>Ga0247831_1006105_pt1 | contig 14519 bp, 8 predicted proteins | sample LaCruzMarch2015__9_FD_192406 | JGI IMG/M metagenome (GOLD analysis project Ga0247831, IMG submission 192406) | Freshwater microbial communities from meromictic Lake La Cruz, Castile-La Mancha, Spain - LaCruzMarch2015_1m | ecosystem: Environmental > Aquatic > Freshwater > Lake | place: Spain...
GCTCGCCATGATCCGCATCGACGAGCTTCTACTACGCAAGCCGTACCAAACCAAAATGCTCCTCCAGGTTCACGACGAACTCGTCTTCGACCTCCACCCCGACGAGGAAGCCGAGCTTGTCCCCAAAATTCTCCACATCATGGAAACCGCCCTGCCCCTCCCCCACGGCGTCCCCATCCTCGTCGAAAAAGGCACCGGTAAAAACTGGCTGGCGGCTCATTGAGGCCGGAGCCGCGTTCTCCAGAACGCGAGTTCGGATCTTGACACCCGCACCAAAATCCTTACCTTACGTAAGGAATGCAATCTACACTCACCAGCAAAGGGCAGGTCACTGTTCCCGCGAAAATCCGGGAACGGCTAAACCTCCACACCGGCGACAAGCTGGATTTCCAGATCGAAGGGACTGGCATTAAAGTATCCCCGGCCAGGAAAAAAGGCACGCTGGAGGAACTGATGAACATTCTCCCAAGGGCAACACGCAGTCACACTGTCGAGGAAATGAACGAAGGCATCGCACGGGGAGCTTGTGATGGAGGCTCTTGATACCAATATCCTCGTCCGGAACCAATCCCACTCCATCGCCACTACCCATACCTTGGATCGCAAGGCCGCGAAACTCTAAGGTTTCCAGCTGCTTTGAAAGGCATCCCCCTCCTTCTCGGCACCCCTATCCTCAAAAAAACACGCAAGGGCAGGCTCTTCTCTCAGACCCTAGTTGGAGCACAGAGTATCCGACTTCGCCACCTACTTCGGGTGTGCGTGTCATCACTATGAGGACTATTCAGGTTAAGGCTCAAATATCCAATCTCCATGAAAGAAAGCCACAAGCACTTTGGAACTTTTGCCATCTCCCTTGCATTCCTACTGAAGGATTTTGCAGCAGATAAAAATTCTAACTACCTCCCTAAACCAACCCGATGACAAAAAAACCTGCTCGTGCCGACAATCGTTTCGCCTTCATGACAGTCACTGCGCTGTTCTTTATGTGGGGTTTCATTTCCTGCATGAACGATCTCTTGATCCCGAAATTCAAGGCGGACTTCAATCTGACCCAGTTCCAGGCGAACCTGGTTCAATTCGCGTTTTTCGGGGCCTATTTCCTAGTCTCGCTCGCCTACTTTTTGATCTCCGCTGCCAAGGGGGATCCGATCAACAAGATCGGCTATCAAAACGGCCTCGTGCTTGGTCTTGTCGTATCGGGTATTGGTTGCTTGCTCTTCTATCCGGCGGCAGAAACCAAACAGTATATCTTGTTCCTCGGTGCCTTGATCGTGCTCGGCTCGGGTATTACCATCATCCAGATCGCGGCCAATCCATACGTCACCATTCTCGGTCCGGAGGAAACCGCGCCATCCCGACTGAATCTATCGCAGGGTCTCAACTCGCTAGGATATGTAATTACCCCGCTCATCGGCGGCGTCCTGCTATTCGGCTCGAAGGATCTATACACCAGCGCCGGCGGCGTGGATGCGGTGAAAGTCCCATATGTCGGATTGGGCGTTGTCTTTATCCTGCTCGCTGTGATTTTTAAAATGATTTCTCTGCCAAATTTCCGCCAAGAAGGCAAAGTTGACGCAGGTGTCAAAGCCTTCCGCCACAAGCACTTAATTTGGGGATGGCTCGCGATTTTCTTTTATGTCGGCAGCGAGGTCACCGTGGGCAGCATTCTGATCAACTACCTCATGGATCCCGGCGTAATGGGCATGCCCGAAGATACTTCTGCCAAATACCTCTCGTTCTATTGGGGCGGCACGATGATTGGACGCCTGATGGGTGCCATCTCTTTGAGTAACATCCAGCGATCACGGAAATATCTGTTCATGGTGCTTGCTGCCAGCGGCGCGACGGCCGTGATTTTTGCTAACGCCACCTTTAAGGAAAACCTTACCCACGGGCACTACATCGATCCGATGACAATTCTTCCGTATGTCGGAATGGTGGTAATGAGCTTTGCCTTTTTCGTTCTTGGCCGTTCCAACCCCGGGAAAATGGTTGGTTTGTTCGCCCTTGTTGCGATGGCGCTCACCGCATTATCTATGGGCACGAAAGGGGAATTCGCCCTCTGGTCGATTATCGGCATCGGCCTGTTTAATTCGATCATGTGGTCGAACATTTTCAGCCTATCGATCCGTGGTCTCGGCACAGACACCAGCCAAGGCAGTTCCTTGCTGGTCATGATGATTGTCGGTGGCGCGATCATGCCGCTCATTCAGGGAGCCTTGATGGATGCCTTCGGCGTGCGCGCCTCGCTCGCCGTCGTCTTGGTCGGTTATGCCTATCTCGTTTATTTTGGCTTTTACGGAGCACGGCCTAGTGGGCTAACAGTCGGAGCGGCGAAACCTGTCGGCGCGGGCCACTGATGGGTTTTTTTGTGTGTGACTCGAACAGTCCTTCATTTCAAATTCCATGGATCTCGCCTCTCAATCACGCATCGTGATGACCCTCGATGCAGGGGGCACCAATCTCCGCTTTTCCGCAATGCGCGGCGGCAAGCCCGTTACGGCAACGGTCTCCCTGCCGTCCAATGGCGACGACCTCACCCGCTGTCTCACCCACATCGTCGATGGTTTCACCCAAGTAGAAGCCCTCTGCCCGGATGCCCCGTCCGCCATCAGCTTCGCGTTCCCCGGTCCGGCGGATTATCCCAACGGCATCATCGGCGATCTGGGTAACCTTCCCGGTTTCCGCGGCGGCGTGGCGCTCGGCCCGATGCTTGAGGAAAAATTCGGTATCCCCGTTTTCATCAACAACGACGGCGACCTCTTCGTCTATGGCGAGGCGATCGGCGGACTGCTTCCCCACGTCAATGGATTGCTGGAAAGAGCCGGCAGCCCGAAACGCTACCGGAACCTCTTCGGCATCACCCTTGGCACCGGCTTCGGCGGCGGGATTGTCCGCAATGGCGAGCTCTTCATCGGCGATAACTCGATGGCTGGCGAAGTTTGGCTGCTGCGCAATAAATTTCACCCCGCCATGAACGCCGAGGAGGGTTCCTGCATCCGCGCCGTGCGCCGGGTCTATGCGGAACAAACCGGCAGCTCCTTCGATGAAGTTCCTGAACCCAAAGAACTCTGTGAAATTGCCAACGGCGAAAAGATTGGCAACCAGCCCGCCGCCCTAGAAGCCTACCGCTGCCTTGGTGAATCGGTAGGCGACGCCCTTGGCAGCGCACTCACCCTCATCGATGGCCTTGCCGTCATTGGCGGTGGCGTTTCCGGAGCATGGCCGCTCTTCCTGCCCGCCGTGGTCGAGGAGCTCAACGGCACTTACACCGGTCCGGCTGGAAACAAATTCCGCCGCCTCGCCTCGGTCGCTTTCAATCTCGAAGACCCCGCCCAGCTCGACATCTTCCTCAAGGGCGAGAAACGCATCATCAAGGTGCCCGGCAGCGAGCGCACCCTCGCTTACGATCCCTTGCAACGCGTCGGCGTCGGCATGTCCCGCCTCGGCACCAGCGAGGCCGTCGCCATTGGAGCCTACGCCTTCGCGCTGCAGAAACTCGGAGCCTGATCCCCGGGTCTCGAGCCCATCCGGCCAGATGCTTGGATCGGCTTGGCGGCTGCTCTGATCAACCAGGGCTTTTTGCTCGTTGCCGAGTTTGTCGTCACTTTGTGGACTATGCGTTTCTCCATAAATCGTTGTTATTGTTTTAATACGACTACATTTGAAGCGTCTTTCCAACCCTTAAACCCATAAACCCATGAAATCCAATCTTAAAAACCGTCTACTCCTCGCCGCTATCTCGCTACTGCTCACCGCGCCCTCGGCCTTCACCGCCGCCCTCACTTGGGACACGACATCAGGCGACGGAGCCGCCATCACCGCGGCCAGCGGTAACTGGAACGTGACCGCAGGAAACACGGTCTGGAATAATGGCAGCTCGAACGTGATTTGGAGCCAGACCTCAGCCACCGTCGCCCTCAATGCCGCGACCTTCGCTGGAGCGGATGGCACGCTGGACGAGTATGTGGTCACGCTCAGTGGGACGACGAACGCCCAATCGGTCACTTTCAACAACAGCGGTTATAAACTCAACGCCGGAACGCTTACCTTGATGCCGACGGCCACCACAAACGGTGCCATCATCGTCGCCGCTGGCAAGACCGCCACCATCAACTCCGCCATCACCTACGCGAACAGCGGAAGTGGGGGCAACTTGGCTGCGGCCATCACGGTAAACGCGGGCTCCACACTCAACCTCGGCGGCGGTGCGACCAATGCCCAATACACGTTCGGCGGTACCGGTACCGGCAACATCGTTAACGTGACCGCGGGGTCTTACTCAGCTAACACTGGTGCCATCAACGTCGCCACCTTCAATCAAACGGGCGGCACCTTCAACTTCACGCCAGGAAATAATGTCGGTTACAATATCAACAGCAACGCCCAAAACGTCGCTTATAACCTTTCCGCTGGCACCCTGAGTGTGAACGGCAACGCCTCGACGGCCACCGTCAACAATGCCCACTTGGCCATCGGAAACGGAACCGGCGTCACCTACACCTCTTCCTTGAATGTGAGCGGCACTGGCATCGTGAACGCCGGTACCACCGCCAGCCGTTCCGGCGAGATTCGTATCGGAAATAACATCCTATCCAACGGCACGCTCAGTGTGACGGGTGGCACGGTCACCGTTGGCACCGGCAGCACCGCCAACAAGATTTACTTCCACAAGACCGGGGCCAACTCGGGCTACACCGCCGCGATGACCCAGTCCGCCGGCACGGTGACCACCAACGGCATCCAGTTCGGAGGTTCCACGGGTGCTACCACCTATGGCGCCACTTCAGCGGCGAATTTGACCCTCACCGGCGGCAGCCTTTACATCGGCCTCCAAGGGATCACCCGCGGCACCGACGCAGGCACCCTCCCAGTCGCGATCAAGCTGCAAGGCGGCACTCTTGGTGCATCCGACACTTGGTCGTCCGCCCTCAACATGAGACTCGGCACCACCGGCACCACAATCCAAGCCGCTACCAGCGCCGCCGCCGCCAAAAACATCACCCTCTCCGGCATTCTCTCCGATGACAGCGGTGCGGGCACGCTCACCAAGACCGGGGCGGGCACTCTAACCCTTTCCGGTGCCAACACCTTCACGGGTGCCACCACCGTCAATGCCGGTGTCTTGGTTCTCGGCAATGCCAATGCCCTGAGCACTTCTAGTTCGCTCACCCTCGCCGCCGGAGCCGCGCTCTCGCTGACCACCACCCCAAGCACGGTGAAGACTCTCACCTTCACTAGCACTGGCACGCTGAATTTCGACCTCGCAGGCGGCGGCACGGGTCTGACGGTGAGCACCTCCAGCGGCGTGACCAACAGCGGCGCGGCCGGTTCCATCGCCATCAACATCACCGGCAGCGCACCTGCTAACGGCACCTACTCGCTCATTTCCTACAGCGGAACCCTTGGGGACAGCGGTTTCAGTGCCTACACCCTCGGCACCACGCCCGCAGGCAAATCCTACTCCCTGATCGACACCGGCAGCGCCATTCAACTAGTGGTTGTCGCGGACGGTTACTACTGGACCGGCACGCAAAGCAGCGAGTGGAGCACAGCCATCATCACCGGTTCAAAAAACTGGATTCTAGATGGTATTGTTGATTACGTGAACGACGTCAAGGTGGTCTTCGATAGCTCCGCCACCAACAAAATCGTGGACATCACGGGAGCAGATGTGACTCCGCAGTCGGTTCTATTCAACAGCGGTGTCTACACGCTACAAAGCACTACCGGCAACAAGATTACTGGTTCCGCACCGATCACTGTGACGTCTGCTGCCACGCTCAAGCTCGGCACTTCCAACGTGCTGCCGGATGGCGTCGGCGCGGGCACTCTCAGTATCAGTGGCACCCTCGACCTCAACGGCAATTCGGAGACGCTCAATGGTTTTAGCGGCACGGGCTCGGTGGATAACACCGCGGCTTCCACCACCTCCACCTTGACCTTAGGCGCCATCGTTGGCGGCACTTCCACCGGCAATATCAAGAACACCGGCGGCACGCTGGCCTTGACCAAGACCGGTGCCACGGACGTCATCCTGAGCGGAACCAACACCTACAGCGGAGCCACCACCGTCAGCCAAAACCGCCTGTTTATCAATAGCAGCGCCGCATTCTCTCCCAATACCGCGGTGACGGTCAGCAACGGTGCCTCCTTTGTTTTGAACGCCAGCGGCACTCCCACTCCCACTTTCGCTCAAAGCATCACGCTCGCCTCGGGCTCGAACTTGTCGTTGCGCCAAGCGGCGACCGTCAGCAATGTCACCCTGCCGATCCCTGGCACCGCCATTTTCAACTATGACGATGTGGCCACGGCGGCGTTCACCCTTTCCACCCCCACCGCTTTAACTGGCGCGCTGACCGTCCAAGTCGGCGGTGGTGCCGGAGCCCCGGGCATCGCCACCCTGACGGGAATCCTCAGCGGCAGCGGCGGTAGTCTAGTCAAGACCGGAGCCGGCACGCTGGCTCTCACCGGCGCGAACACCTTCGTGGGTGGAGTCACCATCAAAAATGGTACACTGGAAAGCAGGACCACCAAGACCACGCTGGGCGCGAACACGGTCACCATGGGCGGCGCCGGCTCGACGGGGGCCACCTACATCACTGGACAGGATAACACGAATCCATTCGTCATCAATACTCCTGACAGCGGCTCGGTGGTCATTGGTACAAACGGCGCCGGCTCGGGCTTCGTTATGAGTGGACAGGTCACCTTGAATGGCAACCTGACCTTGCAGACGTTTAATAACACGATCAGTGGAACCACGAAAGCCGAAGCGGTCTTCACTGGTGGTATCACCGGCACTGGTAACCTGCTGCTCGACAATCTGGGGCTTGCCGCAAACACCACCAGCATCACCACCGCCGCCGTCAATCACAGCGGCAGCATCACCGTGCAAGGGTCCGCCACCGGTGACACTCTCATCAGTGCCTCGATCGGATCGAACGTCACCGGCATCACCCAAAACAGTGCGACCTCTCGTCTGGATCTCAGCGGCGCGAACACCTACGCCGGTAACCTCACGGTCAATGCGGGCATCGTGCGGATCTCGAACAATTCCAACACCGGCAACGACGTTTCCACCGTCACCCTCGCCGCGAGCGGAGCAACGCTGGACCTCACCTACGTCGGCACCGACACCGTGGACAAGCTCTACATCGGCAGCACCCAGCAAGCGAACGGGGTGTATGGAAAAGTCGGTTCGGCTTTACCGGTCATCGGTATCTCCCAGATCACTGGCGACGGCACCCTGACCGTAAGTTCCGGCCCTGCTGGCTACTCCTCGTGGATCACCGGCACCTTCGCCAATGGCACGGTGCCAGCCCTTGAACAAGGTGCCAATGACGACCCAGACAATGACGGCATCAGCAACTTGTTGGAATACGCCATCGCCGGCCAAGACCCGACAGTGGCAAGCGCAGCGGTGGGCACCTTCGCCGCCAACGTCCTCAGCTACACCAAACGCGCAGGCACCAACGGGCTCACCTACGCGATCCAGAAATCCATCGACCTCGGCACCACCGATCCATGGATCGAGGTCACCGGCGGATCCTATGTCAACGACGCGACCACCATCTCGTTCACCCTCACCCCAGGCACCCCGGCGAAGAATTTCCTTCGCCTCAAGGTCCTGTCGAACTGAACCGAGTCGCCCGCCAATGACGATATGAAATCCTGATCGCTTTCCGTTCGGAAAACATCAAAGATTTTCAGAGTGAACGGATTTTCTTCCGAATCATCTGCGGGGCCGCTGACTCAAGGGTTGGCGGCCCCGCTTTGATGTTTTGGAATGTCGCTCCCATGGTTCTGACCAAACTGCAGATCCTCGCCCTCATTTTCTGCGGACTTTGTGCCGGCATCCAGGCGGCGGATCGGCCTAACATCCTGCTCATCCTCGTCGATGACATGGGCTACGGGGATCCGGGTTGTTACCATCCGGAGTCAAAAATTCCGACGCCGCAGATCGATCGCTTGGCCAGCGAGGGCATGTGTTTCACCGACGCCCACGCGCCGGGGCCGCTCTGCCATCCATCGCGCTACGGGCTGATGACCGGGCGCTATCCGTTCCGCACGGATATTTCCGTCTGGCCGAGACAACCGCTCATCGCAAAGGGCCAGGTGACCCTTGCCTCATTGCTGCGCGATCAGGGCTACGACACTGCGATGGTCGGCAAATGGCATCTCGGCTTCCGTGAAAACGGCTACGAAAAACCACTGCCCGGCGGGCCGCTGGATTGCGGGTTCAACCGCTTCTTCGGCTTGCGCGCCTCCACAGACATCCCGCCTTACTTTTACATCCGGGGAGACCGCGCGGTCACGCCTCCCACGGATCACCTCGCCGAAAACCACTCGGCCGGCTGGTCACCGATCCAAGGTGCCTTTTGGCGGAAAGGCGGAATCGCCCCGGATTTGCAGCTCAAGGATGTCCTGCCGGAATTCACCGCAGAAGCCTGCTCCATCATCCACGCACAAGCCGCGAGAAGCCCGGCGGACCGCAAACCCTGGATGCTCTATCTCGCCTATCCCTCGCCTCACACACCATGGCTGCCTTCTAAAGAATTCGCCGGGAAGAGCGGAGCCGGGATGTATGGCGACTTCGTCATGATGGTGGACGCGCAGATCGGCCGGGTGCTCGCTGCGTTGAAGCAAGCGGAGATGACCAATGAAACCCTTGTGATTTTCACCTCCGACAATGGCCCGGTCTGGAATCCGCAGGATGTCGGGAAATTCGCTCACGATGCCTCAGGCGGCCTGCGCGGCATCAAGGGCGACGCCTGGGAAGGAGGGCACCGTATGCCCTTCATCGTCCGCTGGCCCGGACGGGTCAAGCCCGGCAGCGTGACCGACCAAACGATCTGCTTCACCGACCTGTTAGCGACTTTTTCGGACATCTGCGGGCAGCCACTGGCCAACGGTGCCGGCCCAGACAGTTTCAGCATTCTGCCCGTGCTGGAGGACCGGCAACCCGGGGACCAACCCGTCCGCGGCCCGATCGTGATGCAGGCGGGCGATTTTTCCACCATGTCGATCCGTTCGGGAGACTGGAAACTCATCCATCAACTTGGCTCCGGTGGATTCTCAATGCCTGCGAAGATCAAACCGGAACCCGGTGACCCCAAGGGCCAGCTCTACAACCTCCGCGACGACCCCGCGGAAACAACCAACCTCTACCTGATTCATCCTGACATCGTCACCCGGCTGACAACCGAAATGAAGCGCATCGAAGAATCCGCAAGCAGCCGCGACTTACAAAAATGAAGTCACTCCACTCCATCCGAATTCGATGGGAAGACTCACCCAACCAGCTCGGGCCCACACGAGAAACCTGGATCGGGTGTTTATTCTGACGGACCGGTAAGCGGCGGGTGGCTCAGTTGGCATTCGTGTTGACCGGTTCGTCCACGACGATCGGCGGAGGAAGATCCGCGGAGCGCTCTCCGCCGCGGCTGCGCAAGCGGATGTTGTTAATGCCGCCAGAAGGCGGGTTCATGGGGATTTCCATCCCGCCAAGCTCGCCCATCATTCGGTAGAGTTTATTTTCCATCTGCTTCGCCTGCGCCTTGTAGGCAGGATCGTAAAGCAGGTTGCGGGATTCCTCGGGGTCACTATGTAGGTCGTAAAACTCATCGACGTCCCAGAGGCCGTAATAGGTAATGTATTTGAAGCGGTCGCTGCGGATCGCGAAAGTAGTAGGGGTCTGCGGAAAGTTTTTCTCCCAGTAATAAACGTAGAGGAATTGGTCGCGCCACGGGATTTTCCTCCCCTCGGCCAGTGGCAGGAAACTCGTGCCGTCAATATGGGCGGGTTCTTTAAGCCCCATCGCCTCCATGACTGTCGGCGCGACGTCGATGTTTGCCACCATCTCGTCCACGACCGTGCCGCCCTTAATGATGGACGGGCATTGCACGAGCATCGGTATGCGCATCGAGGTTTCATAAGCCACGCGTTTGTCGATCAAGCCGTGCTCGCCGAACATGAAACCGTTGTCGCCCATGTAGATCACCAGGGTGTCGTCATGGATGCCCATGTCTTTTAATTGTTGAAGCACGCGACCGATGCTGTCGTCCACCGAGCGCAGCGCTTCGCAGTAGCGCTTGTAGTAGCCCTCGATATTGAGTTCGCTGTGATAGGGAAAATCCACCCCGTGCCACGAGTTGCGTTGGTCGCGCAGCCAGCGTGGCTGCAGCAGGTTTGTCGGCGTGCTAGCCTCGGTCGCGGGGCGTTTGAACGGCAGGTCCTTGAGGCTGCCCTCATACTTGGGCTCGGGTGTGAAATTGGCGTGCACCGCCTTGTGCGAAAGATACAAGAAGAATGGTTTCTCAGAAGGTTTTTGCTGTTTGAGCCAGTCGATCGCGTAGTCGGTGAGTTCTCCCGTGATGTAGCCTTTTTGTTTCACGCGTTTACCATCCACATTGAGGGTGTAGTCTGGGGTAGGGGGGAGATATTCGCCCTGGCCGCGGAAGCTAACCCAGTGATCCCAGCCCGGTTGGGGATCGTCGCTTTCCCCGCCCATATGCCATTTTCCAATGAAGCCAGTGGCATATCCCGCCTTCTGCAGATACTGCGGGAAATACACCGTACCTTGCGGAATCGCACGGTTGTTGTCGATTACGCGGTGGCGAAAGGTGTAGAGGCCGGTAAGAATCGAAGCGCGGCTCGGCGAACACAGTGCGGTGGTGACCAGCGCGTTTTTCATGTAGGCACCGTTCGCGGCCATCGAGTCCATAACCGGCGTCTTGGCAAACTGATGTCCCAGGAAACTCATAGCATCGTAGCGGTGGTCGTCCGACAGGATGAAAACCACGTTGCGCGGCTTCGCTCCGGGAATCGTCTCGGGAACGACGTCCTTCGGCACCGGTGTGACCGCTGGAAGGGCCGGAGCGGACATCAGAACTACCGTATACACTCTGGCTGCAAGCTTGTTTAAGATAAGCGATACATGGCACGAAATCGAAGAAGTGGGCTTATTAAATAGTCGCATGGTTTATACTGGAAACGCCGGTTGAAACAATCGTTGTGATCATACCCCACTCCTGCGCCGCTTTGCCAATGTTATTCGTCCATGTCCTCACTTTGTGGACTATCCAATGCGTGCATTTTCCACGTTGATGATCCTAGCCCCATTGTCCAGAGATGCTGGATAAGCCCTTTAGAATTTAAACTCCAATGTCATTTCATCTAAATAACCACAACCGAATCATCAAGACATCCTTTGGCATGCTGCTAGCTGTGGGGATCTCGCATCTCAATGCCGCGCCTGCGGGAGATGGTGCGCTGAAGCACGTCGATCCATTCATCGGCACCGGCTTCCACGGCCACACGTTTCCGGGAGCCACGACCCCCTTCGGGATGGTGCAACTCAGCCCGGATACCCGCACCTCCGGCTGGGATGCCTGCGGCGGCTACTATGATGCCGACACGGAGATCTGGGGCTTCAGCCACACCCACCTCAGCGGCACCGGGATCGGCGACTATGGCGACGTGCTGATGATGCCCTTCACCGGCAAGGTCGGCATCGGGTCCGGAACCCCGGATAAACCCGATTACGGCTATCGCTCCGCCTACACCAAGAAAAACCAGGTCGCGAGTCCCGGATACTACAGCGTCTTGCTCGACCGTTTCCAAGTGAAGGCGGAACTCTCCGCCACGCCAAGAGCGGGCATGCACCGCTACACGTTTCCGAAGGCGGAAGAAGCTGGCATCGTCATCGACCTGAAGCACAGTCTTCAGAACCGCCAGACGCTGGAAGCGGAAATCGAAGTCGTCAATGATCACGAAATCCGCGGCTGGAGACATGTCAAAGGATGGGCGCCCAACCGCCGCATCCACTTTCATGCCATGTTTTCGAAACCATTCGTCGCCGAGTTGTATTCGGATGATGCCTTGCAGGCTGGCGACCGAGCCAAGGGCAGGCAAATCAAGGCAAAGCTGAAGTTTTCGACCAACAAGGACGAGCAGGTCCTGCTGAAGGTGGGCATCAGCCCGGTGGACATGGACGGAGCCAAGGGTAATCTCATGGCCGAAATCGCCGGCTGGGGTTTCGACGGCGTGGTGGCGAAGGCCGAGCAACAATGGGCACAACAGCTCAATCACATCCAGGTATCCGGCGGCACCGATGACCAGCAGAAGATCTTTTACACCGCCCTCTATCATAGCGCCATTTCTCCCAACATCGCCAGCGATGTGGATGGCCGCTATCGTGGCATGGATCAGAAGATCCATCAGGACACCGGCTACACGAACTATACCGTATTCTCGCTGTGGGATACCTTCCGCGCACAACATCCGCTCCACACCATCATCAATCCCGAACTGGATCAGGCGTGGATTCGATCGTTGCTGTGCATGTATGACGAAGGCGGCATCCTGCCCATGTGGCCGTTGGCCTCGAACTACACCGGTTGCATGATCGGCTACCACGCCGTGCCCGTGATCGTGGATGCCTATGTGAAAGGCCTGCGCGACTACGACGTGAAGAAGGCCATGGAGGCGGTGGTGTTTTCCTCGGTCTATGACGACAAGAAGCCGATTCCCTATCACACCGAGGAAGTCAAAAAAGACCTGATGCCCAAGGCAAAGCTCTACAATGTCACCAAGGGATTCATCCCTGCGGACCTTGAACTGAAGTCGGTCTCGAAAGCCCTCGAATTCGCCTACAACGACTGGAACATCGCCACCATGGCCAAGGGCATGGGCCGCGAGGACGTCGCCAAGGAATACAGCGAACGCGCCGGGCGCTACCGCACCTACTTCGACAAGGAAACTGGATTCATGCGCGGCAAGAAACAGGACGGCTCATGGGTGACCCCCTTCACCCCCACGGATTCCAACCATAACTTGGGTGAATACACCGAGGGCAATGCCTGGCAATGGACCTGGTTCGCTCCGCACGATGTGCCCGGCCTGATCGATCTTTTCGGCGGCAAGGAACCGTTCGCCAAGAAACTCAACGAACTCTTCACCACCGACTCCACCCTAACCGGCGACGAGATCTCCGGAGACATCACCGGCCTCATCGGCCAATACGCCCACGGCAACGAGCCAAGTCACCACATCGCCTACCTCTTCAACTGGGTCGACCAACCGTGGCGCACCCAGGAGCTCGTCCACAAGATCATGACCGAGTTCTACAAGGCCACGCCAGGCGGCATCATCGGCAACGAGGACTGCGGCCAGATGTCCGCCTGGTTCATCCTCAGCTCCATGGGCATCTACCAGGTGGCACCGGGCGACACCCGGTTTTCGCTGGGAGTTCCGCTTTTCCAAGAGGCACGCATCCCGCTCAAGGACGGCAAGGTCTTCGTGGTCAAGATGAAGGACGGCGGAAAAGAACATCCCTACGTCCAGCGCGTCACGCTCAACGGCAAGCCGGTGAAAACTCCCTTCATCGACTATGCCGACATCATGTCCGGCGCGGAGCTGGTCTTTGAAATGGGCGACAAGAAGACGGTTTTCTGGAAACAGCCATGACCCCGGCCACCGTCCATGGAATTCCGGACCAACGGGAGGCCGATCTCCCAGCTGGCACCCGCGCTGGCTCTGCGTGCGCGGGATTGGGCCTCGAAGCGGGTGGATGGCTCTTGGCGCCCGCTCCTTTACCTCCCCCAATCATGATGGGTGAAATTGAACGTCGGTCGTTATTCTTGTCATCACTTTGTGGACTACCCGAACTGCGTCATTTTCCCATGATGTAAGTAGGAATTATCTATGACTAACCCAAGTCGTCTGCAGATCCCCAGCGAAGAACAAGGTGTGAAACGAAAAGATGCGCCAAAAACTCAATTAAGATGAAATCCAAGAAACAGAATCCATTCCTCATCGCCATCGCCTTGCTGGCCCACAGTCCAGTGGCTCAGGCGGCCGACGGCACATGGGATGGGGGCGCTGCGGGGACAGCAACGGCATGGGCTACGCTGGCCAACTGGGCTGGCGACGTTGCCTATCCGGGCGCCATCGGGAGCTCAGCCAACGGGGACATCGCCAATGTCAAGGCCGGAACCGGCACGACACTTCAAATGAACATAACCACTTTTAGTGGAAACTTCTCGCTCGGCGCGATGGATTTCGATCGGGCTACGGCAGCGACATGGAACAACAACGTCTCCACTGCCGGCATATTGCGGTTGATCGGTGCAACCGTGGGAGGCGTGGCGAACACCCTCGTTCGCATGCAGGGCACGGCGGCGGGCAACTTAACCATTGCGGACGGGGCTGGCACGATGGGTTTGGCGCTCGGAAATGCCAACGGTATTTTTGATATAGCTACCAGCCGCACCCTGACGATCAACTCTATCATTTCCCAGGTCACTAGTGGAAACGGCTTCACCAAGACCGGCACCGGCGCTGGATGCCGCTCTATGTCAGCGGCCAGTTGAAATCGGGGGAGGCAAACAAGATCGAGCCGATGCTCGGTTCCGAGTCGAAGCCCGGCAGCGGCCTGGTGCTCCAGCCCGTTTACCGCCGTATTTATCCGAACGACTCATTAGCCGCCCACATCATCGGCTACTCCGGCAGCGTGG
>Ga0247831_1006110_pt1 | contig 14513 bp, 14 predicted proteins | sample LaCruzMarch2015__9_FD_192406 | JGI IMG/M metagenome (GOLD analysis project Ga0247831, IMG submission 192406) | Freshwater microbial communities from meromictic Lake La Cruz, Castile-La Mancha, Spain - LaCruzMarch2015_1m | ecosystem: Environmental > Aquatic > Freshwater > Lake | place: Spain...
TCATTCATAAAATTTAAAATATTCATTGTACTTTTAATTTAAGTACAAAGTTCAACTGCCACTACACATCCAGTTTACGTAGTGGTAAGGAAGCGGAGATTCAATTTAATAAACGTAAAAATGAACTAAAATATTGAATTTAAAGTAAAAAAGACCTTAATGTTTACTTAAAAATTCGCTAAATACGGCATTAAACTCAGTAGGGACTTCCATCATAGGTGCATGACCACATTGATCTATCCAATGAAGTTCTGAATTGGGCAATAACTTCTTGAACTCTTCGGCAACCATAGGAGGCGTAATTGTATCGTTTTTACCCCAAATAAGACATACAGGTTGTTTGATATTTTGAAGTTCGTCACCTAAGTGGTGCCGAATTGCAGATTTTGCTAAATAAATAATTTTAACTGCTTTCAGCCTAGTATTGACTATATTATATACTTCATCTACAAGTTCTTGCGAAGCTGATTTAGGATCGTAAAAAGTAAGTTCTACTTTTTTACGGATATAATCTTTGTCACCACGTTTTGGATAAGTTTCACCCATGCCATTTTCAAACAAGCCTGAGCTTCCAGTCAATGTAATCGTTTTGACACGATCGGAATGTTTTAATGCATATACTAATGCGATGTGTCCGCCTAGCGAATTGCCAAGCAAATGGACATTGGTTAAGTTTTTCATTTCAATAAATTTAGAAACATGTTTGGCTAAGCCTGAAACAGATGTATCTAAATTAGTAAGGTCATAAAGGGGTAGCATGGGGATGTAAACCGTATACTTTTCTTTAAAGAAATCTACTAGGTCTTTAAAATTACTTAAAGCTCCAAATAAACCATGTAAGAGGATAAGACTTTCGCCTTGACCTTCCATTACATATTTAAATTTGCCAGTTTGCTTGATTTCGTATTGCATAGTATAATTACTTACCGCTAAAGTAGTTTTTATATTGGTAAAAGTGAAATATTCTGAATAATGAATTGTTATCTAATCATTGATTTACATTAGGTGCAAACTACGAAATGTTATTTCGAGGAAATAGTGTCTTTCATTTCTGCACTTAAATTGATTTCCTCAGACTCTCCATTTGTTTTTTCTACAGTTACTATACAGACACCTTTATCCATAAAACATAATTCACGAGCTGCTTTTTCGGTCAAATCGATAATGCGATGATTGCCAGCACCCATTCTGTCATTGATTTTGACAAGCACAAATTTTCCTGTTTTTTTGTTTGTAACTTTAACCATAGTTCCTAACGGAAAATGATTGGAAGCTGCTGTCATATTTTGATTGCTGAAAATCTCGCCAGTGGCTGTTTTACGGCCATTAAATTTGGAATGATAGTAACTTGCAGTCCCTTCCTTGACCTCATTTTTAATTTTGAGGTGTTGACCAAAATGTATGGTAGGATAACAAAGTAGTATGAGTAGGATTCGCCAAAACATGACGTAAATATAGATAAAACTTTATGAACGTGTATTCCAAAGGGTATTGACATTGGCAATCTGATCTTCAAAATCGATGACTTCAAGGATAACTTCTCCAACACCTTGTTGAATTAAACCTAGCTTTTTTGCAGCTGCTTGAGATAAATCTATCAAACGTCTGTTGGATTTATTCATGCGATCATTGATTTTGACTACCACACTCGATCCATTCAATTTGTTTGTGACACGTACTAAAGTACCAAGTTTGAGAAAGTTATTTGCAGCTGTAAATTTTGTATTGCTAAAAATTTCTCCAGTACTAGTTTTTCGACCATTGAATTTTGGGTGGTAATAACTTGCTACACCATGCCACTCATTGTTTGATACTTTTTTTATGGAAGTAAAAGAGTATAAAAAACAACTTAATGCTATTCCGAAACCAAAGATCAGTATTTTAGTCAATTTGTTCATAGAGGTTCATTTATGTATTACAAATGTAACTGAATGAACTTCCCTAAATTGGGAGTTAGGTTTTTATAAACATAATGAAATGTTAGGCGGGTTAGTTTTTACCAGATATTAACTTCACGTTCTAATAGGATGTTAAATCGTTGTTGTACAGATGTTATGATGTCTGAGGATAACGCAAAAAGTTCCTGACCAGTTGCTTCAGCATAATTAACCAATACAAGCGCTTGTCGCTCATGAACGCCAAAATCGCCATTGCGATAACCCTTCCAACCGCACTGTTCGATAAGCCAGGCTGCTGGAATCTTGACACCGTTTGAAGACTCAAAATGTGGCATAGATGGATAAGAGATTGCAAGATGTTCATAGATGGAGTGTTCTACCACAGGATTTTTAAAAAAACTTCCCGCATTGCCAATTACGGCTGGATCTGGAAGCTTTGAAGAACGAATTTGAATCACTGCGTTTGAAACATTCTTAATCGTGACCTCATGGTTATAATCTTGCTCAATTATTTTTTGAATGTCGCCATATTCAATACTGCATTTGGGATGTTTTGAAAATTTTAATCGTACAGATAAAATGAAATATTGGTCTTTATGATTACGTTTAAAAATACTATCTCGATATCCAAATTGACATTCATCCAACCCAAATGTATTTTTTGTTTTTGTCGATAAATGTAAGGCTTCACACGATACAAAAACATCTTTGATTTCAACACCATAAGCGCCAATGTTTTGGATAGGTGCTGCACCCATGGTTCCAGGTATAAGCGAAAGGTTTTCAATACCACCAAAGCCTCGATCTACAGCCCATAGAACACAGTCATGCCAAGATTCGCCAGACATAAATTCAACAATTACATCCTCATCGTTTTCTTCCACTATGCTGATACCTTTGATACGGTTGCAAACTACCAAGCCTTCTTTTTTTTTGGTCAATAAAATATTACTGCCTCCGCCGATAAAAGATATTGGTTCTGTTTGGACAATAGGATGATTAAACAATTCTAACAATTCTTGTTCGGTATGAATTGTACCAAAAAAAGTTGCACTTTCATCAATATGAAAAGTGTTGTAAGGTTTTAAAGACTGGTTTTCGAGGATAGTCATACCTCACAAAACTAATCATTCTCAGTTGCTCATAAAAGGTTTCTTGGGATATTCTTCAATCTATGAGTATCTTTCGGCTCGTTTTGAACATCATCAGGCATATACCGTTTCTGAAAGAGGTGTTGAAGTACTCTTTATCTGCCTTTGGCGGTCCGCAGGGTCATATCGGTATGATGATGAAAACATTTGTAGAAAAACGCAAGGACATTACGCAAGAAGAATTGGTCGATTATATGTCTTTTTGTCAAATGTTGCCAGGACCATCTTCTACTCAAACCATTACACTGATTGGATACAAACGTGGTGGAATTGGGTTGGCTGTTATCACACTTCTAATATGGCTTTTGCCTGCAAGTATTATGATGGGAGGTTTATCCTTCTTGATACAGTACTTTGATGCAAAGGCTATACAAACCAATTTGTTTAAATTTATTCAACCTATGGCGGTTGGCTTTTTGACTTATGCTGCTTACAAGGCTATGCGTATCAGCGTAAATCATAAGGCGACTTATATTATAATGGGAATTGCTGCTTTGTGTACATTTTTACTGCGAAGTCCTTGGGTTTTCCCTGTGTTGATTGTTGCCGGAGGAGTCGTGTCAAATTTTAGCGACAAGCGCATACCAGATACTGTAATTACTCGCAAACCTATTAAATGGATTAATATTTTATGGTTTTTGGTCATTTTTATCATTGCTGGAGTTCTCTCAGAAATAGCTCGTGTGCAACATTGGCAATATGCAAGGGCGTTCAATTTGTTTGAAAATTTTTATAGATTTGGAAGCTTTGTATTTGGTGGAGGTCATGGCCTGATTCCTATGATGTATGAGCAGTTTGTGGTACGTCCCGAGCATTTGCAAATAGGTCAATACATGTCGCCTTCGCAGTTTTTGACCGGTGCTGGAATGGTCAATGCTATACCTGGTCCTGTGTTTTCCATTTGTGCTTATATAGGCGGTATGAGTATGAGTGATTTTGGCTGGCAGGCTCAATTGTTGGGTGCTACCGTAGCTACAATTGGGGTGTTTTTGCCCAGCACATTGCTGCTTTTTTTCTTTTTTCCAATCTATCAAAATTTAAAACAATACACCGTCATTTTTAGAGCATTAGAAGGTATACATGCTGTCGTAATTGGTATTATGTGGGCGTTTGCATTGATATTATTTCGTTCGGTGCCATTTGAATGGTCAAATATTGTTGTCCTAGTTATTACGTTTAGCCTGTTGATGTATTCTAAAATTCCCGCACCGCTAATTGTTGTAGGTTGGTTGTTGCTGGGTTGGGCTATGTAATGAATGACAAAAAAATAAATAAAACAAGATGATAAAATTCGTTCGACTAGTATTTTTTGCAACATTTTTACATACACAGACGTATGCGCAAATCGATAATAGATTGTTGGAAAGCCATATCGAAATAAGCGATAGCAACGAAGAAAAAGTTATGTTGTCGATTGAGAATAGAAATTTTCTGAAAAACAATGAATACTTTGGAAAAATAGCAACAGGCTATACCATGATGGGTACGCAATTGTCAACGCAAATGGCGTACCAAGCAGGCAAGCATGTTCGCTTACAAGGAGGTGTGTTTTTGTTGTCGGATTTTGGCAACAATACCTTGCGAAGAGTCAGCCCATTGTTAAGTTTGAAAATGCAAAAAAATGGCTATTCCTTTTTGTTTGGAACGCTTGAAGGTCCTTTTTCGCATCGACTGATAGAGCCTATTTACAATTATGAACGATATGTCTTTCATCCGATAGAAAATGGATTACAAATTAAAATTGATAGACCAAAACTTTGGAGTGATACGTGGATCAATTGGGAGGTGATGCAATATTTAAATTCAAATTATCAAGAGCAATTTTCTGCTGGACATTCTACCAGAATCAAATTGATACAAACTGAAAAAATGAACCTAACCTTGCCTTTGCAAGGACTTGTAACGCATCGCGGTGGGCAAATAGATACCATAGGTTTGCCACTTGAAACAATGGCTAATGTAGCAGTAGGTTTTACGATTTCATACAAACCGAATGGATGGATTAAAGAGATAAACACAGAGAACTATTTTACGTTGTATCAAAATTTATCACCTACCAAAACAACTGCATTTTCTGCTGGTCAAGGTTTTTTGCTGAATTTGACTGCTGTAACATGTTATGATATTGCGGCATCTGTTGGATATTGGCAAGGCGATCAATATATATCAAGTCGTGGTGGATTTTTGTTTCGATCTGTAGCATCAGAGTATGGCCAACAAGGTTATATCGATCAAACAAGGTCCTTGTTGTTTTTTAGATTGCTTTACCAAAAGCCAATACAGAAAGGGCTCTCAGTCGATGCACGTTTTGAACCCTATTACGATTTAGGCAATCAATTGTTTGAATATTCATATTCAATTTATCTCACCTATAAAAAAGATTTTAGTTTAATTAACTTAATGAAACGTAAAAGCGGCAACTAACCGTGGGTTGCTATAGTCTAAAGTAACATATATTTGTACACTTAAGATAGAACTTACTATGAAATATGTTGGAATAGCCTTGCTTTTTATATTGACCTCGTGGACTGCCCAAGCTAATTTTAGAACTGTGCAAAATGAGGCGTTTAAACGCGGTGAAAAATTAACCTATCGCATTCACTATGGTTTTGTAGATGCAGCCATTGCAACGATAGAAGTAGCAAATGAAAATAAAAAATTTAGTGACAGAAATACCTATCATATTGTCGGTATAGGCAAGTCTAAAGGCACATTTGATTTCTTTTTTAAAATACGCGACCGATACGAAACGTATATTGATGAAACGGCTTTGATACCATGGTTTTTTGGACGTCGGGTAGATGAAGGTGGGTTTAAAATAGCACAAGATTATATCTTTCATCATCAACAGAATAAGGTAAATGTAGGCAACAATAAAATGGTAGATATTTGGCAAAATACACAAGATATGTTGTCGGGTTTTTATCTAGCCCGAACTATGGATTTGAGCAATGCTAAAGAAGGTCAACTATTCTCGGTACCTACAATTGTTGATGGTGAAATGTACAATTTGCAAATCAAGTTTAAAGGTCGTGAAACAATTAAGTGCGATTGGGGTAGAATTAAATGTTTGAAATTTGTGCCCGTACTTCAAAAAGGGCGTGTGTTTAAACGCGAAGAAGACATGATAGTTTGGATGAGTGACGATAAAAATCATATCCCGATACGCGCCAAAGCTGATATTTTGTTTGGATCACTTAAAATGGATTTGATTGATTATAGAGGAATTGCGAATCCGTTTTTGTTTCAATAAATTAATATCTTTCCCAAAATTGTTTACTTTAGCCTAAAAATCAAACTATGGCAAAGTTAACTCGAGCGTATATAACAGCTCACCAAAATGGAGTACAATCGTATCAATCATTTGGAAAATGTATTTTTGAAATGGCACTCGAAGAGGCCAAACTACTTGTAGGCGACGATGAAATGGACAGTGTGTCTTTTACAATGTCATTTGAAGTTTCGCCCTATGAACCAAAGGATTGCATCAAAATATGTGTCACAGGATCGAATGGTCAGAAATGGTGCATGAAGCAAGATGTCGATGAAATGGTTCAAGAACCTTAGACTGCACAATAATTTATAATTCGCTTTTTGAGGTTCTGCAAAAATGAATGTTGAACCTTTGGATTGGTGTGTTCCATATTTTCCATATTTCTTAACATCTGTGCAAGTATATTTGAATAAATATTTTTGTTATGGAAGGAGCTATAGTTTTACTCATCCTAATTCTTATTGCAGTCTTTATAGTACCAGTTTTTTTCTCGTGGAATACCAATTCGAAAGTCTCAGACTTGATGATTGAGATTCGCGAATTGAAAAAAGCTTTGCATCAAGTGCAACAAACATTAGCTGAACCAAAATCGGTTAGTACAAGTCAAGAAGTGGTAAAAAATACAGAACAGCCAATAGTGGAGAACCCACCTATTGTATCTCCACTGCCTGTTCAAGAAATAATTCCTCAAGCAATTCCTTTACAAGAAAAAGTAGAGGAACCATTGCCTGAAGTTCAAGCTATAATACCTGAACCAGATGTTGAAGCGCCAATAGAAATAGAAGAGCCTTCTGTTCTTACTCAACTAAATCAAATAAAACCGATATCAGAACCGCCGAAACCAAAGAAAAAGACAGACTTCGAACAGTTTATTGGCGAAAAATTGATCAGTTTGGTGGGTATAGGTATTTTAGTATTGGGGATATTTTTTACGGTTAAATGGGCCATAGATCGTAACTTGATTACTGATGCTGGAAAAATATTAATTGGTTTATTAGCAGGTACTTTATTGGTTGGAGTGGCACATCGATTGAGCAATAACTATCGAGCGTTTAGTTCAATTTTAGCTGGTGGTGGAGTAGCTGTATTTTATTTTTCTATTTATCAAGCATACCAATCTTATCATTTACTACCGCAAGTTGGCGCATTTGCAGCTATGGTTGTGATTACTATTTTCGCTATTATTTTATCATTGATTTATGATAAAAAAGAAATGGCTGTTATTGCACTTGTAGGAGGTTTTGCCACGCCGTTTTTTGTCAGCAATGGCTCTGGCAATTATCAGATTTTATTTTCGTACATGCTCATATTGAACGTCGGCATGTTTGTCTTAGCCAATTTTAAAAAATGGAATTTGCTCAATTGGATTGGATATGCCTTTACGGTATTGATTTTTACAGTATGGACCTTAAATGAATTTGATGTAACGAAGGGTCATGCTTCAGGCGGATTAGTTTTTGCATCATTATTTTATATCGTGTTTTTTGCTACTTTAATTATTTACAATGTCAAGCATGAACAAAAGTTTGCAGCATTAGAAATTTCGTTGTTGTTGAGCAATACGTTCTTGTACCTTGGTGCTGGTCTTTACTTCCTCAATTATATACAGCATGGCGACTATCAAGGTATTTTTGTTATCTTGTTGGCTTTATTCAATTTCGTATTTGCGTATTGGTTTTATACCAAACAACAAGTCGATAAAAATCTCATTTTCCTATTAATTGCATTGGTGCTAACGTTTGTAAGTTTAGCTGGTCCTGTTCAATTAGACGGAAATTATATCACGTTGTTTTGGGCATGTGAGTTGGTTATTTTGTATTGGCTGGGTACAAAGTCAAATTTAGCCCTTCTCAAAAATGCAAGTTTAGTCGTTCTGGTCTTAACAATATTTAGTTTGATCCTGGATTGGCAAAATAATTACTATTCAGTTCAAATCAACTTATTGCCTATTGCATTCAATAAAGCCTTTATTACGGGATTAGTTGTCATGGCGGCATTGTTGCTCAAATTAAATTTTGTCAAAAAAGAACATGATACCCATTTATTGTGGGGGATTTTACCTACCCGAAAGTATATTCTACTGTTAGAAATTGTGACAGTGTTGGTTATCTATATGGTAGGTTTTCAAGAACTCAAATATCAGGCGTTTGTTCGCACAGGTATGATGGCATTTAGCAATATGATGCTATCGGTTTATATGTATTTGTTTATAGCTGTATTGATTTGGTATACCTTGAAATTTAGAACCTTGCTAGAGCAAAAATGGATTTTAGGTTTGGGGGTTATTACACTATTAGGTTATCCAATAGCAAACTATTCAATTCAAAGCTTTAGAACAATTGTGCTGTTTGAACAACATAGTCAAATCTTGTTTATATGGCATTGTCTAGCACCAATTACTGCCTTGTACATTATATACAGAGCTATAAGATATGTATATCAAAACTTCACGAGTAAAGATCGAATATTTAAAATTGGTGCTTGGGTTTTAACTGCAATGACATGTTTTGTGTTAAGTGCTGAAATCGTTCATATTTGGGTTTATATGGATTATAATCCTGGTTTTGAACATTGGGATATTGCAAGCAGAGCATCTAAAATAGCTTGGCCTATTTTGTGGAGTTTGATTTCATTGATGTTGATGTGGTTTGGTATGAAGCTTAGAATCAAACAGTTTAGAATTATTTCATTGTCATTATTTACATTGACCATCGTTAAATTGTTTGCATACGACATTTCCAATGTCAGTCAAGGAGGAAAAATAGCGGCCTTTATTATACTCGGTGTTATCTTATTGGTGGTTTCATTTATGTATCAAAAAATTAAAGGACTTTTTGTAGAAGACCAAGTTGCCGAACAATCAAAATCTGAACAACAAACGCATGAATAACATACATATAAACATGAAAAAATATACTTTAGCAGTCATGTTCGTTATGGGTTCAATCTTGAATTCTAACGCGCAACAATTTGCATACAAGTCAAAAGTAGATAAGGTCAAAAAAGATGGATTTTATAAAATAAAATTATCTCCTGAAATTAGCGCACAATCGAACGCTTATATGAACGATTTGCGCTTGTTTGATCAAACAGGCAAAGAGGTTCCTTATTTGTATAAAAAAGAATCACCTTATCAATCGGATGTTGATTTTGTATCCTATGCTATATTAGAAAATCAACCAGGCGAAGAATGGCAAACAGTAGTCGTTGAAAATGGTGCTAAAACTCCTATTGATCTCTTTATTTTGGAAATGAATAATGCTGAAACCGATCGAGTCGTTCGACTCAGCGGAAGCAATGATCGTAACAATTGGTTTGTCATAAGAGATAGTTTTTATCTAAGCCTTTTAGGAAATAGTTCTGAGGCTTATGTTCGTACACAACTCACTTTTCCATTGTCCAAGTATCAGTATTATAAAATAGAGATAAAACAAAAAAACAAAAATCCATTAGATATACTGCAAATTGGGTATAGCAAAAATGCGCCAAAACTGCCTTCTTATCAGCAAGTCAATGGACTGACTTTTACGCGACTAGATAGCAATAAAAAAACGTATGTTCGATGCACTTTGCCCAATGCAAATAGAATCGATAAATTGGTATTTCAGATAAAATCCCCAGCGATGTATAATCGTATGGGCATGCTTTTTAAGCAAATGGAAGATAACTACAGTTATCCATCGGCACAATCTTCGGGTTCAATGAAATCAAAACGGTCATATTCTAAAGAGTCTTCGGATTTTGTCTTGAATTCAGATCGTGAACGCATCGTTTTAACACATGATTTTTTAGGCAATCAGAAACTGAACTATTTTGATATAGAAATTGAAAACAAAGACAATGAACCCTTGCAAATAGAAAGTATTTTGGCCTATCAGTTATCGTCTACATTGACTGCCGAACTCCGTTCGGATAAATCCTATTTTTTATATTTTGGTGATTCTGTATTACAAGCTCCGAGTTATGATATCAATTATTTTGAATCAAAAATTCTGGTAGACAGCAATATCGTGTTAGTCGGTGCTGTAGAACCCAAACATAAAGTTTTAGCTGATGAATACAGTCAGTCTAACGATAAACTTTTTGTGTGGATTGGTATTGGAGTTGTGGGGCTACTACTTTTGTTTATGACACGTAGTATGATGAAAAAAATGAGTGATGGGAAAGCGTAATACAGATAGAATCCAATCAATTTAATTTTTTCTATCTGTTTTTTGTTCAATTTTCAAGTGTTTAAACTGCCTTTTTTGATTTTTGCGAAAAGAGTGGATTCGGTTTAAATTTGTTATGTTTTTTAAAGCATTTTTCCTATTCATAACGTGAGATAGACTATTGATAAAAAACATCAAATCTTTTCATTTTGGATGTGTAAATTTGCACTTTCAATACATTTTTTACTTAAAAAATCTAAAATCAATACGATGGATTTACGTTCAAAACAACAACATGAATTTGCAGGACGACACATTGGCCCTAATGAACAGGAAACTGCACAAATGCTCAAAACAATAGGGATGTCCTCAATGGATGAATTAATCGAAAAGACGGTTCCTGCCTCGATCCGATTGAAGTCAGCATTGAATGTCAGTGCACCAATCAGTGAGTTTGACTATTTGTTGAAAGTTTCTGCCATGGGCAAAAAAAATGAATTGAAGAAAGATTTTATCGGAAAAGGATATTATGGAACTATAACACCAAGCGTTATCCTACGCAATTTGTTTGAAAATCCAGGATGGTACACACAATATACGCCTTACCAAGCTGAAATAGCACAAGGTCGTTTGGAAAGTTTATTGAACTACCAAACCATGATTTCAGATTTGTCTGGTTTGCCTATTGCAAATGCATCTTTATTGGATGAGGCTACTGCTGCAGCAGAAGCAATGACATTGTTGAACGGTGCTAAAGGTGCCGATCACAAACATCGCTTTTTTGTAGATAATGGGGTGTTTGCTCAAACAGTTGATGTATTGAAAACACGTGCTTTGCCAGTTGGTGTTGAACTTGTGTTTGGCGATTATAAAACTGCAACTTTAGACGAAACCTATTTTGGAGCTTTAGTTCAGTATCCGAATGCTGAAGGGGCAATTCATGATTACCGTACATTTATTCAGCAAGTTCAAGGATGTAAAGCAGGTGTTGTAATGGCCTGCGATATACTTTCATTGGCTTTATTAACACCTCCAGGCGAATTGGGAGCCGATATTGCTGTCGGTACTTCACAACGTTTTGGCGTGCCAATGGGCTTTGGCGGACCGCATGCTGCTTATTTTGCTACAAAGGACGAATACAAACGTGTCATTCCTGGTCGTATAATCGGTGTAAGTGTGGATGCGCAAGGCAATCGTTGCTTGCGTATGGCATTGCAAACAAGAGAGCAACATATTCGTCGTGAAAAAGCAACTTCAAATATTTGTACTGCACAAGCATTATTGTCAAATATTGCTGCGATGTATGCTGTTTATCATGGTCCTACTGGCATTAGCGATATCGCAAAGCGCGTTTCAATTTATACTAAAGCCTTAGCAGATGCATTGGGAGATAAAAATATAAATCATCATTATTTTGATACATTAAAAGTTGCAGTTGCTGATGAAGCAGCTTCAATCAAGTCGTTGGAAACAGCTGGTTACAATGTGTATGCATACGGAACTGGTCATATTGGTATTTCGTTTGATGAAACTGCTCGACCAGAAGACGTAGATGCTATTGCGTCAATATTAGGAGCGGGTGCTATTTCATATGCAGATACATTAACGAATATTCCTGATTTTGCCACACGTACTTCGGAGTATTTGACGCATCCAGTGTTCAACTCGCATCATAGCGAAAGCCAAATGATGCGTTACCTCAAATCATTGGAAGATAAAGATTTGGCGTTGAATAGATCCATGATTTCGTTGGGTAGTTGTACTATGAAGTTAAACGCAGCCTCTGAGATGATACCTGTAAGCGATCCGCATTGGGGCAGTTTGCATCCGTTTGCACCAAAACATCAATGGAAAGGGTATCAAGAAATGGTAGCAGAACTTGAAAAAGATTTATGTGCTGTAACAGGTTTTGATGCATGTAGTTTGCAACCCAACTCAGGCGCACAAGGCGAATATGCTGGCTTATTGGTCATCAAAGCTTACCACGAAAGTAGAGGCGATCATCATAGAAATGTCATTATCATACCGATTTCGGCTCATGGTACCAACCCTGCGAGTGCAGCGATGTGTGGTTTTAAAATCGTGATCGTAGCATGTGATGATCGTGGTAATATCGATGTCAATGACATGAAAGCTAAAGTAGAAGCAAATGCTGCAAACCTAGCAGGTTTGATGGTGACTTACCCTTCTACTCATGGCGTGTTTGAAGAAACAATTATCGAAATTTGTGATTTGATTCATGCCAACGGCGGACAAGTGTATATGGATGGTGCCAACATGAATGCACAAGTTGGATTGACTAGTCCTGGCAATATTGGTGCGGATGTTTGTCACTTAAACTTACACAAAACATTTGCAATACCACATGGTGGTGGTGGACCTGGTATGGGGCCAATCTGTGTAAAATCACAATTAGCACCATTCTTACCTACGCACGTAGTACATACAGTAGGTGGTGACACGCCTACACATGCTGTGAGTGCAGCGCCTTATGGCAGTGCAAGCATTTTATTGATATCGTATGCATACATTAAAATGCTTGGTGGATCTGGTTTGCGCAAAGCGACTGAATACGCCATTTTGAATGCCAACTATATGAAGACTCGTTTGGAAAAAGAATACAAAATATTATATACAGGTACCAATGGAACCTGTGCGCACGAGTTTATTGTAGATTTACGACCATTCAAGGCGGCACATGTAGAAGCTGAAGATGTTGCAAAACGATTGATGGACTTTGGTTTTCATGCACCTACATTGTCATTCCCTGTAGCAGGAACGTTGATGATAGAACCTACAGAAAGTGAAGATAAGGCTGAATTGGATCGTTTTTGTGATGCCTTATTTCACATTCGTAAAGAAATAGAAGCGGTAGTAACGGGTCAAGTAGATGAGAAAAATAATATCTTAAAACATGCACCTCATACACAATGGGTTATCACAGCCGATGAGTGGAATATGCCATACACACGTCAGCAAGCTGCATTTCCATTACCTTGGGTTAAAGCCAACAAATTTTGGCCTACAGTAAGTCGTGTAAACAATACAGCTGGAGACCGAAATCTAGTATGTACTTGCGAGCCGATTGAGAGTTATATGGAGGCTTAGTATATTATTTTAAATTTTAGAAACGTCGTTAGGAAACTAGCGGCGTTTTTTTTTCAGATTTTAAAAACCATTTTTTTTCAAAAAAATATATTTTTTAGATATAGGGTTGATAGAAAATAAAAAAGTTAAGTTTAGAAATTTGGATTTAATATTTTAAAAAAAAGTCATAATACAAACTAAGGATATTGAAAAAAATAGTACAATATATTTATTTAAATAAAATATGATTTAATATCTAAAAATATATTATATATATCCGTTCTTCTCTAAAAATTATTGAATTAAAAACTTGTTTTTTAAAAAAAGAAAACTTTAAATTCGCTATTGAAAAACACATAATTATGCCACTAAATGATTTAATCCAATTGCACTTCACAGCAGATGAAGTAGAACAAGTAGATGCTCTTATCCAACAAATCAAAGACATCATACTACCCAAAAGTAAAAACTTAACTGCCGAATAAAATGTAAAGTATGGCAGTATAAACGAGAAAAATAAGTTGCTCGTAAACAAAGTACTCGATTACAGAAATGCACAACCCGATTTGAGTAGTCCAGATGTAGATTGGACAGAATATGAAAACGACCATTTCGATCGTCAGTTTTTGCAAAGTAGAAGCGAAGCTTTAGGAGGATTGGTAGAAATAATGACTGAAACCAAAATATTGCATGATTATGATAATTATCAAAATGCACTAACCGACTATAGCTATACCAAATACAAAGATGAAACTATGGGCGGGCAAGGTTTTACCTCAAAACACACAGAATTAAAACAATTTTTTCCAAATACAGGCAATTCTACCCCTTCAACTGAAACACCACCAAATCGGGTCTGTTCACTAAACTGTGTCAGGGTTAATAAATTTCTTTTGAAGAGAAAGAAGCTATTAGCTCCTTTCCCCTCGTAAGATGTTGTTGTTTTTTCCAT
>Ga0247831_1006114_pt1 | contig 14508 bp, 10 predicted proteins | sample LaCruzMarch2015__9_FD_192406 | JGI IMG/M metagenome (GOLD analysis project Ga0247831, IMG submission 192406) | Freshwater microbial communities from meromictic Lake La Cruz, Castile-La Mancha, Spain - LaCruzMarch2015_1m | ecosystem: Environmental > Aquatic > Freshwater > Lake | place: Spain...
AGGCAAGGCACTTCTTAGTATTCCTTATGAACTTGCATATGGAGAAAATGGAAGACCTCCTTTAATTCCACCAAAAGCAAGATTGATATTTAATATTGAATTAATTTCTGTTAAATAAAAAAACTTCAGAATTACATAGAATTCATTTCTAATTGAAGATCTGACATTACTTTGTTTAATACAATTTCCAACTTTTCTAATAGCTCTGGAATGTCTGAGAGATTTGAAAGTTCCTTCGCATTTCTTTCAATTGTCCTAATGTCTTCTTTTAAAAGATGAATTCCTACGGTGTCTATTGATGGCTTGATTTTATGTGCAATTGAGCCTAAGTCAGACCAGTTAGAAGTACTTAAATGCTGTTTTAATTCTGCAATCGCAGGTGGCATTGTTTCATTAAAAAGCGACATCATTTTTTTTACAAAATCATTATTTCCATGAGAAATCTCTTTTATCATAGATAGATCGTATAATTTTCCTTCGGGTATAGTAAAACTCATTTCTAAAATGTTTTAATGCAAAAGTATTATTTTCAGCTAAGTTCTTTTGATTGTTTTATTAATTTATTGCGGTATCCTGCTAAAGCGTCTGATTTACTTATCATTCCAACGTATTTACCTCCATCAGCCACAGGAAGTTCACTTAAACTTGATTGTTCAAATAAATCTATAACTACAGTCATAGAATCATTTATTTGTATAACCATATTGGCGTTCTTCATTTCACTTTTAACGAGCTTTTTATGAGAAAGTTCCGAATCTAGAAAAAAGTTTTTTAGGTCATCAATTTGCAAAGTACCAAGCAAGAAATTGTCTTCATCAATTACAGGGAAGATATCATGATGACTAGATGCTATTATTGGTAAAACTACCTTTAATTCCATCTCAGGATGAAAGCACTCAACAGTTTTTCTTAAATAGGTTTTTAATCGCATTGACCGTAGAATTGCATAATCCTTATTTTGCTTTGACCACACTCCTTTTTTAGCCAAACGCGTAGTATAAACTGAATAGGGTTCAAAAACCCGTGATATAAAAAATGAACTTGATGACACTATCATTAATGGGATGAAAAGAGAATATCCACCAGTTATTTCAGCAATTAAAAAAATAGCAGTTAATGGCGCATGAACTACACCACTTAGAATTGCGGCCATTCCTGCTGCAACAAAGTTCGAAATCGGTAAATACACCCAATTCAGCAAATTTACTCCGTAAGCTACGCCAAATCCTAAAACACCCCCTGTAAAAAGAGAAGGCGCAAAAATACCGCCATTCCCACCTGATCCAATTGTTAATGAAGCAGCAACAACTTTTAAAAAGACAATTAGTGCAACCATAAAGAGAATTACCCACGATGGAACATCATCTATTTTGAAGATACTATTATGAAAAAGTGTTAAAGCATTACCATTGAATAGTTGTTGAAGAGTACTATAACCTTCACCATAAAGTGGAGGAATTAAAAATGTTAAACCTCCCAAAATTAAACCTCCTAATAGCACTTTAAAATAAACCCTTTTTGATTTTTTAAAACTACTTTCTATGAAAAGGGTTGTCCTTGTCATGTAAGCGGATAATACTCCTCCTAAAGTGCCCAGTAGAATATAAAAAGGAATACTTGCCAGATTCCATTCGTCGCTAATGAGATAGAATAATTGACCAGAATATAAAGTCCGAGAAACGACAGTTGAAGTTGCAGCTGCTACCAATAATGGAATAAATGCCGGAATTGTAAAACCATCTAATAAAACTTCCAAAGCAAAAATTACTCCTGCAATTGGACAATTAAAAACAGCTGCAATTCCAGCTGCCGCACCACATCCTAATAATAATGTTCTTTCCCTGTAATTTAGTCTTAATAATTGCCCAATGTTTGAGCCAATTGCTGAGCCTGTAACAACAATAGGAGCTTCTAATCCAGCTGAACCCCCAAAACCAGCTGTAAGAGCGCTAGTGGCTAGATGTGACCATGTTTTATGCCTTTCTATTTTTGACCTTTTCCTCGAAATACTGAATAAAATCGGACTGATTCCTCTTCCAAGTTTTCCCTTCAAAAAGCGTTGAACCAATAAAACTGTAAGAAATATTCCTATTCCAGGAAATATAAAAAACAATGAAGTATGGTAAGGGAAATTTACTTCATATTGGAGGTAATGTTGAATCCAATGCACAGAGGCCTTTAGCGCTACTGCTGCGATTGCGCAAATAACCCCAACACAAATCGCCATTATTACGAGAAAATGCTCTCCCGAAATATTTTTCAGGCGCCATTTCAGAAACCTGAACAGTATGCTTTGCAGGCCTTTAGTTCGAATAACTTAGAAATTAGGTCGGAAAATATATTTATTATAAAACTCATTAATCACTTTTACAGCCTCTTCAGCAGTATCTACAAGATTAAATAAATCTAAGTCTTCTTTATGAATAAATGGGTTTTCTGAAAGTTGCTGTTCTTTTACCCACTCAATCAATCCACCCCAAAATTTCTTTCCTACTAATACCAGAGGAAAGCGAGCTATTTTATTTGTTTGTATCAAAGTAACGGCTTCAAAAAACTCATCCAAAGTACCAAATCCACCGGGCATTATTATGAATCCTTGCGCGTACTTCATAAACATAACCTTACGAACAAAAAAGTAATCAAAGTTTATAATTTTATCTCTATCGATGTATCTGTTCCCTTCTTGTTCAAAAGGAAGAACTATGTTTAAACCAACTGATTTTCCTCCTCCACGATGCGCACCTTTATTTCCAGCTTCCATAATTCCTGGACCTCCACCTGTTATCACTCCGTAACCTTCAAGAGTTAAACGATAACCAATTTCTTCGGCTAAGATATAATACGGGTCCTCTGGTTTTGATCGCGCAGATCCAAAAATAGAAACACACGGTCCAATTTTTCCTAGTTTTTCAAATCCCTCTACAAACTCGGCCATGATTTTGAAAATCTGCCAAGAATTTGTTGTCTTTATTTCAAAATTGTCTTTCTCTTTAAATGCATCAATGATTTTATCTTCATGTCCGCGTTGACTGTTAAATTCCATATACGTGTGTTATACTTAGTTCTTTTTTTAAAAATTGTGCTGTAAAACTTTTCTGATGTTTTGCTACTTCTTCAGGGGGGCCAAATGCAATGATTTCTCCTCCTCGATTTCCACCTTCAGGGCCCATATCAATAATATAATCTGCAACTTTAATGATATCCATGTTATGTTCAATAATTAGAACGGTATTACCTCTATCAACTAATTTCTGTAATACTTCGAGCAATATACGTATATCTTCGAAATGCAAACCTGTTGTTGGCTCATCTAAAATATAGAACGTACTTCCAGTATCTTTCTTTGATAATTCAGTAGCTAATTTTACTCGTTGAGCTTCACCACCTGAAAGGGTTGTAGAGGATTGACCAAGGGTAATATAACCTAAACCAACATCCTGAAGAGTTTTAATTTTATGGAGAATGTAAGGAATGTTTTCGAAAAAAATTACTGCTTGTTCAATTGTGAGATTTAGAATATCACTTATCGATTTCCCTTTATACCTTACTTCCAATGTTTCTCTGTTGTATCTCTTACCTTGGCAAGTTGGACATTGCACGTAAACATCAGGTAAGAAGTTCATTTCTATTACTTGCATTCCACCACCTCTGCATGTCTCGCATCTTCCGCCTTTCACATTAAATGAAAAACGCCCAGCTTTGTAACCTCTAATGCTTGCTTCTGGTAATGATGCAAACAAGTTTCTAATATCAGTAAATACACCAGTATAAGTTGCGGGATTAGAGCGTGGTGTTCTACCAATAGGACTTTGATCGATATCTATTACTTTATCAACATTAGCAATTCCTTCTATTTTCTTATAAGCTAATGGTTTTTTTAAAGCCCTAAAAAAGTAATGATTTAGAATAGGGTAGAGCGTTTCATTAATAATTGTCGATTTCCCGCTTCCAGAAACTCCAGTTACACAAACAAGCATTCCGAGGGGAATTTCAATATTTACTTTTTTTAGATTGTTACCAGAAGCACCTGTCAATTTTATAGACTTACCATTACCTAATCTTCTTTTAGTTGGTATTGCAATTTCCATTTCGTTTCTCAGGTATTTTGCCGTAAGTGAATCTCCAGCATAGATTGTTTCCGGAGTGCCTTGAGCTACGATTTTTCCCCCAAGAACACCCGCTCCAGGGCCAATATCTAAAACATAATCTGCAGCAAGAATCATGTCTTTGTCATGTTCTACTACAATCACTGAATTACCAGCATCTCTAAGATTTTGCAATGCAGTAATTAATCGTACATTATCTCTTTGGTGTAAGCCTATACTTGGTTCATCTAAAATATACAATACACCAACTAATTGAGAACCTATTTGAGTTGCAAGTCTAATTCTTTGAGATTCTCCACCTGAAAGTGAACTTGAACTTCTATTCAAAGTGAGATAATCAAGACCAACATCTAATAAAAAACCAATTCTTGTTTTTATTTCCTTCACTACTTCAGCACCAATTTGCAATTGTTTACTATCTAATCTTGATTCAATATCACTAAACCAACTTGAAAGATGTGTAATGTCTAATCTAGATAATTGTGCAATATTTTGCCCATCAATTTTAAACCAAAGAGATTCTTTTTTCAATCTGTTTCCTTCACAATCGGGGCATTCAACATAATTCATAAATTCACCCGCCCAATTTTTTGTGCTTTCAGAACTACTTTCTTCGTGTTGTTCAGATATGAAATTAACGATGCCATTAAATTGCATGGCAAAACCGTTTGTTGAATAGTTTGGATTTTTTATCTTTAATATTTCTTCAGTTCCAAAAAGTATAGCGTTTATAGCTGCTTCATCAATATCTTCAATTGCATCATCTAAACTAAACCCGTACTTATCTGCGATAGCTTCTATTTGAGCAAAAATCCAATTGTTTTTGTATTCACCTAAAGGTAAAATTCCACCTTTTTTTAGGCTTTTCTTTTTATCGGGAATTATCTTTAACAAATCAACTTGCTGAATTTCACCTAAACCATGACATCTTTGGCATGCTCCATAAGGAGAATTAAAAGAGAAAATGTTTGGCTGAGGTTCATCATAAGAGATTCCAGATGTAGGACACATTAAAAATTTACTAAAATGACGAATGGTATTTTCTTCAGTATCCCAAACCATCATGCTTCCTTTCCCATGTTTCATGGCAAGTTTTAATGATTCGATTATTCTTTGATGCTGGTCTTCGGAAACTTCAATTCTATCTATTACAATTTCAATATCGTGAATCTTGTATCGATCCAATCTCATTCCAAAACTGATATCGACCATTTTGCCATCTACCCTAACTTTGAGAAATCCCATTTTTCTGATTTGCTCAAACAACTCTCTATAATGCCCTTTTCTTCCTTTAATTATTGGAGCAAGTATTCCAATTTTTTTGTTTGGGAAAGATTCTACAATTAACTGAAGAATTTGTTGTTCGGAATAGCGAACCATTTTCTCTCCTGTTATATATGAGTAAGCTTCGCCTGCTCTAGCAAATAACAAACGCATAAAATCATAAATTTCTGTTATTGTTCCAACAGTTGAACGAGGATTTTTATTTGTTGTTTTTTGCTCAATTGAAATTACAGGACTTAACCCAGTAATTTTATCTACATCTGGTCTTTCTAAATTTCCTAAGAATTGTCTCGCATAAGCTGAAAAACTTTCAATATATCTTCTTTGACCTTCAGCGTAGATTGTATCAAAAGCAAGAGAAGATTTTCCACTACCACTTAGCCCAGTAATTACAACCAATTTATTTCTTGGAATAATTACATCAATATTTTTTAAGTTGTGCTCTCTGGCACCATAAACTTCAATAGTGTCCTCAGTTTTAACATTAAATTGATCCATAAATTTCTAAACATGCGAAGTTACACATTTGTTGGGCTTTTCTCAGTATTATGTAATTGTAAAAGTAATTAACTATAATCTCAATTTATTTGATACTATCTATAATAGCATCATTGTTTTGTGGTTGTTCCTTATCTATTATTTTTAATAGTTCATCATAATTTTTTACTGATGAGTGAGGGATTTTAATAGTGTATTTTTTTTCTTCTAAAACAGTTAACTTATCAGTTCTGAGCCAGGGATTAAAATACTTCAAGAGTTTGTAGTTTATTCCGTTTGAAGTTGCAAAGAGAGTTAAATCATTTATTGTAGAATCTATTTCAATAGTTTTAAATGGCAATGGCGAATAAAGGTCTTTTTTTCTTAGATTAAATCCATAATCTTTAGGAAACTGAAGGATTTGTTTAAGCGCAAGCACCCTAAAAATATACCTAGAAGTTTCTTCATTCAATAATAAATCATAATAATTATCAACTTTTTGTTTCTGTAGTTGTTTACTTATACCAGTAATACCAAGGTTGTATGAAGCAGCCACAAGCGTCCAATTGTTAAAATTTGTGTAACTTTCTTTAAAGAATCTACAAGCAGCATCAGTCGATTTTTCTAAATGATACCTTTCATCTATTTCCTCATTTATAGTTAAACCATAAGATTCTGCAGTACTAGGAATAAATTGCCAAAAACCAGCAGCTCCTTTACTTGACACACCATGCAGAAAAGCACTTTCAGCAACAACTAAATATTTAAAATCAGAAGGGATTCCATTTTTTTTTAAAATTGGTTCAATAAGAGGCATCCATCTATTGGCTCTTTTTATTAAAAGCAATGTTTGACTTTGCCAATATGTATTTACTAAAAACTCTCTATCAATTCTTTCTCTTACCTCAAAATCTTGTATTGGTACATTTTCTCCAGCAAAATTTAAATTATCCGGAACATTAACTGCAAATATTTTATAGTTATCAAAAAAATACTTATTGTAAAGGGAGTCACTATTATTAAACTCACTAGAGAAACTGAACAAACGAATAAAACCCAAAGAAATAAGTATGAAAGAAAGAGAGAAAATTACTTTCCAAAGGGTATGCGGATTTTTTGATAAGATATTTTTTAAATTCACGATTTAGGTTTAGGCTTACTTATTTTTGTAGTTGAATATAAGCCTATTACAATGCACAAAAATAGTGCCCCAAAACCAATAGTATGGGCAATTCCCCAATTAGTGATATGGTTAATAACCAAGACGCTTAGCGACATTGTAAATGTGGATAAAAGAATTAAGACAAATGCTACTTGTCTATCGCTTAACCCCATGTATGATAGGTGATGAGTTGTATGGTCTCTTCCTCCAATAAAGGGAGATTGCCCCCTCATTATTCTATTTATGGAGACAGTTGTTGTATCTGCAATTGGAACTATAAATATTAAAATTGCAATAATTATTTGTTTAGATGGTATTGATTCACCAAAATTATCTGGTGCATTCCAAAAAAATTCAACTCCAATACAGGCTAAAAATGCTCCAAGAAATTGACTCCCACTGTCTCCCATATACATTCTTGATGGGTTCCAATTAAAATACAAAAAACCACCTATCCCAGCAGTTACGCCAATTAGAATAATAAAATACAAATTTAAATAATCATGATTTATTAGTATAATCATACAAGCTGCAATACAGATTATTGAAGAAATACTTGCAGTTATTCCGTCCATATTATCAAGCATATTTATTGAATTCATCATTCCTACTACCCAAAAAACTGTAATAAGGTAGTTGAGCCAATCAATAGAGAAAACAGAAATTGCGTTTCCAGTAAGAACTAAAACAATACCACAAATAAATTGAACTAAAAATTTAAGAAATGGTTTTGTATTATATGCATCATCTGCGAGTCCCATCATAAACCCAAGAGAAGTTGCTGTGAAGCATCCTAGAAATTTGCTATTCAATAACAACTTTGAATTACCAAAGAAAATGGCATAAAATACAATTGAAAACAAAAACAAAATATAAAATGAAATCCCACCTAAAGCTGGTTTTGTTGTTGGAGCCCATCTTACCTGTTCTTGTTCATTTTTAGTTCCAAGGTTTAAGGAGAATTTTAAAAGCAATCCATTAGTAATTATTGATAGTAAAAGCATGGCAGATGCAAAAACAATAAATATTATAGGGCTTGAGAAATAACTTAAGTCAACGTTTTCCATTCAAAGAATTTTATTGTTAATAATTAAAATGGGGTTTCAAAATCATTAAATGATACATTTAGTTCATCTTTTGAAGAAAGAATAGGTTTAGAAATATTCCAATCTATTTTTAATTGTTTATCATTCCATATAATTCCTCTTTCTGCCTCTTTATTATATGCATTTCCGCATTTGTAGGAGAAAATGGTTTCATTTTCTAAAGTCAAAAAGCCGTGAGCAAAACCTTCTGGAATGTAAAGCATATATTTATTTTTCTCACTTAATAACAAAGATACATGCTCACCATAAGTTGGAGAGTTTTTTCTAATATCAACTGCAACATCTAAAACAGAACCTTTAATTACTCTTACTAGTTTAGATTGTGCAAAAGGTGGAATTTGAAAATGAAGTCCTCTTAAAACTCCTTTTTGAGAAAGGCTTTGATTACTTTGAACAAAATCATCATGAATTCCAGCTTCAATAAATTTTTTTTTACTGTAAGATTCAAAAAAATAACCTCTACTATCTTCGAAAACAGTTGGCTTTATCAATGCTATTGTAGGAATAGAGAAGTGCTCGATTTCCATTTACTTACTTATTAAATTTTTAAAAAATTCTTTTAAATTAAATTTGTCTCTTCTTATATCTTCATCATAGTATCCAAATCCATATCCATACCCATATCCGTAATCATAGTCGTACACTCCGCTATATCCATAACCTGAGCGTTTGATATCAACAGAATTTACAATAATTGAAAGGTTGTTTATACTATTATCATTAATTAACTTTTTTACATTTTGAACAAAGTTTCTTTTAGAGAAGTTTTCTCTAAAAACATAAACAGGATAATCAGCCATTTTAATAATTTTAATACCATCGGTAACAAGCCCAATTGGAGGATTATCGATAACAATTAAATCATATTTTTTTTTCAAATCGTTTATTACTTCTACCATCTTTGCACTAATTATTAATTCGGATGGATTAGGTGGAACGGGGCCAGCAGTGATAAAATCTAAATTATTTAAGCTAGATTTGAAAATGCACTCTTCAATAGAATTTCTATTAATTAGAATTGTACTCATTCCTTTGTCGTTTGGAACGCCAAAGCCAACATGGATTTTAGGTTTACGCATGTCTAAATCGAGAATTATTACTTTCTTTTCAGAAAAAGCAATAATACCTGCTAAATTTAAAGCTACAAAAGTTTTTCCCTCACCAGAAATTGTTGAAGTAATTGCTAGCACTTTTGGACCATCTGAAGTTGAAAGAAATTCTAAATTAGATCTAATTGACCTAAGTGATTCCGCTATAATTGATTTAGGTTTTTTATCAACTAATAATTGTGAAATTGGAATTGTATCTCTGTAGTTTGGAACAATACCAAGCATCGGAACTGAAATATGCTTAAATATTTCATTCAATGATGTTATTTCATTGTGAAACAAGTAACGAATTACAATAAGCGCAAGACTTACAATAATCCATCCTATTAATGCACTTAAAACTACAATTCTTTGGCTTGGAAAAAAGGGTACACTAGGAGTAGTTGAAGCTTCTAATAATCTATTTTCTGAAGTTATACCTGCATTAGAAATAGATAGCTGTGATTTAATCTCAACAAGTTTATTATAATAGCCTTGGTTTATATTATTTAATATTTGAAGTCTTATAAATTCAATCCTATCAAAACTCAATGCGCTTCTTTTAATTTCATTTTCATAACTTAATATCCTATTTTCTACCTCAATTTTTTTATTGTAAATATCACTAAGATTAGCTTTAATTGTTTCGTAAATAAGTTTTCTCTGTACGTCAATCTGATAATCTATTACTGAAATAAGATTAGAGTTTTTTGTTCTTGAATACAATATCTCTTGTTTTTTAAAGATTAGCTTTCTTAAGTCATTGAGAAAAGTCTCTAAAACAGATTCTTGTTTAACACCGGAAAGCAAAGATATTAGCTTATAAATATCCATGTTTTCATTTTCTGTAATTGCTTGTTCAATTATTTTTAAAGAACTTTCTTGCAATTGCAAATCATTTAATTGTTTTTCTAAATCATTGATTCGATTACTAAAATCGGGTAAAGGTGTATCATCATTTAATTTATTTGAAGTTTTGAAGTTTTGCAATTCAACTTCACTATCGTATAACTTATCGTAAAAGATTTTCAGTTGATTATCAACAAATTTTATTGTATTATCTGCACTTTCTGATTGTTTAGCTATGTCATATTTTTTAAATTCCTCAACAAGGGTATTAACAATATTACTTGCTTTTGAAGCATTTCTTTCATTACAATAAATTTCAATTGTTCCAGCCGCTTCATTTTCAACATTAATTTCTAAAGTTGAGGAATACTGCCTTACAAGATTTTCTTTTCTAGAAAATATAACATAATAAGGGAATTCATTCACCCCTTTCATGTCTTTTCTTATTTTATCATAATTTTTTACATGTACAATAAGAGAATCTATAATTGGTAGTCTTACCCATTTTTCTGTTTGAATTCTAAAAGTACGCTCTATATTGTTAACATTGGTATTTATATTTACATTTTTTTCATCTGTAAAAGAAAAATAAACAGGTACATTATTTAACTCATTTATTTGATTTCTATATTCAATCTCAAATGGGGAAGTTTTATACATTTCAAAATTAAGTACATTACCAATCTGGTAATAACTTGCATCTAAAGGAAGCTTTGAAAAAACTGTATCTAAAAAAACTGCAGATTTTAATAATTCTATTTTACTTGGCAAATCAGTTTTTACAGAATAATCTTTTACTTGTAAAACGTTTGTTTGGTCATTTTTCTGCTGAATTTGAATAACTGCTTTTGCTGAATAAATTGGGTAAGTATATCTTAAATAAAGAAATGCCATTAAAAAGGCTATTATAAAAAATAAAATTATCCATGCAATATTATTCTTAACTACTTTTATAAAAAGTCCAAGATCAAATTCAGCATTTAAATTAGAAATTCTTTTTTCCAAAACTAATTCTTAGGTAATATAGTATAAACTAAAAAGAAAGTGCCTAAAAGACCTACAACACTATTAATTCTGCCAGAAAAATTCGTAATTTTATCATCTATAGGTTGAATATATATTATGTCGTTTCCTAACAATGTCAAATCTGCTTTTTTTAATCCTTCCACAGTAGATAAATCAATTAAATAGATTTTAGGATTTTTTAAATCTCCTCTGATCAATTTTATTTTTTTTGCTTTTCCAGAAATCCCCCCTGATAAAGCAATTGCTTCAATAAGTGAAGTATTTTGATTTGTTAAGTTTAAAACACGTGCAGAACCTCCTAACCCAGGGAATATCAATACTCTTTTATTTACAACTTTTATTACAACAAAAGGATCAATAAATATCAGCTTGTACTTTTCTTCCATTAGTAATTCAGCTTCTCTTATGCTTAAATCTTTTAACAAAATTCTTCCAAGAATCGGGATTTTAACTGTACCATCATAATCAACAGTAACAGTTATTTTTTGCCTAACTATAATACCATTATCACCATTAGAAACATTTTCTAGCTCGCCTGCTCCTTTGTTCGTAGAAAGAGAGATTTCAACGTTGTCATTTAAACCAATCTTATACTGTTCTTCAGATGTAATTTGACTAAAATCATCAAATTTGAAATCTCTTGGTGTTCTCAGCATGATAGATCTATTTTTACAAGACTCGCCAAGCAGTATAATAACTGAGAGTATTAAAAAAAATAAAAACCTACGGTTAACTATTTTCATAGTTGGCAAAGCTAATAAAAATGATCATGCATTTTTATGAATTCGCGAATAGAATTAAACATTGTCTTTTAACAAATTATTATATAAAAGTGTCATGTCCCTAATTAGTCTAGTATAATGGAATTTATTTTTAACATGTTCCCAACCAAACCTTCCGATTTCTTTCCTTTTGAGTTCGCTTTCTGTTAGTTGCAATATAAGTTCAGCAAATTGTACAAAATCTGTTTTTGAATGGCATAATAATGCAGTGACTCCTTCGATAACTACGTTTTCTATTCCTCCAACATTAGTTGAAACTATTGGTTTATTTGCAGCCTGAGCTTCTATAAGGCTTACTGGAGTGCCTTCATTTAATGATGTTAGTGCTATAATGTCAAGTCCTGCGCAAGCAACATCAATATCCTTAATCCAGGAAGTAAATGTTAAAGGAGCTTTTTTTTGCTCCAATATTGCATCTGTAAAAGGGATTTCTAGTTCTGAAGATTTTGCTTCTATTTTCAATCTGTCCTCACCATCTCCAATTATAAAGAAACGTATTTTGAATTTTGTTTTTTCTAATACAATTTTAGCAGCATCTAAAAAAAGCTGGTGATTTTTAATTGGTACCAATCTTCCAATAATACCAATAGCAATTTCATCGTCATCTAAAAGGTATTTTTTTCTGAATGCACTTCGCTTAACATCCATGTTTTCTGTAAACCTTGACAAATCGAAACCTAAAGGAATTACTTTTATTTTGCTAGGTTCACAAATTCGGTGCATCAGACTCAATTCCGCTTTTTGTTTATCACTTATTGCAATTATTGTAGAGCTTCTTCTTGCTAAATTTCGTTCAATATTTTTGTACATGATAGTTTTCACCTTTCCAAAGTATGAATGAAAAACGTGACCATGAAATGTGTGAACGATAGCTTTTACTTTCATATTTGAAGCCGCAAGCCGACCTATAGTTCCCGCTTTTGATGCATGTGTATGAACAATATCGGGCTTGAAGTCCTTTATTAAAGAAACAATTTTCCGATAAGCTTCAAAATCATTTTTTAAATCTACTTCCCTTTTCATTTCGGGAATTATTATTGGATGTAGGCCTAGATTTTTAACAATAAATTCAGAACTGTCTTCAGAGTCATCTTTTTCTCCACCAACTAACATCGTCTCATATTCATCGGGCATATAACGCGACAAATAGGCGGCATTGTAAGTTGGACCTCCAAGATTAAAACGATTTATAATTCTTAAGATTTTTGGCATGCTGGTAGAATAGCCTCAGTAAATATAATTATTTTATCCATTTAAAATACCATTGTTGAAAAACAATGAGGCTCCAGATTCTTGCTACCGCATCTCCAGGGTTTGAAGAATTTAGTTGCATTTTTAAATTTTTAATACTCTCTATCGTAAACAAACCTTGTTCTTTTAAGTGTTTATCATTCAATAAGTCATCAAAAATCCAAGAATTTAATTCTTGCCGAAACCATTTTAACAAAGGCACTTCAAATCCATGCTTTGGCCTATTGTATAATTCAGGAGGTAAAATATTTCTAAATGCGTCTTGAACAATTCTTTTTCTTCCTTGTCCATTGATCTTAAAATCGGGTGGTAATTTAAAAGCAAAATCAACCACATTAACGTCCATAAAAGGAGATCTTACTTCAAGGCTATTCGCCATCGACATTAAATCAACTTTAGTAAGCATGTCGCCTGGTAAAACAAGACTAACATCACTCCTTAATACGTCGTTCATGTTATTTTCTTTTCCGATGTTTCTGGTATGATAAGCTTTCAAATTCTTAGTTTTTTCTCCATCATATTTAAAAGAAATAAGTTCTTTTAAGTAATCTTCATCTGCATATCCACACCACTGCCAGTATCTATCAACGTTTGATTGATTCAATCCATTGTTAAATTTTCTTAGCTTCCTTATGATATTCCCAAAAGATGAATTTCTTGAAGCAGGTAAATTATTCCATACCGGTCCTAACAATTTAATTACTTGTGCTTTTAGTCCGCCATTTCTAAGCATCCATTCTCCATGATGTTTCATGTAACCACCAAATATTTCGTCTGCTCCATCTCCTGAAAGTGCAACTGTTACATGTTTTCTAGTTTCTTTACTTAGAATATACACTGCTAAAGCAGAGGAATCTGCAAAAGGCTCATCTATATATTCTAAAACTTCTTGAAGGTGATTAAATAAATCTTTATTGGTTAATGAAAAAACTGTATGATTGGTTTGAAACTTATTAGCGACTAATTTGGCATACTTAGTTTCATCAAACAGAGGTTCATCTTTATAACCAATAGAGAAAGTAGAGAGATGTTTGGTATACTTTGATGCTAAGGCAACTACTACTGATGAATCTATACCTCCAGAAAGAAATGCTCCTAAAGGGACATCAGAAACAAGTCTTCTTTCAACAGCATCTTCCATAATATCTTGCAAAGTTACCTGAGCATCTATATAAGTATGTTCAAGTGTTTCTGTAGCTTTTGGAAGGTTATACCAAGTATTTTCTTCTATTATAGAATGTTGGATAAAAATGGAATGCCCTGGCAAAAGTTTTCTAACATTTTTGAATATAGTATCAGGTGCCGGAATATAATTTAAATGTAAATATTCATAAAGCGCTTCATAATTGAGTGTCTTGTCAATATCATAAGCCATTA
>Ga0247831_1006119_pt1 | contig 14492 bp, 13 predicted proteins | sample LaCruzMarch2015__9_FD_192406 | JGI IMG/M metagenome (GOLD analysis project Ga0247831, IMG submission 192406) | Freshwater microbial communities from meromictic Lake La Cruz, Castile-La Mancha, Spain - LaCruzMarch2015_1m | ecosystem: Environmental > Aquatic > Freshwater > Lake | place: Spain...
GCTGAGGCAGGATGAGACGTCATATCCAAAGCGAGATGACGATTGAGTGCGCAGGGAAGTAACGCCTGTGCAAATTCTTCGAATTTTGAAATTTTAAGTCTGCGAATGCCAAGGTCGTCATCGTCGTTATACGTAGTATTTGAACTGGAACAGTTAGCAAATGTCGATAGCCAATGTAACGTCTTCTCCACCTCCGACCCTCAATGATGATGAGTTATTGTTCTCATCTTGCAATAAGAGTATTATCAATTTCCTGTCGACACGTTGGGCATGTCGTATGCTAAGTCAATGCAATCTCGACTAAATTCATGTCCACAGGGCAGTATACGTATCTCCATCCCATCAATAAAGTCGACGAAGCAAATAGGACAGCATACTGCATTGTTATCATCTCTGCCATTCAAGGATACATCCTCAATAGCGTCATAGCGTCACTGTCTTCGGTCGTCGTACTCACAGTCATCATGTCGTCACAATCAAGCTTAGCAACGATGATAGTGCCAAACTCATAAACATCATCATTACAATGAACATATGTAATGCCTCTAGTTCGGCATTATACTCTCCAAGACTAGTATCAGGGAAGGTTTTACTATTGATATTAATTCTACAGACAACCACTCAAAATCCTACCTACACGCAAAATCTCAAACAATCAATGGACCTATATTTGTACACACCACCGGACGCAGGTACTTCTTTTTCTTCCTCGCCTATTTTGTAGAGTATTCATTTGTGCTGCCCGCGACGCCAGCAGCAGAAATTACTATGCTCATCATATTTGCGGCAGCAAAGGAAATCCCTCAATTCATCTTCTACTGGATCCACAAAAAACAGTACTGTCATTAGACCAACATATATAGCATTCAATGCAACTGCAAACCACTCGAATTGAAAGTTTTTTTCAAAGTTTGATGCGTAGATGATGATTGATACAATCGCAGCAATAGCAACTACGCCGAAGACGATCTTGCATATGATTGGATATTGTGTCTGCTTACATAGGAGATACATGTGTAACAGTCCGTACAACCCAGAAAGGGCAAAGTACATGTAACTGCCAATGGCGTGGATGATCTTCACGTCAGGGTCATCCACATCAAACATCGCAAGAAGAACGAAGCCGATGTATGAAAAAATGAGGGAAAAGGCAGCTATGAAATTCAGAATTCTCATTGCTGTAGATTCACTCTTCAGACGACGATGATACACGCTGATTTGAATGTTTCGCATCATCGACACCAATAGCATTAACGTAGCTCCAATAAAAATCACCACCAACACTTGCAACTTAGGCTCGTACCTAGCGAGGCAGAGTGAGATTGAGATATCAGTAATATTCACGTCAAGTTGAGACACGAGTAAAACAAGTGTCGCGAGGATGAAGGTGCAGGCCAGAATAGGGATGAAAAGTAAGGATGAACATTGCCCAGGTTTGCCTTTCACAGTCGTTGGCAGAAGTGGATCCGCATTTGCCTTCCTTTGGCTCATATTAAACGCGGTGATCGCCATCGTTATTTATTAGTCGTTGAAGCAACAATTCGAACAATCGTTAGTGCAGATGCTGATATTCGATGATCAAGAGCCCAAGGGCCCCCAAGCAACCGAATCCCATTATCTCTAACTGAACAAACATCCACCCCCAAGCCAAGCATTCTGAGCTGTTGAGGGCCTCAATAAGAACGCTGGTGGGGCACATGTTCTCAGAAAAATGCTTTCTGAGAATGAGAAATGAAAGGTCAAGTTGTTGGAATAGCTCAATTGTACCTACTTCACGTGCAGAGATGTGTGTGTCTATTTTACCATAAAAAATTGGTCAACAAATCAATCTTGGTGGTAAAAGTGTAACAAATTGAATAGGATGTAACCTATCTTTCATCATTTCATATTCAATACATGTAGCTATCCCCACAAAGTCACCACTATGTTGTACTGGATATCCAATAGTTGGCAGTAGTATATCAATTTGGAATTGTTGTCCCATAAAGTCTAAACAACCAAACGTATCATCACGTTTATCTCTATATGAACCATGAAATATGGGTATTAGATTCATTGTGCCACGTAGGGGGTGGATACGACCAATACGTAATTGCATCCCATTTAGTGTCATACGTGCAAATGGGAATAGACGTAAGCCTCCACCATAATACGGTGTTGAACTAGCAGCAACAATACCTGCGTTACCTTGATAAAGTAGAACCAATCCATCCTCCTTGTCATCATCCTTCTTTTCAACAATAACTTTACGCACCAAATCCCCACGACGATGATCAATCCATACGGTATTATCGATATCAGATGTTTGTACCTTAACATGTATTATATGCTTTTGGTTCATAATGCATTTTGGTAATGTACATGTTAGGAATGCAACAAAGTAACCAAATACACTTGATAGTGAGTCTCTGAATAACAATTTACGTAAATTTGGTAGTCGTCGTCGTCGTCGTTGTCGAGTAGTGGCCTCCTTGTTGTCGTTGTTGCTCTCATTGTTACTGCTGCTGCTACTGCTGCTGCTACTGCTATTTGTCCAATGTTGCAAATATTTATAATCCTGTAACAATAACGAATCAAAACCAACGCCCGAGAAGAAACACAATTCTGATCTTCTATTAAACTTTTCATTATTTGGAAGTTGTCGCTGTTGTTGTCGCTGTTGTTGTTGCTGCTGCTGCTGCTTCTCCGTCTTCAATGGCTGTTCGTATTCTTCTTCGTCATTGACAATCGAAGTAGTTGTAGTAACTTGTATCATTGGTAACTCGACAATGTCAAAAATATTATGTACCGTTTGGTGTTCGTGGTGAGACAATTGGTCCACCGTGTGTAGTAATTGATGTAACGTTTCGCGTAGTCTTACCTCACCTCCTCGTCCCCCTACTATTCTACTACGTAAACGTTGTAGTATTCGATTACTACTACCAACTTCGTGTGCTACTACGGATGGTGGTCGTGCACCAATAACCGAACCAAGTGCATTCCCCGTCCCATGTGCAATATAGCCAATGGGCGGAAACTTTCGTCGTCGTTGTCTCTTTGCTGTTCGTGTTGCATCGTCTGCTGCTGATTCAGTTTCTGTGTTTGTCATCATGGTCATTGTTGGACTGCATTCATTACAGTTGCAACTAGCACTACTAGTAGTGGTGTCCATACCTATATCCCATAATAGCTGAAGTAAGGTAGTTATTGTTCCATCTCCACCTACTGCAATAATAAGTGAGGGTGGATTATGTATCATACTTGCAACAGCTATTGTTGCTTCATCAATTGTGGATGTAACATGAATGTTTACATTAGTTTTAGTATTGTTGTTATATTGTGATGAGGATGTGTATGATGATACAACTTGTTGAACAAGTTGTATAATTTTGGAAGTCACACCCTTGGCATTACAATTTAGTACTATATCAACACGATGGCAGCTTCGATTGCTGTTGCTTTCGCTGCTCCTGTTCGATTCAGATATTGGTCGAAGATTATCGAGTTTTTGCTGTTTGTTTACAGCTATTGAGGCTGTTGTTACTTCGCGTGTATTATTAATGGTGGTCGTGGAGGCAGAAGCAGCAGCTTGATTGTTGTCATTGGCTAACGTAAACGATGACTGTCCAAAATAGTATTGATGGTCGTGATGTCGTCGTATTCTCGTTGATGATACAAAATTGGATGACGGTGCATTTTTCTTAGTCGTAGTCGTTGTTGACATTGGTGGTGTGAATGCCAAGACGACATGAGACGAAGAGCATGATGACTTAAGCGGCGAAGATGATTGCTCGAAGAGGAGGAGGAAGATGAGGTTGATGCTTATGGTGCGTAGGAACAACAACATCCGCGATTGCTTGTCAATGGGGAGGAGAGATTTGATGGATGTAGGAGAAAAAAATGGGTGGGTCGGTCTCTGGCAAAAAGGGCGCCATGCTAGAGATTCGACCCCTCTGCTCTGCCATTCATTCCCTTGACGACGACCATGGCAAATAATGGAGAGAACACAATTTCCGAACTCGATGCCAAATCGAAATGTCGAAAGGAGCTTCGAATACAGGGTCGTGAAGCCAGGCGTCGCCAAGGTACGAAGGAGGCCTTGTCATCGACTGTGATCGTTGGTTCACAGAATACCAGACATACGGTATCGACGGATCTTGTCGACGATCATGCCTCGGCGTGGCAAGAATGTCAAGAAGAGGGGAAACTGTGGGGTGGGAGAGGACACGGTGGTCGTGGTGTGCGCTTCACAGGAGAAAACTACGACAATGTTCATTTGCCAAGTGTAAGTCTGCAATTCGAAGGAAACGAATTATTGGTAGATTCTATCATGAACATTATTAGGGGACATCGATATGGTTTACTCGGTCGAAATGGCGTAGGAAAGTCCACACTCCTGCGACAACTGGCAGCCCATGCCATTCCTGGAATTCCTCATGGGTTGCGTGTTTGCTTGGTGCAGCAACAGATACAAGGGCGCGAGGACCAAACTGCCCTAGAAGCATTGTTGGAGGCTGATACTGATCGGATATTGCTGTTAGAAGAAATGGAAAAAGTGGAGTATGAAATCGAAAAAGGTGTGAAATTGCAAGAGAATTCGCTACGGTTGGGGAACATTGTAGCCGAACTCGACGTCATCGATGCGGATGGGGCCGAAGACCGGGCCAAGGAGATTCTCAGGGGGCTTTCGTTCACGGCAGCCATGATCGACGACTCCACTGCAAGCTTAAGTGAGTAATTCGTGACGTAGTATTTGTCTCCCTTGCCGGATGGGCTCTGGCTCACACCACAATTTCGTTTCTTTCATTCTGGGAGGTGGTGGTTGGCGAATGAGACTTGCACTTGCACGGGCACTCTTTGTTCCCCATGCCGACTTGATTCTGTTGGATGAGTGTACCAATCATTTGGATTTACATGGAATGGATTGGTTGATTCAATACTTGACAAAGAAAGACACTCAAACTGAGCGGACCGTCATGGTTGTCTCTCATGACCGCATATTTTTGGATGCTGTTTGTACAGATATGGTAGTAATGGAACATCAAAGATTATCCTATCATGTGGGAAACTATTCTGAATTTCAACGTCAAATGCAGGAAAAGGCAACTCGCCATGCTCAAATTTTGGACGCCTCCGAAAGACAGCGCAGCAAAGCTCTGGCCTTTGTTCAAAAGCAACAAAATAACAAAAAGTCCACTGACCCTAATAAACAGAGACAAGCCAAAACAATCCGAGAAAAAAAAATGGAAAGGATTGGTAATTATCGAGAGGATGGAAAAAAAATTAAGCAATTTTCGTTGAAAACATTGGATGCATCATCTGTGCGAATGGCTGAGAAGGTTCAAATTGAACGGGACAGTCCTGTATGCAAACTGCAATTCCCAAACCCAGCGTGGCCTCCTGGTGTTTCAGAGGGCAGCCCTCTGTTGCTTTTGGACAGTGTTAGCTTTGGGTACAATGCAGTAGGTGAATCATTATTGGTTGACTTGACCCTAAGAATCGCTCGAGGAAGCAAGATAGCATTGGTTGGGGGAAACGGTAGCGGGAAGTCGACCTTAATCAAATTGATCACAGGTGAACTGGAAGGTCAGGGGAAGACAGCAGGAACCATTTGGAGGCATCCCAGCCTTCGTATTGGACACATGACACAGTATTCCGTTGAAGAACTCGAAGAGTATGCCCATATGACAGTTGTGCAATATGCAGGAGACAAACTTTCTAGCGGAAGGGCATCTTCGAATGTTATCAAGGAAGCATCAGGTAATGTTCGACAGTACCTTGGAGCCTTTGGTCTTGGAGGAACGCACGCTCATCGTCCCATCTTGACGCTTTCGGGAGGCGAGCGAATGAGACTTTGCTTTGCCACTATTTTGGCGGACGAACCACACTTGCTCTTTTTGGACGAATCTACTAATCATGTCGACTTGGAAACTCTTGACTCTATGTCTACAGCCTTGTCAGCCTATGCAGGGGCAGTGCTGATGATATCACACAACCAAGGCTTCTTGAGTGGATTCTGCAAAGAACTTTGGGTTCTAGAGAACGGGCGAATTGATGTTCTACACAATGATACCGAGAGCTTTGATGATCTCTTCTCTCATTACCGACATCACATATTATCTGCATCGAATCGTCAACACGAACGGCGCATGAAGACAAAAATGGCAAAACAGGCAACGAAACAAGATTCAGGCACAAAGATTTATTCCACAATGTTGTGACTCGGGCAAATGCCATGTACTCTTGGCACCCACAAAGAGCTGATCCCCAATTCGTCCTGATACTCCGCTTCCAGGTGAAAAAGGTCTAGGTAGTATTAATTCTTTACCTAATTTCTTAAGTTGTATTGTATTGCCACCACTCTTTGGATGGTATTTGTCACCGTTTATGTACTACATACTAGAGATCTTCGATGTTTGTCAAGTGATCAGTTTGTCACAATGACGGTACAAAGGTAACATGTGGACAATCGCGGGACAAGTGCGCCATTCATCCCCTCTGCCATTCCTTTGCTTTACCTCTAGAGCGATGAAATCGCACCCCACTTGGGGATGGTGGAGATGGTGTCGATTTAATGAACAACATGTTGAATATTTGGTCGCTACCGCTTGCCCCGACACACCACAATATATTCCATGAATAATTGGTGGTCCTTTGTGCCAATCTTTGCAGTCGTGCCCTCTGTTTAGTGGCGACGACGTACCTTTGATGAATGCAATTACCGAGTCTGAGGTGCTTATTGTACACACACGGGGCCACCGGGTGATAGTGAGGGGCGCGTGGGGAGGGCAGTTTTGATGCAACGACGAGACGGAAGTTTGACCATTATACGACAATAAATAATGTGGCACCGTGGTAATCAATCGACATTGTATCCGATGTATTATATCATAGACTTTTTACTTTATCAGGTAATACGATAGAAATAAACTAAAAAAACTGAGTTCCTACGTGGTTTGTGGTTTCAGTGCGACCTTTGACACATTCCACCACATTAACCATTATGTATGAAATGTACCCCCTATGACAATGTCATTGCTAATACTATTGGCAACGCTATTGTCATAGGGGGTACATTTCGGACATGAGTTATCGACCCTATTTGGATGAAAAAGTGGTGTACTATTCCTACGTAGACTCACGTAGAAAAAAAAGGCGATTTTTGTTAGAGTGGAGCCATTGCTACAGAAATGAAAATTGAATGGAGACTCATGTATTATATTTATGTAGAAAATATCCTAAGAAGACATACATGTAATTATTGACTGACCGAACCACGACTCGTGAACAGGGACTTGACGTACTCTACACGATTGTACTACTTGGTCGTACGATAGAGCACGAAATGAATTACTAATGTCTGTACTGTTTAATTCTATAAAATGTTAACGATTTTCAAGATATTTTTATACTATGCACATCTGTCCATGCGCATGTTTACACCCGTCGTGTGTACATTACATACCACTCTCTTTGCCTTTGCTTGGCATTCTTTATCGTATTGAGGTTTGGTATGCGATTTTCGTACTTGACGCACTGTCAAAGGCAAGCTCATTGATGTCAAAGAACAAATCTTTGATAGGCATCAGAACGAATATCTCGTCTGGTATACAACACGTGGTTGTGTAGATACCTGGAAGCGAATTCAAGCTGAATTTCTAAGATCTATGTGATTCATATGGTCTTAAGCGTAAGCCAACCACAATAAAGAACCCACAAGCGAATACAATACTAGAGAGAGTTCATCAAGTACTATGAACATGCTCAGAACCGCCCAATTAGATATGGCCGAGACGGTGACAACCAGTGACATAGATGCATATATACATGATGCAGCATGGGCCATTCGCTCAACGTACCACACAGTACGTAAAGCCTCCCCAGGCTTGATTGTATTCAAGTACGCGAGTTTTGTACTTGATTGTATGTATTCAAAGGCCAAAGATGATTGAGTCGCGGATACGCTCCCCGCTTGTTCGCGACTGGCTCGCACTCATGACTGCCGATAACTGGATGCGCAACATTGATGATGAATAGGAGATGAAACGATAGATACCATTGTGTGCTCTATTTTGATTTGGAAGGCAAAAGCGCACTTCTGGGACTCAATCCTGGAGCAAGGGACTCAATCCTGGAGTAAAAATCTCTGGAGTAAAATTAAATGAGGTTTCTGAGCAATGGCGGTGAATAACTCCTAATATAGCGGTGCGGCTGCCGGGATATTGCGCAGACATGCTATCCTCATCTATTGCAACAATGTCCGTGCGTATGCGTATCAGCCGCTGGAATGGGCGCTACCACTGGTGGCCAGAGATAGATAGGTAAAGAAAGGGGTGAGTGCATGAGCCCTCCCGCCCACTAACCACAACCAGCCTCCCCATTTCCTTTTCTGACACACCTGAATAGCAACAAGACGACGAAGATTCTACTACTAATTACTACTGATGGTCATCGTTATCGTTGGGGAATGGTAATGCGTATTGGTATTGTTAGTATATTTTTTAATCGATAGGATTTACAAAGTTTCATATTGGCGCAGAAGATTTATAATAGCACAAAGTGTTGTCATCTGGATATGCATAGATGACTTCCTCGACGATGAACATCAACAGCCACCACAACGCCACCATTAACTATACATCTTCCTCCTACGACACTCTACACGATGAAGTATGGAAGGTAGGCAGTGGCGGTGGCGGCGGAGTAATGAACTTTCTAATAGGTGTCACACCCACACCCCATGAATATGGCAAACGTCGTATCGAGTTCGATTATATATACATTTTTTATATACTAGTTGTTATTAATATATTAGTGCTATTGCCATCGTGTACTAGATATATAATAAAGCAATCGTATGCAGGACGAACAACACGACGTTGTAATAAATCAAAAAAGAAGGAACTAATGCAAAAAGACGACAACAACAACAACAACAACAACAACAACAACAACAACAACAACAACAACAACAACAACAACAACATATCCTCTCAACAAAAGCAACAGCTAGCACATACTACATTATTATATACCTACCTCCCAGCATACCTATTAGCCACATGTGCCGATTGGTTACAGGGACCATACAAGTATGCATTATATACAGGATATGGATATACTCAACGTGAAATAGCACATCTATTCGTGGCAGGATATGGTAGTGGGATGATCCTTGGTTCAGTCATTGGCGGATTAGCTGATATATATGGACGTAAGCGTTTATGTATATGTTACTGCTTTTCTTATACAATTAGTGTACTATTAAAACACTTCAAATGCTATACTGTATTATTAGTTGGACGGATATTTGGTGGCATAGCTACTAGCTTATTATTTAGTGTCTTTGATAGTTGGTTTATTTGTGCTCATGGTCAACGTGGATTGGCGGTAACGAAAAATGAAGAAGAACGATATATAGCCAAGAGCTTATCGATATCCACATATGGTAGTTCCGTAGTTGCTATTATGAGTGGCGTAATTGCCAATCGTGTCGTGGCCGCGAGTGGTACCATCCGTCCCATGTATAGTTCTGGAGTAGTAGGGGTCAATGACAATAATATGTTGTCATCACATATATATGTGGGTGGATATATTAGTGCATTCGATGCGTGTTTAGTCCCCTTGACATTGTGTGCTATGATGATACTACTATTTTGGGAGGAAAATTATGGTGAATCGATGGAAGTTCGGAAGGATAAGAAATCATTATTATCATTATCATTATCTAGCAACAGTAATGGTGACTGCTCCCTGCAAACATTGCAACGACGAACGACAAGTATTGTACGGAAAGACTCATCAACAATTTTCGAGGATGATGAACAAATTGTACAAGCTGATGATGATGATGATGATGATGATGATTGCAAAACAACTGCTGAAAATAGTGAGTATGCGATGTTACGAACAACTGTAATAGAAATAGATCAAGATGAAGATTATGACAGTACATCAATAGCAAGACGAAAACAACAACAAAGTAATAGTAATAGTGGTAGAGGTATGTTCTCAAATCTACTAGATGGAGTATATACTGTATGGAATTCAACAGAAATATTAATTTGTTGTATTGTGGGGAGTGTCTTTGAGGGTATAATGTATATATTCATATTTCTATGGACACCGACATTAACATCACTGCAAATGAAACTTGATGTATTGCATGACATTTCGGTAACTAACTCCACTGCCATCATAGAGCAATCTACTACTACGTCTACTACCAAAGACATGCACCATGGCGAGGGGAGTGATTTGCCATTTGGTTGGATCTTCTCAACATTCATGGTTTCCTGTATGCTTGGTACGATTGCATTCTCTCGACTATCTCATGCGGGTATATCAGCATCAAAGTGTCTTGTGGGAGTGTTGGCAGTGGCATCATTATCTTGTCTAGCCATGTCACGTCCATTATCATCAATGACAAGTACATCAACTTCGTCTGCGAATACATCTCAATATATTGGTATGCTAGTGTATGAATTCTGTGAGTACTAGTATGTCTGCACGAAAAAAGGGGGGAAGGCGGATGGGGAACTGGTTGGTTTTGATTCGACAATCATGTCGCCCTTCCTCCCATTGCAAGGGACACATCTCGTCATTACAACTGTTTTTGTATCCATCTTTATGTATCTGCTGACCTGCTTACACGCCCTCTTCTGTTTCATTGAAAATTATTCAGGTATAGGGTTCTACTATCCTGCCATGGGTACGGTAAAGGGGTCAATTGTTCCAGAAGGTCAACGTGCAGCTATATATAATGTATTCCGCTTTCCTCTTAATCTTTTTATGTTGACATTTTTGGTGGGTAACTATTCCACCGAGACCAGTTTTACTGCTAATGCTGTACTATTAATGATGGCTTGTATGCTACAAATCCATCTCGTACGGTTAGGGGGTAAATGACGAACACGTGTTCTATTGATTGATTGATTGATGACCTATATTAATTTTGAAGGGAATCATACATTTCAACAGAACATCAGATTTTCGATTATGTGCACCCTTAGACAGTGCACGCAAGACAAAAAAATGTCGACATAATCAAACACACGAACCGATCGCAGTATTTTGCCATCATCACACACACTTAATTCTTGCCTTTTTTCTGAATTGCGTCACGAATCGCCTTATACCGTTCCACACAGTCCTTCTTCGTCATATCCGGCACGCCCTTTGCTATCATCTGCCAACGTTCATTCTTCTCCATACCGGCTGGATACTTGCGTAACATTTCTTGCAGTAGAGCATCCTGCTCCTCGGTCCATGGACCGCCGCTGGACTCGATTGTCTCTCCTACATCAGTGGTCACCAATGTTGATGAACTTGTACTGGATGGTGGTACCGCAGACGATGCAGCAATTGAGTTATACTTCTCAATACATTCCTCCTTCGTCCTTGGATCTGGCAATTTGCATAAATTGTTAACATACAAAGCAATTGCATCCCATCGATTACTACCCCCCGGTGGATACTTCTTCACACCCTTGGCCAATGCCCCTAACTCATCTTTACTCCAGGGCGAAGTTGCACGTGCAGCCTTGTCGATACGAGCCCTCTCTTCGTCTGCCTTCCGTGCCTCATTCCGACGTTGGATCGTAATAAGACTTTGTCGTTCAGCACCCGCGGCAGTTTCACGTGCACATTGCTGTACATCAACTAATGCACTTACATTCACTGATATATTACTCTCTTCTTCAACAGCCACCATCCCACCCAATAAATCAGTAAGTGATGTAAGTTCCAGTATAGACAATTTGTCACACAATAATTCAATATCATCATTCATCGTCTCTAAATCATCCCAGACTGAATCATTCCCCGTCTCAGACCCACCCGGGCTACTACTTTGATATGCAGCCATGGTCAACTTACGGAATAATTGTCGCGCCTTACGTAATTGCTTCTTCTCTGCATCTTTAATCTTCTTGGACTCCTTCTTCTTCATCTCTTCATCGGCACGTTTACTCGCGGCCTCACGTTCGCGTAATTCCTTCTCGACATTTTCTTTGATAATCTTTTCTAATTCGACGCGTTTTTTCAAGTCCTCCCTTTCCTTCTTCTCGCGTACGATCCGTTCCTTCTCGCGACGCAATCGTGGATCGACGGCCATGGCACGTTCGACTAATAGATTAATACGCGCCATTTCATCCTTCTTCATTTTCTTGACCTTGCGTTCAATCTCCTGTTTCATCCATCGCTTTTCGTCACGACTATCGGCCGCGTCGACATCGTGCTCGGTCTCGGTCGAGGCACGGAGGGTAAAGTCGCGCCACGACTCGAAGTGTATCCAAAAGTCGTAGAATTTATGCACCTGGTCCAACGGAGTGGTGTCATCCCCAAAGGATGGAGGTGGACCGCCACTACTACTATTACTACTACTGCTGCTACTACCATTGGCCTTCTTTTTATTATTATTATTGTTGTTATTCTTCCCCTTCTTTGCTCCGCCGCCATCATTACCCCCGGCGGCTCCCCCGGTCGCGGTGGGGGAAGGTAATTGATTCATCGGATCATTACATGCCGCGAAGCGCAAATTACGTTCGAATACCGGTCCGTATTCTTTGTAAAATTCATCATCGGACGTATACGTCGTTTCAGCCCTGGGGATGCTCTCGTCGAAGTCGACCGTGCTATCGTAACTCCGTCGTTTCATCGGGTCGCTTAACGTATCGAATGCCGACTTGACCAGTAGGAATACCTCATCCTCTTCGTCCCGGCCCGTCTTGTCCGGATGGTACCTCAAACACGCTCTGTGATAGGCGCGTCGGATCTCGTCGGTGGTGGCGTGCATGGGCAACGTGCGGGAGAGGACGTGATAGTAGGATAGTCTTTTCAGTTTCCGATCGGATAATGTCAGCAGATCGTACTCCTTCTTCGTCGTCGTGGTCTTTTTGCTGCTGCTGCCGCTGCTGCCGTTGCCCTCTTCGTCACTGTCATTATCGACCGATGACGATGACGGATCGCCCCCGCGGCCGCCATTAGCAGTACTACACGTCGAATCGAAGAGAAAGTCGCGTTTGCCCAATAGACGCGATTCGTACGCTAGATATCCTCGACCGGCACATTGGACGACCGACGTCGAGGTTGTCGTCGTCGTCGTCGCTACGTCGTCATTATCGAAATCGTCGGGCCAGTCTAGCGTCGAGACGAAGGTAATGTGTGGGTGGACCTGCGCCATCGCGCGTTTCAATGTTGATGATGTTGTTGTACTTTATGGTACATAAATATATACCTGTTGGTGCACCCTCTTCATTCTTCATCATCTTACATTATTTGGCGTTTGCTACGACCTTAATCCACTTTGCTTTCAATGTCCGATAGCAGCAGCAGCGGCAGCAGCAGTCACTGGACCATTGAATTCTTTGGTCCGAAATTACTAGCAACGGCAGAAACATCCAACGATCGACAAAAGTATTCGAATCCTACCAAAGAAGTAGTAATATCGTCGACAAGAGTAATATCGGCAATCGATGATGATGATACGAGAATAAATACTACTACTGCCACGAAGAGTATTGTGGGATTATACTTCTCGGCATCATGGTGTCCACCGTGTCAAACATTCACGCCATTGTTGATCGACTTTTACAATGTCGTTAATAATAAGAATGGGTCGAATGAGAAACAACGACAACAAACGTTGGAGATTGTGTTTGTATCGTCGGATCGGGAGGAACGATCATTCACTAATTATTATACCAAAATGCCATGGCTGGCAATGCCATTTGACGAAAATCAGAAGAGGAGGAATTTAATGTCCATGTTTAAGATACAGGTCAGTGTGTGTTTGTTTCTATTTTACACAATGATCTGGACAGGATGGGGGGAGGAAGGAAGAACATGCAAAACAAAATAATGCTTTCTCATCGCTCTCTTTTTGTCTGTTATTATTTGGTTACCACGATTTCGTCTCTTGTTTCATAGGGAATACCCTCCTTAATCGTCCTTGATGCCAAGACAGGATATTTCATTACAGCAAATGGTAGAAATGATGTAATGAAAGCCATGGGTGGCACTGCTACCGCGACTGCAACAACAACGAATGATGAATCGAAAAAGAATGCTGCTGCTGCTGCTGCTGCTGTATTCCAATCCTGGCTGGAGAAGGAGGCCATACCTCTTGATCAGGTTACAAGCTTTGCAGAAGCAGGAGGGAATGATAGTTGGTTGTGGAAGGCAATTGCGTTCGTTGTAAAACGACCTGCATTCCTTTTTATGATATATTATCTTGTGAAACAGGTTAAATTATATTTCGAAACTATGCGGAGTAGTAGTAATAAGGAGGGAGACGAGATTGCACTAGAGCTGTAAGAAACAAAGACATCATACACAAAGAGGGTCGACAGAACGTTCGCATAATGAATGGTAGAAGGGACATAAAAAAAGTAATCAGTTTCTTAGCACTTAAAAAAGGGATATAATCCTCCACTACCACCATCACAACAACAAATAATTACTAATAGGATCGTCCCCACAGGACCCAGCATGTGGCTGGTAAACCACTAGCA
>Ga0247831_1006122_pt1 | contig 14490 bp, 10 predicted proteins | sample LaCruzMarch2015__9_FD_192406 | JGI IMG/M metagenome (GOLD analysis project Ga0247831, IMG submission 192406) | Freshwater microbial communities from meromictic Lake La Cruz, Castile-La Mancha, Spain - LaCruzMarch2015_1m | ecosystem: Environmental > Aquatic > Freshwater > Lake | place: Spain...
GCAGTTCCGCTCTGCTCATCGCAATCAGGATTGCCGTCTTGATGGCCAAGTAGCCAGCGGGTTGGCGGTGTCGAACCATTCTCTCGACATCATGCGACCAGATTTGCGGGTCGCGCTCAACTGCAAGGAGGCACGCATCCACAACGCTCAGCGAATGAGCAAGCCCCCACAAATTGGAAACCTCGGTCTGAGTGTCAGCCATGTTCGTTGCTCGCCTCACCTTCGGTGGGATCATGTCAACGAAACAGCGATAATCAGTTAAGGCGAAGGTTCAGATTTTTCGATGGTGAATTCTTCCGACGTGAATTCGGCCCACCAATCAGCCATCAGCACTCGCTTATCGCCATACTTACCGAGACTACAGTTGCGCCACACTTCGTCTGCGCCAACATGGAACAAATCAGCTTCGATGGCGTCTGACTTCCACCTTTCGCTCCCGTTTAGCAGGCGAAGAGCTCTCGACCGGTGGCCTCACCCGCTGCGCCTCGGAGTCGTCCACATCTCACCGCTTGTAATTGGACAACTTTTGCGGTGATCCTAGGACCGTGGGGGTGTTAAGGTGGTCAGGTCGTTTTTTAACCAGTCGAGCAAGGATGATGCGGACTCAAGGGACGAGCTCGATTGGCGGTGCTCGAAAGAAAATGGCGCTTCCATCATCGACGCTGACCTTGCGCTTCAGCTTACACTAGACAGCCGGGTGCTGGGTCGAACCTATTGCCTCGCCGGGACGGACTGATCGCCGTGGCCCACAAAATCAACGCCAAGCCTACAACGAAGGCAACTGAAACCTCGCCGGTTGAAGAGATAAAGGTATTCCTGTCCTATTCCCGTAAGGATGCCGCGGCATTGCAAAGAATTGCCGACGCGCTGATTGCGCATCCGGAGTTCCAGCCGGATTTCGACAAGGCTGCACACGATCCCGATAAGGTCAGTGCTGGAATTTCTGCTGACGAACCGTGGTGGCAAAGGCTTGAGCAGATGATCGCCGGGGCCGAGGCAATGGTGTTCCTCGTCTCGCCCTACTCCGCAGCCAGCAAGGTCTGCGACGAGGAAATCGCCTACGCACAGCGCCTCGGAAAGCGAATAATTCCAGTGCTCACCGGCACGGTTGATTTCGCAAAACTTCCGCCGAAACTGAGTTCACTCAACATCGCAATCGACATTACCGAAACTGGCCCTGGCTTTGAAGCGAGTATGGATCAGCTCATCCGTGTGCTGTCTATAAACGCCGCCTGGCTGCGCGAAGGAAGGCGCTACACCGAACGCGCCGCCGATTGGGAACGCAAAGCGCGGCCCAAGGGCGGCCTATTGCCTACTGGCGCCTTTGAAGAAGCCGAAGCTTGGGCCTCTCGCCGCCCAAAGAACGAACCCGAACCGGGTGAACTCTTCACAGCTTGGATAGCCGCCAGCCGAGCAAACATCCAGGAGCAATTAGCTCGCGAGCGACGCCAGATCAGGAGAGCCCGGATTTGGCAAGCCGCGGCTGGCTTCATCCTTGTAGTCGGTTTTTCTGCGCTGGCGGCGGGCACATGGTTTGTTGCACAGGGCCAACGTTCCGTAGGGCTGAGCAACTCCAGGGTCCTGACACGCACCAGCCAGGAAGCCGATGCACGTGGACCTGACGGATTGCGCCTTCTTTCAGATGGCGGCGCCCGTGCAGCGAAACTTGCCATCGCAGCTTATTCGGATAGCGCGCTCGGGCCCGCCGCGATCGACGCGGATTTCAGACTCGGCGCTGCCTTGGGACGATCGCAGCTTTCAATAGTGCTCGAGGGGAACCCTACCCGTTTCCCTTTCGCTGCCGTCTCTCCAGACGGAACCCGAATCGTCACCGCTTCTGACGACAGTGCCGCCCGGATTTGGAGGGAGAACGAGGACGGCACTTGGACTAGCGCGATCCTCGAAGGGCATAGAAGCTTTGTGATGTCAGCCGCCTTCTCTCCAGACAGCACCAGCATGGTCACAGCCTCATACGACACCACCGCCCGCGTCTGGCGCGAGGGCGAGGACGGCACATGGAACAGCACCGCACTCAAGGGGCATAAGGGCTGGATTAGTTCTGCGGCATTTTCACCGGACGGAACCCGCATCGTAACTGCCTCAGAAGACAACACCGCGCGCGTCTGGCAGCGGAACGAGCAGGGCGAGTGGACTAGTAAGGTCCTTGAAGGACATGGAATCAAGGATAGCCCCGACGTCGGTGGGCCCTTCGAAGAGCAAGGAGAAGGGCTTCGCTTCGCCGCCTTCTCCCCGGACGGAGCCCGCGTTGTTACGGCCGCTGATGACCACGATGCCCGCGTCTGGCGGGAGAGCGAAGACGGCACTTGGATCAGTTCGGCTCTCAAAGGACATGAAGACGCTGTCAAGACAGCCGCTTTCTCCCAAGACGGAGCCCTTATTGTTACCGCCTCAAGTGACAACACAGCCCGCATTTGGCGCGAGGGTGACGACGGCGCTTGGACCAGCTTAGTTCTCGAAGGGCATGAGCAACCCGTCGAGACTGCGGCCTTCTCGCCTGATGGCACACGCGTCGTTACGTCAGCAATTGACACCGCTGCCAGAGTTTGGAGCGAGGGCGAGGATGGCACTTGGGCCAGCACCGCCCTCGAAGGGCATGCGGGCATTGTGAGCTCCGCTGCGTTCTCCCCTGACGGGACACGGATCGTCACTGTCTCTGGCGACCGCACAGCCCGCGTCTGGCGCGAGAGCGAGAACGGCGGCTGGGCCAGCATTGTCCTGGAAGGGCATCAGCAACCAGTCGAAACTGCCGTCTTCTCCCATGACGGAAATCGCATCGTCACAGCCTCGTCTGACAACATCGCCCGAGTATGGAGCGGGGACGAGGATGGCAAATGGACCAACACCGCCCTCGACGGACATAAGCATTGGATTAATTTTGGAGCGTTTTCTCCCGACGGAACCCGCATCGTCACCGTTTCCAGCGACCGCACAGCCCGCGTCTGGCACAGGGACAAGCACGACGCTTGGACGAGCGCAGTCCTCGAAGGACATCCGAGCGAAGTGATGTCGGCCGCCTTCTCCCCAGATGGCACTCGCATCGCCACAGTCTCTGGCGACGCCCGCATTTGGCAGCAGGGCAAGGACGGTTCCTGGAAAAACACAGTCCTAGAAGAAAGAGTGAGATCTGCAGCGTTTTCTCCTGACGGAACCCGCATCGTCACAGCGTTGAGGGACAACACCGCGCGCGTGTGGCAGGATACGGGGCAAAGCGTTTGGACCAGCGTAACACTGAAAGGACATAGGGCAGATCTCAAGACGGTCGCTTTCTCCCCGGACGGCTCCCGCATCGTGACTGCCTCAGCAGACAACAGCGCACGCGTTTGGCAGGAGAACGAACAGGGCGTTTGGAACAGTGCAGTTCTCATAGGGCACATGGATTCTGTTACCTCAGCCGCTTTCTCCCCAGATGGAACACGCATCGTCACCGCCTCTAACGACAGCACAGCCCGCATTTGGCGGGAGAGCGAGGACGGCGTATGGATCAGTTCGGTTCTCGATGGGCACGAGAATTCAATCCAGACGGCAACCTTCTCCCCAAACGGCAAGCGCGTCGTAACTGTCGCAGTTGACACCGCCCCTAGAGTTTGGAGCGAGGGCAAAGATGGCGCTTGGGCCAGCACCGCTCTCCAAGGGCACGCAGACTTTGTCACCTCCGCCGCTTTCTCCCAAGACGGAACCCGGATCGTAACAATCTCTTACGACGAGACTGCCCGCGTGTGGCGCGAGGGCGAGGACGGCACATGGAACAGCACCGCACTCGAGGGACTTCCGGAAAGGGCCGACTCCGCCGTCTTCTCCCCAGACGGCAGAAGTATTCTCACGACCTCATTTCATGCTGCACTTGTCTGGGATATCGATTGGCTAACTAGCGACGCAGAGCGCGAACGCCTGAACCTAAAGGCCGTTGCAATCAGTTTGCCTGCTATAAAGCCGCATGCATGCGAAACCTTACGTCGGGCTTCCCGCGTTTGGGTGCAGGACACCCTAGGCAACAAACCGCGCCTGAAACATTTCTACACGGAACTTACAGACGATGACCTACGCGCGGCGCCTTTGCTGCGCAGCATGGGATACACGGCGGGAGAGGATGTCTGCGAGGCGTCCGCGCCAAAAGGCATTGATGAACTGCTTACACGTTGGCTGCCAAGAAAGTGGTGGTCTCGGTTGGATTGGGAAGACTGACTTCATCACGCCGCGCTGGACTCAAAAGAGATCAATGAAGTAGCGCGAGAGTCAGCCGCGTTCGGGTGGAGTTCTTACGTCGATCGCGCCCGCCCACCAATCCGCCATCCGCACCCGCTCTTCCCAATATCTACTGCGACTATAGGCGCGCCGCACTTCGTCCGCACTCAGATGGCCAAGTTCGGCTTCGATAGCGTCGGAATTCCACAATCCACTCTCGTTCAGCAGGCTGGACGCGCTCGCACGGAAACCATGCGGCGTATGTTCGTCTTGCCCGTAGCCCATGCGCCGCAGTGCGTGGTTCATGGTGACCTCGCTGATCGACTTTCCCGGTGATTGATTTGAAGGAAAGACCAAAAGACTGCGACTGTTCAGCTTTTGCAGATCCTTCAGCACGGAAATTGCTGGCGCAGAAAGCGGCTTGATATGCTGACGGCGCATCTTCGCCCGTGTCTCCGGAATCGTCCAAGTGCGCTTCTCCAGGTCGAATTCCTTCCAATAGGATAGGCGCAATTCACCGGGGCGCGGATAGAGCAGAACCATGAGTTTTAGCGCGGCCTGCGTCTCCGCAGAGCCCTGATAGGTCCAGACATGCTGGACAAGTTTCAGGAACGGCTCACGTTCGATTATCGCCGGTCGATGGGTGACCTTTGGCGTGATGATCGCACCGCGCAGGCCAAACGTAGGATCATTTTCTGCGCGTCCTGTCGCGATTGCGTAGCGAAAAACCTGCCCGATTACAGCGCGCATCCGGACAGCGCTTTCATAGTGGCCTTTTTTCTCCAAACGTCTGAGTGGCTCCAGAATATCTTTGGCGGAAATCTCCCGAATGGGACGCTTGCCGATATCCGCTTCTGCCATGTTCAGAAGCCAGCGCTTTTTGGAGATCGTGATCTCAGCGCGCCCCTCCCGCTCGCCGCGCGCGAGCAACTCTTCGGCGATCGCGGAAAAGGTATCTTCTGCCAAAGCACGGCGCTCTTCCCGGTCCGCTTTGGCCTTCGCTCCGGGGTCGACGCCATCCTGCAAATGACCCTTCGCAGCAAGGCGCTTTTCACGTGCGCGAGCAAGCGGAGTTTCAGGGTAGCTGCCCAGGGCGAGAAGCTTCTGCTTGCCGTCAAAACGGTAGGCGAGGCGCCAGAGCTTGGAGCCGCTCGGAGCGACCTCAATAAACAGGCCGCCACCGTCTGCTAGACGATAAGTCTTCTGCTTCGGCTTCAGATTCCGCAGCTGTGTATCAGTCAGAGGCACGCAGGCACCGTGTTGGTAGATTGTTGGTATGACCCGAATTCATACCAACGCAGATACCAACAAATTGTTCGGATGCCAACGCGTCGTTTCGGACCCCTTCGGACAGGCGCGTTGGTTAATATCTTATTTTATTGAGGTTTTTTGAACTCGCCTCGGATGGTATTAGACCGTCTGAGACTAAAGTTTGGTGCCCCTGGCCGGACTTGAACCAGCACTCCTTGCGGAAGCGGATTTTGAATCCGCCGCGTCTACCATTTCACCACAGGGGCACGTGCCGCGTGCGCCTCCTCCTGCCGCAACGGGCGCCCCGCTGTCAATCGCGTGCCGCCCCGGTCCCGCTCGTGACGCTGCGCCGCATTGCGGGCCCGGCAATGTTCGCGTGAAAGAGGCTCATGAAAGCGCTTTCGACCCTTCTTTCCGGCTGGCGTTGGCCGGTGCTGGCCCTTATCGCTTCGGCCGCAATGCTGGCAGGCGCGCATGCTTTCGAAACCTTCGGCGGCCTCGCCCCCTGCCCGCTCTGCCTGCGCCAGCGCGAGGTCTACTGGGCTCTGATCGCCATGACGCTGACCGGCCTCGGAATATGGCGGCTCGCGCCAAAGCGCCGCTTCCTTGTCGCCCTCAACGTGCTGATCGGTCTTGTGTTCGTCACCGGGGTGGTCGTCGCTGCCTATCATGCCGGGGTCGAATGGAAGATTTTCCCGCCGCCGGCCGGCTGCTCTGCCGCCGGCGCCGGAGTCAATCCGCTGGAGATTGGCAGCCTCGACCAACCCCTGGTCATTCCCCGCTGCAATGAAGCGCCGTGGCATTTCATTGGCCTGTCGATGGCCGGATGGAACGGCGTCATCTCGCTGATCCTCGCCGGCATCAGCTTTGCCGCCGCCGCGTTCACGCTGCGCAGCTACAAAACCGCGTAGGACGCCGCACCCGCGATCAGCGCGGCGAATGCGCCAAGCGTCGCCACCCGCCGCAGCCGCCGCATCCAGACAGGCAGGCCCGCCCCGTCCGAATCCCAGATGCCCTGCATCAGGTGGGCAAGTGCCAGCGCGCCGAACACCGGCCAGCCGAGCGCGCCCAGCACGCCGTAAAGCACAGCCGCCCAACCCGCGAGCGAGCCGAGCACGGACAGAACCATAAGGCCTGTGCGGGGCAGCCCGCCGCCCTGCGCGTTCACCTCAGCGCCCCATCGCACGCCGCCGAGGAAAGACAGGATCACCGCGCCGTAGACCAGCAGCGCCAGTCCCGCCTGCGCCTTCAGCACCGGGTCGCCGGCCGCCGCCCACATCACGCCCGCGCCTGCCGCAAACGGGATCAGCCCAGCCAGCGTCAGGGCCAGCGGTACTCCCGGTATCCCAAACAGTCTCATGCCCTAAAGCCCCAGCACCTTGCGTGCGATGATATTCTTCTGAATCTCGTTCGTGCCGCCATAGATCGACTGCGCGCGCCCGCCAAAGTAACTGGCCACATCGCGCCCGCTCGTCCCAGCCGACGGGGCCTTGTGTCCCACGAACGGGCCGGCCGCTTCAAGGAAAAGCTCCGTGATCGCCTGGTGCGTCTCCGTCGCGAGGATTTTCACCGTCGAGGACGCATCCCCCACCGACCCGCCGGAGACTTGCGCTGAGAGGATGCGCAATACCGTCATCTCGAGCCCGTCCACGGCGATCTCGGTGCGCGACAGCCGGCTCGCAAATCCGGCATCATCCAACAGCCGGTCATTGCCGCCATCGGACACCGCCGAGGCGAGCCCCCGCACATGCCGCAGCATCGCCCGCTTGCCGCCGATGCGCGCATAAGACGTCCGCTCGAAGCCAAGCAGGTATTGCGAATAAGTCCAGCCCTTGCCCTCTTCCCCTATCCGGTAGGCCTCGGGCACGGTCACATTGTCGAACAGAACTTCGTTCAGCGCATGCGCCCCGTCGATCGAGATGATCGGCTTCACGGTCACACCCGGCGCGTTCAGCGGGCAGCAGATGAAGCTGATGCCTTCCTGCTTCTTCTCGCCCCGGCTGGTACGTGCAAGTAGGAAAATCCAGTCGGCATGCTGCGCCGCGGACGTCCAGATCTTGTGGCCGTTCAGAGTATAGACGCCGTCCTTCAGCACAGCGGAGAATTCGAGGCTCGCAAGGTCCGATCCTGCGCCCGGCTCGGAATAGCCCTGCGCCCAGCCGACCGACCCGTTACGGATACCCGCCAGCCACTCAGCCTTCTGGGCGTCACTTCCGAACGTGTAGATGACCGGCCCGACATAGATCACGCCCATCGGCGTCACCGTCGGAACACCGGCGCGTTCCAGCTCCTCGTCGAACACATACTGCTCTTCGATCCCCCAGCCCGGCCCGCCATATTCCACCGGCCAGGCCGCCGCGAGCCAGCCCTTGGCGCCGAGCGCCATTTCGGACTTGCGCACGTCCGGCGTCGTCAGCGGCGTGCCGGCTTTGTATTTCGCTATGATATCCTTCGGGAACTCCGTCTCGAACCAGCGGCGCACGGACGCGCGGAACGTCTCGGTCTCGGGCGCAAATTTCAGGTGCATGTCCGTTATCCTCATATCGGCGCAAACCGTATGCGGATGCTTGCCGGAGACAAGAGGTCACGCGGCGAGAAGGGCCCTTGCAAACAAGAAAGCCCTCCCCGTTTCCGGGAAGGGCTCATTGCAAGGGGTTGCGCAGCTTATTCGGCCGGCGCGGCTTTTACGGTTTCGATCCACTGATCGACTTTACGCGTCAGCACGTCGAGCGGCAGGGCGCCGCCGCCCAGCACAGTGTCGTGGAAGGCGCGGATGTCGAACTTGTCACCCAGTTCGCCTTCAGCTTTCGCCCGCAGCGTCTGGATGTGGATCATGCCGATCTTGTAGGCCGTCGCCTGACCGGGCGTCACGATGTAGCGCTGCACTTCCGAACGGGCCTGCGCTTCGGTGATGGCCGAATTTGAAAGGAAGTACTGAACGGCCTGCTCTTCGGTCCAGCCTTTCGAATGGAGACCGGTATCGACCACGAGCCGGATAGCGCGCCAGATTTCCGAACCGAGGCGTCCGAAATCCGAGTACGGACTTTCAAACGTGCCCGGCATTTCAGAGGCAAGCTTCTCAGAATAGAGGCCCCAGCCTTCGCTATAGGCGGTAAAGCCAGCCTGCGTGCGGAATTGTGGCACGCTGGTCAGCTCCTGCGCAATCGAGATCTGCATATGGTGGCCCGGCAGGCCCTCATGATACGCGATCACTTCCAGCTCGGCCTTGGGCATCGCCTTCATGTCCGAGAGGTGGGCATAGTAGATGCCGGGGCGCGAGCCATCCGGCGTCCCGGGATAATAGTGCTGGGCGGCGCCCGGCTGCTCGCGGAAGGATTCAACGCGCTTCACCACGAGATCTGCCTTCGGCAGAATGCCGAAATAGTTCGGCAGCTGCGTCTTGATCTTCTCAATCGCGGCGGTGGCGTCTGCGATGTAGGCCTCACGGCCTTCATCCGTATCCGGATAGTAGTGAAGCTCATTGTCCTTGTCGTCACGGATGCTGGAGAAGAATTCCTGCAGCGTACCGGTAAAGCCGACAGAGGCCTTGATCGCTTCCATCTCGGCCTGGATACGGGTCACTTCCGACAGACCAAGCGCGTGAATCTCGTCAGCCGTCATGTTGGTTGTGGTCTGTCCGGCGAGCATGAAATTGTAATAGGCCTCGCCATTCGGCTGCGTGCTCGTGCCTTGCGGGCCCGCCGGATCCGGCGAGTTCGCCATGTCTTCGGTCGCAAAAGCGATCAGGTCATTATAGAAAGTCAGCATCGGGCCTTTCAGCGCGGCCTCGGCTTCGGCGGTCAGCTCGGCAGCGACTTCGGGTGTTGTCTTGCCTGCATCGACCAGCGCCTGAACGTCGGTCTTGAAATCAGCGAAGATCGCCGAGTCCGGGCCATCCGTGAACGGAGCGCCCGTGATAACTTTCCTGGATTGGTCGATCACGCCCTCATAGGCAAACTTCGGCGCATGCACACCCTTGGCGGCATTGTCCCTGGCGATCGCCAGCGCATCCTGCAGGGACGCCGCTGCGGCGGTATAGCGCTTCACCAGCGCGCGCGCGTCGGCTTCGTCCTCCACCGCATGGAACTGCATCAGGAAGGTCGGCGCAAAGCTCTGCAGGCCGCTCATCTGGTCGAAGACGAGGCCATTGTTGCGGTAGGCCACGGTCGCGGCGGCGCGCTCATACTGGTAAACCCAGAGATCGTAGGAATCCTTGTCCGCCGGCGACAGGGTCTCGTAGTCGAACTTCGCCTTCAGCTCATCCACCGCAGCCTTCTGCAAGGCCAGCTGCTCGTCGGCGCAGGCGAAGGTGAAGCAGTCGACCTGGTCATTCTTGTCCTTGCGGCCAAGGAAGGTCATCTGGATCGGGCTTAGCTGCAGCTGTTCTTCATACTTGGCATCAAACCAGGCATTGAGCTGCGCGCTGACGGCGGCGGCCTTTTCCGCCGGGGACGGCTTGTTGAGCGCTTCAGTCGTGGGATTTGGCGTGCAAGCCGCCAGGGTGGCAATCAGGGCAAGAGCCGAAACGGCGGTGCGGAACATCGAGGGTCTCCTGAAAACGGACTTTCCGTTTAACGATAAATTCCCGTAACCCTCGCCGCTGCCCGCGTCAATCCACCGCGAAAGAGCCGCCGGGAACGCGTCTGAATTGGCAATTGCGGAATCCCCGGCTAAGCAAAAACTCATGACCAATACAAACTCTGCTTCCGCCCCCCGTTCGATCCGTCTTGGCACGCGCGGCTCGCCCCTCGCCCTTGCGCAGGCCCATCAGATCGCCGCGAGCCTCAAGGCCGCGTCCGGCGGCGCGATCGAGGCCGAGATCGTCACCTTCACCACCACCGGTGACAAGCTGACCTCGGAACGGCTGATCAATTCCGGCGGCAAGGGCCTGTTCACCCGCGAACTCGACGAGTCGCTCAGCGAGGGCGAAATCGACATTGCCGTGCACAGCCTCAAGGACGTCCCATCCCTGCTGCCGCCCGGCCAGGTTTTCGTCGCCTTCCCCGAGCGCGAAGACCCGCGCGACGGGTTCGTCTCAAAACTTGCGACCTCGCTGCGCGAGCTTCCGCACGCCGCCCGCCTCGGTACGGCCTCGCTGCGCCGCGAAGCCCAGGCCCTCGCCCTGCGCCCGGACCTGCAAGTCATCACCTTCCGCGGCAACGTGCAGACAAGGATGCGCAAGCTTGAAGAAGGCCAGGCCGACGCGACCTTCCTCGCGATGGCCGGCCTTCGCCGCCTCGGATACGACCATATGGCGACGCCCATCCCGGTCGAAGACATGCTGCCCGCCGCGGCGCAGGGCATCATCGGCGTCGTCGCGCGCGATGACGCCGATGACGCACTGCGCGGTGTGCTCGCCCAGCTGAACGTCGCCGTCAGTGAAGCCGCCGCCACAGCCGAACGCTCTTTCCTCGCCATGCTGGATGGCAGCTGCCGCACGCCGATCGCGGCGCACCTCTTCGATGAAGGCGGCCACTGGCGCCTCACCGGCGAAGTGCTCAGCCCGTCCGGAGACCAACGCTGGAGCGCCACCGGCACCGCCCGCAAAGGCGCAACAATGGACCAGCTCGCCGCCCTCGGCCGCGATGTCGCCGGCGAGATCCGCGAAACCGCGCAAGGCGGCCTGCCGGTCTTCGAGGACAAGCGGTGAGCTTGCCCGTCATCGTCACGCGGACGCTGCCCGGCGCCCGTGACACGGCGGACTCCCTGTTGCGGCTCGGCTACGCGCCCATCCTCTCGCCGATGCTGGCCATTGAGGAAACCGGCCTTGATGCCCGCGATCTCGCAGGCATCCGGCATCTCGTATTCACCAGCGCCAACGGCGTACGCGCGTTGCACGGCGCGCCGCTTGATCCTGACCTGATCGCCTGGTGCGTCGGCCCCTCCACCGCAGAGGCCGCACGCGAGGCGGGCTTTGGCGCAATCACCGAAAGCGATGGCAACGCCGATGATCTCGCCCGGCGCATTCTCGCCGCGCGCCCGGGCGGCCCGCTGCTGCACATCGCCAACGAAGCGGCAGCTGGAAACCTTGTGGCTGCCCTCGTGGCAGGCGGGCTCGACGCTCGCTTCTGCGCGCCTTACCGCACACAGGCTGCCGCTTCGCTGAGCCCCGAGGCGCTCGCTGCGCTGGCAGGCGCGTCTCCCGTCATCCTGCTCGTGCATTCGGCCAAGGCGGCCAGGGCCGTCGCCGCAAGCCATCCCTGTCTTGACCGCGCGGGCCTAATTGCCATTTCCGAAGCGGCGCTCGCCCCGCTCAAAGGCCTGGCGGGCCGGGGCGAATGGATCGCGGCGCGCCCGAACGAGGACAGCCTGATGGACGCGCTTCGTGAGGCCGCAGTCGCACTTTGCCCTTGAATCGCCGCTATGCCACACTCTTTCGCAACCTGAATACGCCACAGTGACCCAATGAGTGACGATCCCTTCCCCGATCCGGACCGCACGAACGGCCCGATTGACGCCCAGTTCGAACCGGCCCCGGCCGGTCCGGTCAACTCCGCGCGTCCGGGGCCCGGCTGGACCGCGCTTGGCGCCGCCACCGTGATTGCGGCGCTCACGGGCGCCGCCGCCGGCATCTTCGGCGCCGATCTCATCCGCCCCCGGACGGACATCGAACGGCTCGACGCGCGCCTTGACCAGATGGACGCCGTGCAGTCCGCCATCGACCAGAAACTCTCCGAGCCGGCCGCAGCTTCCGCCGAACTGGCCGGCCTCATCGGCGAACTCGACACCGTCTCCCGCCGTCTTGACCAGGCGATTGCCGCCGGCGGGAACCCCGAAGCGATTGCCACACTGACCGCCCGCATCGACGCCCTGGAAGGCCGCGCGCCCATCTTGCCGCTGGCTGCCGCGGGCGCTGATGTCAGCGTACTGACAAACCGCCTCGCGAGTCTCGAAGCGGCCTCGCGCGAGGCCGAGAGGAAATCCGCCGCGGCCGCCAGACTGAACGACAACCGGGCCGAAGCCGCCCTCGCCCTCTCGGCCATCGAAGCTGCGGTCCGCCGCGGGGCCAGCTTTGAAGCCGACTACCGCGCCTTGCGGAGTGCGGCGCCGGACAATGGCACCATCAAACGGCTCGCCCCCTACATCACCGGTGTGGCGGCCTTGACGCGTCTTCAGTCGGAATTTGTCTCCGTGCGCACCGCTGTCCTCGCTGCCGAGACCCCGGAGAAGGGTGCCGGCCGCCTGTCCTGGATCGACAAGGCCTTCGGCGATGCCGTCAGTGTGCGTCCGGCCGATGGCAAGCATGCCGCGCTCGTCAAATCGCTCGACACCGCCGCCGCCGCCTTGTCGGCGAGCAACCTCGACGGCAGCGTGCGCGCACTGGATAGCCTTGATGGCGCCGCCGCCCGCGCGGCGGAAGACTGGATCCGGCGCGCAGAGCGCCGCATTACGCTGGAAGCGGCGCTCGAGGATGTCCGCCTCAGCCTGAGTGACGGAGCCACGGACACACGATGAGCCGGTTTTTCCTTTTCTTTTTCGTGATCATCCTCGTGATGGCCGGTGCAGTGCTGGCCTGGTGGGCGTTCAGCCTTCCGGGCGAAGTGACCTTCCCCGTCGGCCAGGAAATCGTCGCCGTTCGCTCCGGCGTGGCCGCGATGCTGATCGTCCTGCTCGGCGGCCTGCTCGCGCTCGTCTGGTGGCTGGCAACCGGCCTGCTCGTCCTGCCGGGCCGCATCTCGAAAGCCCGCCGCCTCGCACGCACCCGCAAAGCCAACGCCGCGCTTGCGGAAGGCTTGCTGGCAGCGGAAGGCGGCGACGCGAAAGCCGCGCTGAAACTCGCCCGCCGCGCCATGCGCCATGCCGAGGACGAGCGCCTCAAACTCCTCCTCGAAGCCCGCGCCGCCGAAGCCAACGATGACTGGGCTGGCGCCGAGCGCGCCTGGGGCCTGCTCACCCGTCTGCCCGGCGGACAACTCGCCGGCCTGCGCGGCGCTGCCACCGCCGCTTCCGAACGCGGCGACCAGCTGACCGCCGAAAGCCGCGCCCGCGAAGCCCTCGCCCTCAAATCCGACGCCGACTGGCCGTTCAATTCGCTGTTCGACCTGCAAGTCTCCAAAGGCGATTGGAACAAGGCGCTCGAAACGCTGTCCCTTGGCGAGAAACGCGGCCTCGTCCAAGGCATCAACGTGAAGCGCCGCCGCTCCGTTCTGTATACGGCGAAGGCCGTGAACCTTCAGCATACGGAAAAACTGGCCGCCCAGAGGGCGCTGGCCGAGGCGATCCGGGCGGCGCCGGATTTTCCGCCCGCCGTCTATCACGGCGCGCGCTTCCTGATGACCGACGCCAAGGTCAAGGCCGCGCAAGGTGTGCTCGAACTCGGCTGGAAGGCGCGGCCACACCCCGCCCTCGCCCAACTCTCGCGCCGTCTGGTGCCGCAAGACTCCCGCTTCAATATCGCGGCGCGTCTCAAGGCGCTGGCCAATGTTCACCCCGACCACCGCGAAAGCCGCATCCTGACGGCCGAGATCGCGATGGACACGGCCGACTGGGTTGGCGCGATCAAATCCCTGGCCCTGCTCGTCGAAGAAAACCCCACCGCGCGGCTTTGCCTGCTGATGGAGCGGGCCTTGAAAGGCTATGGCGACCAAGTCGAGGCCCAGCGCTGGGGCCGCATGGCGGCGTCCGCGTCCCGCGAGGCGGACTGGTCGGACATCGACCCTAAAGGCAATGCCTTCGACTATGACCGGGCGGGCTGGAGCCGCCTCGTCTATGCCTTCGGCGATGTCGGCGATCTCGTGCATGCGCGCTACGAAACCTATGGCCGCGAACTGGAGGCGGGCCGCGTGCTCGCCTTGCCGCTGGCCGACGAGGGCCCGCTGTCGACGCCGAAACCGCCGCAAGGCTCGCTGACCCAGCCGCTGGACTATGCCCAGGACGACGATTGACCCGCCAGGGACGGGCGCAAAACTGGCCTTGCGCCCCCCATGCCCTGCCAGTATATGCGGGGCCTCAAAGACAGGGCCGCTTTAGCTCAGCTGGTAGAGCACCGCATTCGTAATGCGGGGGTCAGGTGTTCAAGTCACCTAAGCGGCACCA
>Ga0247831_1006123_pt1 | contig 14489 bp, 15 predicted proteins | sample LaCruzMarch2015__9_FD_192406 | JGI IMG/M metagenome (GOLD analysis project Ga0247831, IMG submission 192406) | Freshwater microbial communities from meromictic Lake La Cruz, Castile-La Mancha, Spain - LaCruzMarch2015_1m | ecosystem: Environmental > Aquatic > Freshwater > Lake | place: Spain...
GACGTAACCCACAATCAGCGGCACCGCCTTCACCTCATCGGCGAGGTAATCGAGCGCCTGCAGGCATTTGGGGACGAACTGGGACTTGAAAACGAGATCGCGCGGCGGGTAACCGACGAGGCTCATTTCCGGCGTGATCACCAGCTCCGCGCCCTTTTCCAGGCACTCCCGGTAAGCCGCGAGGATGCGTTTTGCGTTTCCCGGGAAATCCCCGACCACCGCGTTGATCTGTGCAATGCCGATTCTCATGTTCGCGTCAGAAGCAAACCACCGGGCGCCGTGCCGCGCCACACCAAATCGGATTTAAGATCGAGATGCGAAATCAAGACGGCTTGAACGACCTTGCCCAGCAACGTCTGGCACATTAGAAACCAACCACCCGCTATGCGATATCTGCTTCTCCCGCTCGCCGTTTTCTTTCTCTGCCAGTGCGGCGCGCCCCAGCCGCCGGTCTGCCGTTCCCTGCCCTTCGGCGCGCGCGGCGCGGTGGAGCCGGTGATGGAAACGGCGAGGCGCAACTGGGGCATCCTCGCCGATCCGCGCAAAAAGCAGGAATGGCCGGCGGCTGAGGCCGAATACAACCGCGCCGTCGCCATCCTCTTCGACAAGCTCCGCTGCGGCGGCGGCGACTGGGAGCCGCAGGCTTCGGCCCTGGGCACGGCGATCTCCGCACCGGACAAGTTCCATGAGAATCCGAACGACCAGGACGCCGTGTTTCCAGCCACGGAGGTCAGGATGCGTTCGAGCGAAAGGCACAAGGCGAGCCAAGGTGTCGGAGTCCCGGCGGTGGGATGGAAGGCGACCTCACCGGTGGGCGTGCCGCGCCCGAAATTCCGCCCACCCAACGGACAGGCGCGCAGCCTCACGGTGACGCTCGATTTCTCACAAGCCGTGCCCCGATGGCGTTTCGCAAAGCGTTGGATTACGGAGAACACCGATATCGGCGCGAACGGCCACCGCCTCGCGGCGGACTGGTCGGCACCGATCGACTTTTTCTGGTATATGTGCGAACTCGACGACCTCCGCATCCAGAACGTCCTGATCCCGGAGCGTTTCACGGAGGAAACGGGCCTTTATTTCCTGCAGCCCTACGATCCCGGGAAGATCCCCATCGTCATGGTGCATGGCCTCGTTTCCAGCCCAGACGCCTACCGCGACATCCTCAACGACCTCTCGCCCGAGCCATGGTTCCGGGAGAACTACCAGGTCTGGCTTTACAACTACCCCACCGGCACGCCCTGGCTCTACAACGCCATGCGTTTCCGCCAAATCATGGGCGAGGCGGGGGATTACGCCCGCTCGAAAGGCGACGACCGCACCCTGGAGAATATGGTGATCCTGTCCCACTCGATGGGCGGTCTGCTCACCCGCACGGCGGTCACCGATCCCGGAACGAAGCTCTACGACGCCCATTTCAGGATCCCCTTCGCGAAGCTGGGCCCCTCGCTCAGCCCCGAAGGCCGCGAGCTGATCCGCGAAGGCCTGCTCTACAAGCCGCTCACCGACCCCAAGCGCGTCGTCTTCATGGCCGTCCCGCACAGGGGAAGCCCGATGGCCAATTTCCGCGGCACAGCCTTACTCTCAAACCTCATCCGCCTGCCGAAAACGCTGACCATAGGCCTGCTTGACGCCGCGGCCAAAAGCCTGACCGACTCCCTCGAAGACAACGTGGCGGCAGAGAAAGTGCGCCTTCCCACCGCCCTCAGCAGCCTGTCGCCGTCCAGCAGCGGCTTCCGGGGATTGAACCAGCTTCCGCTGCCCGGAGGCATCTCTTTCCACTCCATCATGGGCGACAAGGGACATGGCGACACTCCCGAAAGCAGCGACGGCGTGGTGCCCTATTGGTCGTCCCACATCGAGCCCGTGGAGTCGGAACTCATCATCCCCGCGAACCATGCCGTGCCGAACCATCCGTATGCCGCCACCGAAGTTCGCCGCATCCTTTTCCTGCACCTGGAGAAGGAAGGCATGCTCCGCACCGGGAAATCCGGCGGAGCGCGTGCGGCGCGGCAGGGTTACGAAGCGGGCGGGATGGATTGATCCGATGCCTTGGATCCGCTGATCTACTCGCCCGCTTCCTACTCCACCAGCGGACGCGCGAATATCTGCTCGTAGATCTCGATGTAGCGCCGCGCCACCTCCTCGTGGCTGAATTCCTTGGCGCTTTCCTTCATCACGCGGCGGATCTGCGGGTCTTTCGTGTCGGTGACAAGCTGCGGCACCTTCTATACCGGATCGAGGCACGAGGGTACGCAAAACAGTGGCCGCCGGGGGGCTCCTTAAATCCCATCTCACGCTGGAATGCCTACTTGTTCGCGCGTTTGCTTTCGCGGGTCAGGTGCTGGTTGGACATTCGTGCTTGGATTCGATTTTAAACAAGGGAATCAAAGCCGTTCATCAAGCCCTGATCCACCCTATTCCGATCCGTTGCAGTTCCGTGTTGAATCCAAGCTACCAATCACAACAAGTCACAAAGTTGATATCTTTTTAGATTCCCCCGAATCCAAGCTGACAGGGATCGCCTCGCAGATATTACGCCAGCCCGGGAAGTTCCATTTATTTGGAAAACCTTGGCACTGAGAGGGTTTTACGGGATGGATGCGGCAACCGCCATCCTCCAGCATGATGCATTCGTGGTTCTGCTTTTCCAGGAGGGAAAGCCCCGTCCGGTTCGCCCGCAGACGAGTATAGCGGAGGATGAAATCGTTATCCGATAATCCGAGAAAATCCGCTATGGCAGAGATATCACCTTCCGTGATCCGCACATCGCCAGGCCATTTGCAGCAGGCGTTACAGCGCTGGCAGGCGTAATGCACGCCCGGCTCCAGCACGGTCTGGTCATTACAAGGGCTACCATGAGAAAGCGGAGCCTTCATCCGAGCCTGCGGTAATGGTAGTTCACACGCCCTTGGAACGCCCTCCACTTCGCGCCCGGCCGGCCGTTATCCAGCAGAAAATGCGGGCAGTTTTTGTTCGGCGGATTCGCCCCACGGCGCGGCCAATGATAATGAGGCACCACGTTTTTCAGCGGGATACCCTGCCTCTTCATCAGCACCGCCACAAGCTTCGCCGTTCGCTCGACCGTTGCCGCGCGACTCGATCCGCGATGCTCGCACATCTCGATCCCAATCGAGTAGCGGTTGCCGGGGCCGTCGAAGTCCGCATGCTCACCCTGCTCCGAGGTCGGTAGGTGTTGAATGGCCACCGTATCATCCACCGTGAAATGCCAGATCAGATAACCGATGCGATTGCCACCCCGCCGCTTTGGCGCGCGCAAGGCTCCTCGTTTCAGCGCCGCCGAATGGCGCGAGGCGTCCGCTGTCCAGTTCTGAGTACTATGGATGGTAATATAGCGGGGCTTCATGGGCCTGACAACCCTCCGCCCATACGTTCCCTTCGGAACCATATCCACCCTCAGCCGCACGTCGCGCATCATCACGGACATGGGAACCGCGCCCGCACTGGAAGAGGCGGCACCCGCTGGCGGCCCGGTGGGGGCGCAGGCAAAAACAACCATCGCAACAATAATGCAAACGATAAGAGCAGGTGAACGCACAAGCAAAGGTTATCAAGCCCACGGAGAATGGGAAGCCAATCCGCACCAATGCGCACCTTCAGCGACGCGGCCTTTGCGCCATCACCATCCGCAGGAGGAAAACAGGCAACGCTCCGATGAGAAGCCCCGCCGCCGCGATTTTCAGACCCGGAAAAACCCTCGCGCAGTCGCGCTCCATCCCGCGCAGCGCCTCGGCCACCACCTGTTCCTTCGATACATAAAAAAGCGCATGCGCCGGCATACCCTCCGAACTGCCTTCCCGCCGCGCGATCTCGCCGAACTCCGTTTTCACCGGCCCGGGGCACAGCGACATCACCCGGATGCCATGCTCCCGCAGCTCGATGCGCAGCGCCTCGGAAAAACTGCTGACGTAGGCCTTCGTCGCGGCATAGACCGCAAAGTCCGGGATCGGCAGCGTGCTGGCGAGCGAGGAAACATTCAGGATGCCTCCCCCACCCTGTCGGATCATGTGAGGCGCTGCGAGATGGCTTAGGTGGGTGAGCCCCTCGACGTTGACCCGGAGCATCGCCTCAAGGTTCCTCCACTCCGCCGTGGCGAACTCGCCGTAATCTCCCAGACCTGCGCTGTTTACGAGCAAGTCGGGCGCGAAGCCCGCCTCCGCCGCCCTCGCCATCGCAGCAACCCTATCGCCCGCCTTCCCGAGATCCGCCGCGATTACCATCACCGCCGTTTGAGGAAAATCCACCCGCAAGCTCTCCGCAATCCGCTCCAGCCTTTCCGCACGCCGCGCCACCAGAACCAGCTTTCCAACGCTCCCCGCCAGCTGCCGGGCAAACTCCTCGCCCAGACCCGACGAAGCGCCTGTCACCATCGCGCAATCGAACATGTTTTCCATGCGCCCAGCAAAACCCCGCCCGGCGCACGCGCAACCCCTCATTCGCAAAAAAAACGCCACCCCGCGGACGGAATGGCGTTTTGAAAAGGATAGGGAACTTACTCGGCCTTGCCCTCGGCATTCACCTTGACCACGCGCAGCGGCAAGCGGATGAGCACCTCGTCGTCGCAGCCGATATCGATCGAGTAGATGCCATCTTCAGGGAAACGCAGGCCCTGCAGGTTCATCACGATGTTTCGTGTGAGAAAAGGCGCACCCTTGGGGAGTTGCACGTCGAACTCCGGCTTGATCGGCATATTGTTCGGATCGAGCGATTCGCCGTCCTCGTTGATGATGTTGATCGAGAGCTTGTGGCGGCCGATGTCTTCCTGCGTGAAGCAGAAACGCATCGCCAGCGAGCAGGCAGGATGCACCACCGGCAGTGCGCGGGCTGCAAGGGTGTCGAAGGTTCCGGAGATGACAAGCTTACCGTTGTAGTCGGCCGCAAAGTCACAAAGAGTAGCGATTTGGATGTCCATGTTGGTTGATTGGGGATGGTTGGTGATCCGGCAGACCCGGCAGGGCGCTGCGGCGCGACTTGTGTAAACTCTACATGCACAGAGGGTAAAGCCCAAAGCGTGCGCGGACGACATCCCGCAATTTACAGGCAGTCGGTTGACTTTTCCTTCTCCCACAGTCATAGCGCATACATGTCCATCGCATTACAACCCAAGCCAAGAGTCATCAGACGGAAAGTTCGAATCTGCATCATTGCATCAATGTATAACGAAAGGTTCACTGATTCGCTCGTGGAAAACGCGATCGAAGAACTTGGTGAGGTTTTACCGATGTCACACATCGACTTGATCCGGGTAAGTGGGGCGTTCGAGATTCCGGCCACGGTTGCCAACCTTTTGGAGCGCGACAATTACAACTGCGTGATTGCCCTAGGTCTAATCATCCGCGGTGAGACCGGCCACGCGGATTTGATCGCTTCCTCCGTTACAAACGCCCTGCAGGGCATCTCCGTCCAGCACCGCATCCCCGTGATCCACGAGGTGCTGCTTGTTGAAAACGAAAAGCAGGCCCACGCGCGCTGCATCGGTTCCATTAAGAACCGTGGTCGCGAAGCCGCCCGCGCCGCCGCCAATATCATCGAAGTCTTCGCCGAGATCGCGAAATCGATGCGTTTGGAAGATAACCGGAAATCAAACTAAAGAAAATGTTGAGCCGCAGGCAAATCAGAGAATCCGCCATTCAATTTCTCTATTGCTCCGACCTGGAGGGTGGTTCGGATCCCACCGCCTTGCGCGAGCAGTTCTGGGAATTCCTCACAGAAAACGATCGTCGCAACCTGCAGGTCGCCACGTTCCGCACCGTCCACCACCTTGCCCATGGCCGCGAGGAAAGGCTGTCCGATTTTGTCGAACGCGCCCGCCCCGCGCTCGCCCACCTCACAGCCATGCCGCAAGCCGAATCCCTGAAGGAAGCCTTGACCCATCTTCTCGCATTGGAATCATCCTGGAGCATCGCGTTCACGAAGCTCGGCAAACTCCCCAAAACCGGCGAAGACTCCGCTGTCGCCGATGAGTTTTCGGACGCCCTCGGAAGCTTTTTCAGAACCGACCGCGACCTCGCCTTCCACCGCGAGCAGTTCCTACGTAGCGCCATCGATTTCCCGTCACTCAAACTCCATCTCGAACCCGTCACCGCCTCCGTCCGCCGCCTCCAGCGCATCTCCGACCGCGTCCGCATGGTGGAGCAGCCAGAGAATTTCCCAGAACAAACGGATCTTGCGAAACTCCGCGATTCGAAATCCGAGATCACCGTCCTACGTAACCGCACCGACGAACTTGTGGACGCCATCCTCGCCGCAAAAAGTGAGATCGACGCGAAGCTCGCTGCCATCGTCGAGAATTTCTCGCCCGCTCGAATTGATCCGGTGGATCGCGCCGTCCTACGCCTAGCTACTTACGAACTGATTCGCACGGACACCCCGCCCAAAGCGGTCATCAACGAAGCCATCGAACTCGCCAAACGCTTCGGTACTACAGACTCCGGGCGGTTTGTGAACGGAATTCTGGATAAGATAGCGAAAGGTCAGTCTAGTCATTGACTGGGATGCTAGGTGTCTCTCGGAACCTCTCCCAGGCACCTCCATATTTTTTCAAAGGAAGGAATGCTACGGAAAAACAGTTCAAGCCTTCCCCGCCAATTCGCGCCCCACAGGTAGAAAAGGCTCCCGGAGCGCCTTGCGGAAATCGAAGACGCCCTCGAAGTCCTCGGGCTTATCAGACTCCTGCCTACCGAAGACTTGTTCCTCGATAAGTTGGAAAACCATATTGCCAACATCGCGGCATTCCTTAACGCCCCACTCGTCCATGAGCGTGGCAGCCATAGGACCAAACTGCTCGAGCGCGAGATCGCGAAAACCACCGAGCAGTTCCATGCCACTGACATGACGGGCTTTTCCACCGGTTTCCTCCATGACCCTTTTCAGTGTGAAATCTAGGGACTCCTTGAGGAAAAAATAGGCCTGCCTGTCATAGCGCTCCTCACGGCGGATGATCGATTCGACGGACTGCTCAAACTGAAATGCTTGCATGCGGATTGGTATGCCAAACTGTCTTTGACCTGCCAAGCGCTTTCCCTCCCCGCTTGCGCATACCGCGAGAACAGCGCATCTTTACATCACCCCATGAGAATCGGCATCTTATTTCTAACAACCGCCCTCTGCTCCATCGCCGCGCCGACCGATGACTTCATTGCCGCCGCCACAGCGAAACACGGAACCTCCGGTGAAAAGGCCGCGCGCTTCCTCGTGGAGCACATGCCGCCACTCGACAAGGTAACGCTCAGAGCCGCTTTTCTAACAGAGAACCTCGACCTTGCGATGAAAGCGCGCGCCGAATTCGCGTGGGCGAAGGACGTGCCGGATGAAATTTTCATCAACGATGTCCTGCCCTACGCCGTGTTCGACGAGCCGCGCGATCCGTGGCGCGCCGATTTCATGGCAAAGGCCGCTCCGCTGGTGAAGGATGCGAAGACCGCCACCGAAGCCGCGCAAATCCTCAACCGCGACTTTTTCAAGCTCATCAAAACCCACTACCACACCGAGCGGAAACGCACGAACCAATCGCCGAAGGAATCCATCGAACAAGGCAAGGCAACCTGCACCGGCCTCTCGATCATCCTCGTCGATGCGTGCCGCGCCGTCGGCATCCCCGCCCGCGCTGTCGGCACTCCGCTGTGGTGGGACAAGAGCGGCAACCACACCTGGGTCGAGATCTGGGACGAGGACTGGCACTTCATGGGAGCGGACGAATACGACGCGAAAGGCCTCAACCACGGCTGGTTCACCGATCACGCGTCTAGGGCGCACGCCGACGATCCGATGCACGCGATCTACGCCACCTCATGGAAACGCGACGGCTGGATTTTCCCGATGGTCTGGTCACCGCGCAGCGCCTCCGTAAGCGGTGTGAACGTAACCGAAAGATACGCCAGGATAATCAGTCCGATGCCTGGTGCCATCGGCGTGCGCTTTTTTGAGGGAGATAAGCGAATTGCCATGAAGGGAAATTTCACCAGCGAGGCGGGTTTTATATTAGGAGGAGGGTTCGAGACAAAAGCAGGCAACGCCGACATGAACGACACACCGCGGTTCGTCGCCAAATTAGGAGAGAAACGTAGACTGCAATTCGAAATCGACGGCAAACCCATGGAGACAGCCCCCTTTACAGTTGGCGAAGGACGGGGTGTGTATGACATTCGTCTCGCCGATCTCTCGCCCGTGCCCGATTTCAGCGATGAGGAAAAGGCTCTCACCGAAGAGGAGGCAGAGCGAGCTATCGCTTTTACCTACGAAACGATGCTCTCCGAACAACGCGAAGCACGTGCAGCGGAATTGAAAGCCAAGTCATTTACCATGGGCGACATGACCATGCGCTGGCTGGAGAAAACCTTCGGCGAGGCTCCTGCAGACGGTCGCTCGCTTTGGATCTCGATGCACGGTGGCGGCGAGGCTCCAGAGCAAGTCAACACCCAGCAATGGCAAAACCAGATCCGGCTCTACCAACCGGAGGAAGGCATCTACATCGCTCCCCGCGCGCCCACCGATAAATGGAATATGTGGCACCAAGAACACATCGACCCGATGTTCGCCCACCTGATCGAGAGCATGGTCGCTCTGCGCGGAGTGAATCCCGACAAGGTCTATCTCATGGGCTACTCGGCGGGCGGTGATGGCGTTTGGCAGATCGCGCCGCGCATGGCGGATCGCTACGCCGCCGCCGCGATGATGGCCGGTCATCCCAACGAGGCGCAGCTTTTCGGCCTACGCAACCTGCCCTACGCGATTTTCATGGGGGAAAAGGACAACGCGCACAAACGCAGCGAAGTGGCCGTCCAAAAATCCGCCGAGATCGCCGAACTGCAGAAGGCCGACCCCGAAGGATACGTCCATCTTTCCCGCATCTACCCCGGCCTCGGGCATTGGATGAACCTCAAGGACGCGGAGGGCGTGCCATGGATGGCAAAGTTCACCCGAAATCCTTGGCCTCGAAAAATCGTCTGGTATCAGGATGATGTCACACACCATCGTTTCTACTGGCTGCGCCTTCCCGAAGGCGCAGCCGTGAAGGATCAGAGAATCACCGCCGAGATCGAGGGACGTAAGATCAAGCTCACCGGCGACGTCCCGCCCGGCACGCAGATCCTGCTTTCCGACAAGCTAATCGGCCTCGATGAACCCCTGGAAATTTCCGTTAACGACAAAGCCCCGTTCACCGCAAAGCCCGTGCGGAGTATCAAAACGATCCGCACCGCGCTGAAAGAACGCCTGGATCCCAGCGCGACGCCGACCGCGGTGATTTCCTGCCCCTGAGGCTTAGAAATTCCACATCTTGCCTTTCTCCGCGTCGGAGAAAACCTGCTGGCTCATCAGGTAGGAGCTTGGTGGGTTCGGCAGCACGGAGTCGTCTAGAACCGGCAGCTTCGCGCCAATCGAGGAGTCCCATGGCTTGCTGGACGAAACACTGATAGGAGTTCCGACTTTCACCATATCGAAAATCTTGCGCGCGGAATTCAACGGAAGGCGCACGCAACCATGGGTGCAGGGATAGGGTTTCACGAACCCCCAATGCATCCCGTAAGCGGGGCGGTAAAATGAAATCCAATAGGTCATCGGATATCCCGCGCCCGGAGAACTCGCCCGGCGACGGTGGCGGGTTTTGCTGAGGACGCGGTGCTCGCCCTTCGGGGTGGGGTTCGCTGTGGTGCCCACGGAGCAAGGGGTAGCGAGCAAAACCTCGTCCCCTTGCGTCACATAAACCCGTTGCGCGGAGGTGCTGATGTGGATTTTCACTGCACCGGTCGGCTTCTTGACGGAAGGATCAAAGGAAAACGCGCTACCTGACTTTGAAGGCATGGAGCAGGAGCTGATGACAATGGCCGCCGCTGTGAGCACGAAAGCATAAGATGATTTGGATAAACGATTCATGGTTGCTTGGGTAGTTGGTTGATAGCTATGCTTCAAATATCCGCGCAACACGCAACTCTCAAAGCGCAGAGATTTCGTAACATAGCCTAGCAGCTCTTTGCTTGTTGCTGAATGCATTGAATCCTCCTTCCTTGGAAATTATATTTTGAAAGTTGATACCTAGACTAACCTCATGCTCGCGTTTTCAACCTGCTGGAACAATAGCCGCCATATTGACGGCGAGGCAATGATCGGTGAGATTATCGATCTGGGTTTTTCTAACATCGAACTTTCCCACGGGATGACTGTCGCGAAAATACCGGGTATTCGTAAAGCTTTCGCAGCGGGCATGTTCACCTGCTCCGGCATACACAATTTTTTCCCTTCCCCTGTAGAGGTGATGATCGATGCACCCGATGCCTACGAATGCACCTCACACCGCCCCTTTGACCGGAAACGGGCGATGGACATGACCTTGAAATCGCTGGAACTCGCCGCCGAGTTCGAGGCGCGCTACCTCGTCCTACACTTGGGATCTGTGCCAATGAATACCGCAAAGTTCACCAAGCCGCTCACCAAACTCGTGGCCGCCGGGGAACAGCGCACGCCCCGCTACATTAAGGAAAAGATCGCTTTCATCAAAAAGCGGGAAAAGCTCGCGCCGCTCTACTATCATCGCGCCATCCAGGCGCTCGAGGAACTCACCCCGAAGGCGGAGGAATACGGCGTGAAGCTCGCCGTCGAGTCTCGCTCACGCTTCGAGGACTTGCCGAACGAGCGCGAGATGATCCGTCTCCAGAAACATTTCCGCGACAACCCGTGGATCGGTTATTGGCACGATTTCGGCCACGTGCAGCTCAAGCACAACCTCGGCCTGCTCGACCACTACGAATGGCTGGGAATGATCGCGCCGCACCTCATCGGCGGCCACGTCCACGATGTGCAATGGCCTGCCCGCGACCACCGAACTCCCTTCACCGGGATGCTCGATTACGAAACCATCCTGCCCTTTTTCCCAACCGGCTGCCCGCTCGTCTGGGAACTCAGCCCGACCCGCGAGGCCGATGAAATCCGTACTGCACTTGAGGTCTGGAAACGGAAATTCCCGGAGAGGGGATGATTTCAGTTCGCTCTCTATGGTCTTTTTATTTGACCGGGTAAGGAATTCGTCCACCCTACCCACCTATTTGAGACGCATTCTCAACAAAGCACCATGCACCGCCTCACCATTGCTCTATTGTTCTCCTGCGCAACCGCGAAGGCCGAGGAGCCGGACGTAACCGCCCTGCGCGAGACGATTTCCAAAATCGTGGACACTCAGACCCTGGAATCCAAGGAGCGCAAGGATTGGGAATCGCGCAAAGCCGAGTTCGCCGCGCTGCTAGAGCTCCACCGCAAGGAAATCGCCCTGCTCGACGAGGAACTGGATAAAGCCGGCCAATCCGCCCCCGGCCACGGCGAGTCGGCGGATACCATGAAACAGGAAATCGAATCCCTCAAGCAAACCCGACGCATCGCGACAGAAGCCGTCGCCCGCAATGTGCCCCGCGCGATCGCCCTGACAAAGCGTTTTCCCGATCCGCTACGGAAAGACTGTGAAGTGGAAATCGCCGCTCTCACGGCATGGGTTGCCGCCGACGAACCCCGCGAAGCCCTCCAATCCATCCTCTCCGTCCTCACGAAAGCCCAGCAGTTCGACCGCCGCCTAACCCGTGCCACCGAGATCCGCGACGGCCGCGAAGTGGACATACTCTACCTCGGCCTCGCTCGTGCCTTCTACGCAGATAAAAAGCAGAGCGCAGGCATCGGCGAACCCGGAAATGACGGCTGGAAATGGACAACCAAACCCGAGATCCGCACGGAACTGCTCGCCGCCTTCGACTCTCTCGATAAAAAACGTCCCCCCACCATGGTGCGCCTGCCTCTGGAAATCCAATAATTTTCCCTTTCCATGCATCTCATCCCATCCGTGTTCCTCCGTCTTAATTTTCCGGATTGTTTGAATTTTTCCAGTCCGGCCATCTCCGCTGCGCTCCGGTTGTGGCTCATCTTCCTTTTGACACCACTCGCTGCACAAACCAAAGTCCCCGCCGCTCTCGAAAAAGCGAAAACCGATCTTACCGCCACACTCGCCGACCTTGAGAAAACCCGCGCCGCCATCGCCGTAGAGAAGCCCGTGCTTTCCGCCGATTTCGCGAAAACCGAACTTGAGCTCCGCGAGAAACGCCGCCTCGTCCGCATCGCACGGCAATCCAAGGAAGACCGCGCCGAGGAGCTTCGCCAGCTCCGTATTGATCTCGCCGCGCGCCAGCAGGAAGCCGCCTACCTCGCCGGTTTGCTTAAAGACCACGCGCTGAAAACCACCACGCTCTCCACCCCGGGCGCCGCGCCTTTGAATATTTCTCCGGAAATCATCGCAGCGAATCCCAAAGCACCCGCCGATGCCCTCGCCGGACGCCTGCTCATCCTCGACGCCGCCCTCGACCGCCTTGATGCTCTGTTTGGCGGTTTTATCTCGCCCGGAAAAGCCTCCGATCCCGAAGGCAATATCCGCGAAGGCACCCTCGCCGCACTCGGCCCCGTTTCCTATTTCCTTTCGGATGATAAAACCGCTGGCGGAGACATCATCGCCTCCGCACCGGGAGAAATCCCCCATTACGTCCCCGGCGCCGCCGAAGAGGTCGCCGCCCTCATCGCTGGAAAAGAAAGTGCCCTTCCCCTCGACCCCACCGGCGGCAACGCACGCGCGATGGATGAGATCGACGGCGGGTTTGTGGACATGATCCGCAAGGGCGGCCTCTGGGTCTGGCCCATCATGTTCCTGGCACTCATCTCGCTCGTCTTCGGGCTGGTGAAACTCGCCCGCTTCTCCCATTTCCGCGAGCCGACTGATGCCTGGATTTCCGCTATCCTCGCCGCCCTCCGCACCGGCGACCGCGAGAAAGCCACCGCCCTAGCCTACGGCCAGAAACACCCCGCCGGAGCGGTCATGGAAAAACTCATTTCCGTTTCGGAAAACAGCGCGGATCTCGTCGAGGAAACACTCTACGAACAGCTCATGGCGGTGCAATCTAAGGCATCGTCGCTACTTCCCGTGATCGCCATCACCGCTGCCACCTCACCGCTTCTAGGCTTGCTCGGCACGGTCTCCGGCATGATCACCACCTTCAACCTCATCACCCTTTTCGGCTCTGGCGATCCCAAGCCCCTTGCCGGCGGTATTTCCGAAGCGCTCATCACCACGCTCTTCGGCCTCGTGGTCGCCATCCCAGCGCTCATCCTCCACGCCTTCCTTTCGCGCCGAGCGCAAGGCATCGTGCAGACCACCGAGCGCCTCGGCCTTTCCTTCGTCAACGGACTAAGATCCAAGCAATGACCACGAAATCCAGATCATCCGCGGCCAATCTTCCTTGGAGTTTAAAGTTTAAAATTTAAAGTTTTGATCCACGCCATCCAACTCACTTTGCGCGAGGGCGGCCTCACCCTCTACGCGCTGCTCGCCCTCGCGGTCGCGATCTACGCGATCCTGTTCGGCGCATGGCGGCATCTGGCATCAGCCCGGAAATCCATTGCCGCAAAAAAATGGCTCACCGCCACCACCGTCGGCAAAGCCCTGCCATGGGAAAGAAAAGCGCCCGATCCCCGCGAGCTACAGCGATCCTTCGCGAGCTTCGAACTCGACGAAATGGCCTGGATCGAACGCCGCATCCCTTTCCTTGCCGTCCTCATTACCGCCGCTCCTCTCCTTGGGCTCCTCGGCACGGTTGCGGGCATGCTCATCACCTTCTCCGGCATGGCTGCCGGAAACGAAGCCCCCATCGACACGATCTCCACCGGCATTTCCAAAGCCCTGGTCACTACCCAGGCCGGACTCGTCATCGCCATCCCCGCCGCCTTCCTGCTGGCTCTGCTAAAACGCCAGTCCGAAACCACCCACCTCAAACTCCAAGCCCAGCTCCACGAACACCTGGCGGGGAACCTACCCCTGACCCCTATACCCTGACCCATGCGTCGCTTCCGCCACAGCACCAGCTCCGAGACATCGGAGAGCATCGACATCTCGCCGCTCATCGATGTCGTGTTCCTGCTGCTCATTTTCTTCATCGTCACCACTGTGTTCGTGAAGGAAACCGGCGTGGAAATCTCGAAGCCTCGCGCCGCCTCATCCGAGGATCTAGAGCGCCAATCCATCCTCATCGCGGTTACCAACGAAGGCCGCGTCTGGCACGGCGGCCGCGAGATCGGGCAGGACGGGGTGCGCGCCGTCGTCGCCGCCCTGCTTGAGGAAACCCCGGAAACCCCCGTCATCATCCGCGCCGACGCCACCACGCCCACACAGGCCACCGTCACCGTCATCGACTCCGCGAAACTCGCCGGAGCTGAATCCGTATCCCTCGCAACCGAGCGTTAAGTTGCAAAATTCAAAAATCAATTTTCAACAAAACGCCGCTGCGCTCTCTAACAATTTCCATTCACCTCTTTCCCGTCGAACCTTTCCACACAACCCAAGTCTTCCTTGAAATTTGAACTTTGAGCTTTGAATTTTAAATCCACCATCATCGGCCTCGCCGCGTCCGCGCTATTGCTTGCGGTGCTGGGCTTCGCGCGGATATTCGTGG
>Ga0247831_1006124_pt1 | contig 14489 bp, 6 predicted proteins | sample LaCruzMarch2015__9_FD_192406 | JGI IMG/M metagenome (GOLD analysis project Ga0247831, IMG submission 192406) | Freshwater microbial communities from meromictic Lake La Cruz, Castile-La Mancha, Spain - LaCruzMarch2015_1m | ecosystem: Environmental > Aquatic > Freshwater > Lake | place: Spain...
AAACTGGCATGAGCATTGTTGCTCACCCTCATATACATGCCATTTCTTTTACAGGAGGAACCACTACCGGTGCCAATATTGCGCGTATTGCCGCTCCTATGTTTAAAAAATTATCCCTTGAATTAGGCGGAAAAAATCCAAACATCATTTTTGCCGATTGCGATTTTGATGAAATGATAAGCACCACCGTGCGTTCTTCTTTTGCAAACCAAGGTCAAATTTGTTTGTGCGGCTCCAGAATTTTTGTAGAACGCAGCATTTATGATAAATTTAAAACTGCCTTTGTTTCCAAGGTTTCTAAAATGCAAGTGGGTAATCCACAAGATGAAAATACAAAAATGGGAGCCATCGTGTCTCAATCTCATTTCGAAAAGGTGCTTTCGTATATTGATTTAGCGCAACAAGAAGGTGGAACAGTGCTATGCGGAGGAAAAGCAGTTCAAATGGAAGGCGATTTAAGAGATGGTTGGTATATTAGTCCAACGGTTATTGAAGGATTAGCCTACGATTGCCGCACTAATCAGGAAGAAATATTTGGCCCAGTAGTTACAATTACACCTTTTGACACCGAAGAGGAAGTACTTAAAATGGCTAACAGCGTGGCCTATGGACTTTCGAGTAGCATTTGGACTAAAGATTTAAAACGTGCACATCGCATGGCATCGCTTATCCAAGCAGGTATTGTTTGGATTAATTGTTGGTTAATACGAGATTTAAGAACTCCTTTTGGTGGCATTAAAAATTCTGGCGTAGGCCGCGAAGGAGGTTTCGAAGCTTTGCGTTTCTTTACTGAACCAAAAAACGTGTGCTTAAAACTTTAACAATTAAATTCGAACATATTAGCTTCCTATTTTAAGTGTAATTGAATAAACTATTAGGTTGTAAAGGATGCTTTTTTACTTGAATAAATAATTTACAAGTTGCTTGTTTAACCCAATTAGGCGGCTGCCAAAATTAATAAATCATCATGTTTAAAAACCTAAAGAAAAAACACGGAAAAACACCGTGGTGGAGGTTCTTACAAAAAATTTCTGAAATGTATTAATTGCAATTAAATAGGCGCAAAATAATGAAAGAAAACACCTATTTCACTCATTCTATTTCTTGCCACTTCAAACCTAAAAACCATATCGTAATAGCCTATAAAATCAATCCCTAAACCATAACTGTATTGCCATTTATTATTTAAAGAATTCTCTAAAAAATATAAATTATCCTTTACATAGCCCGCATCAAAAAAAGCGTTCACATAAAAGGCATAATACAATTTATCAAACTTATCGCTTTTAAAATAATTAAAATCAATGGTATTAGGTTTAATAAGCTGGTATTTTAAATTAGTTTTAAATGTGCCATAATTATGTCCATCAATCACATAATATTCATACCCTCTTAAATAATCGCCATAGCCCAAGCCTTTTTGCACATAATAAGGCTGTTGAGTGCTACTACTCCACTTACCTTTTATACCACAAGCCCCATACCAACGACCTTTAAATTGGTTGTGAAATCTTATGCCACTTTCTAATTTTAAAAAAGAAAAATTTTCATCCTTTAATAAACCAAGACCTGTTTGTGTTACATCTAAAGTATAAATCCAACCTTTAAGTGGATAGGGCTTGTAATCGCGATGATCGGCTGCAAAGAAATAGTTTAAGGAAAAATATTCTAAATTGTTTTTACCATTAAATGTATAGGTTGGGGCAAGATTTAAAATAGTATCCGTAACCTTAGTTTGATTGTACCTAAACTCAACTGCATGCGAATTAAAAATAACTTTTCTGTAAGTATATCTTAATCTTGCAAATTGCTCTTGTCTAGTGTATTTTTTTTCATCGTTATAAAACAAAAGTTCATTATCAAAACTCTTGTATCCAATTTCATGATTGCGCGAATAACCATAGCTAATGCCCAATCCACTACGTTGATGCTTTCCTAAATTTGGAATGTTATAGGCCAATCCATAACGCTCAGAGTAACCCAATCGAATAATAAATTGAAGTGTTTCTTTTCTTCCCCTAAAATTATTCCACATTACGTAAGCACCATAATTAAGCCTCGTAAAATCGCGCATTTGTAACCAAATATTAGGATTACGATCTGGTATTTCTATGATAGGTGCTGGCCAAACATACCAACGTTCGGTAACAGTTACATAAACAAATAGCTCACCTCTATCGAGCACATAATGAATGGCTACAAAATTAAATAGTGCAGTGTTCATTAGGTTTAAACGCGATTGAACAAGCTCCTTTGCTAATGTCGCTGTATCAATCAAATCGCACTCTTTAAATGTTAACTCGCGCTGTATAATGCTATATTTAGTAACTTTATTACCAATTACATCAATACGCTGAATAGAATATTTAATTTTGGTTGTATCCACAACATTTCCTTTTGCAAACATCCCAAATGGAAGCAAGTTTAAGAAAACTAATGCTATAAGATTTATTAAACGAAAAGTCATTACCTTAAAAAGAAACCGAAAATATTAAAACAGCTCAAATTATATATTTAAAAAGCTCATAAATGAATCAAATCGATCTTTTAAATCATCTACATACTCACTTTGATGAAAAGATGCTTTTATGGTATAATTATAGCGATTAAATGTTTGAATGATAGCCGAAAGATCTGTTCTATTTATCTTTATAGTTACCTCCAATTTGGTAGAATCAATTTGTGATGAAATGTAAGAACTTAATATTTTAGCATCATTTGATTCAACAATTCTAGCTATTTCCGACAAACTATAATCGTGTGAATTTAATTCTAGTACCAACAAACCTCCACTCTCTTTTATGCTTGCCATTTCGGCAAAATGTTGAAGCAACGTGCTTAAATGTATCAATCCTAAGTATTGTTCCTTATCATTTAAAACAGGTATAACACTCAATTTTAATGATGACATTACTTTAAGCACATCATAAGTATGTTGATAATCAAAAACGTATGGTCGACTTAAATTCAATCTGTGGCCGCCAATTGGTTCGCTCGAAGAGTTAAAATCAAGTATATCGCTTTCGCTGATAAGTCCAAGAAAATCAACATTGTTAACGATAGGTAAATGCGAAACCCTAAACTCATCCATCCAAGCCAATGCGCGCTCTCCAGTATCGCTCGTCTTAAGTGGTGGGATATCTTCTGAAATCAATTCGCGGGCATACATAGGCTTATTTTTTATTGAACCAGTGAAAATATCTTTCTTACGTGAGCTAATTAATTAATGTTTAAAACTTAAATCAACATCGTTACGGGGTTCTCTAATAATTGCTTTATCGACTGCAAAAAGGCTGCACCCGTAGCTCCATCAACTACCCTGTGATCGCATGATAAGGTTAATTTCATAATGTTTCCTGGCACAATTTGACCGTTCTTAATTATTGGAGTTTCTTTTATACCTCCAACAGCTAAAATACAAGCATCTGGTGGATTAATGATGGCTGTAAAATCATCAATACCATACATTCCAAGGTTACTAATTGTAAATGTATTTCCTTCCCAATCTGATGGTTGTAATTTTTTATCTTTTGCTTTTTGACTATAAACTTTTACCTCCGAGGCAATTTGACTTAACGATTTATTATCAGCAAATCTTACTACAGGAACTAATAATCCATCTTCTACAGCCATAGCAACTCCAATATTGATATGATTATTATAACGAATTTTATCGCCCAACCACGATGAATTTACCTTTGAATTACTGCGTAAAGCAATGGCAACAGCCTTTACTACCAGATCATTAAACGAAATCTTTACTGGCGATAATTCATTAATGGCTTTGCGCGATTCAATTGCTTGGCTCATTTCCACTTCCATTTTTAAATAGAAATGCGGAGCCGAAAACTTGCTTTCTGCAAGCCTTCTTGCTATGGTTTTACGCATTTGCGAAACAGGTTCTTCGGTATAACTTTCAACTCCTGTGTAGGCAACTGTTGTAACACTATTTTGTTTTGCAGATGTAAAATTCTCTACATCCTTTTTTACTATTCTTCCTTCATCGCCACTGCCTTGAACTTTACTTAAATCTATGCCTTTATCTTCAGCAATTTTTTTTGCTAAAGGCGATGCCTTTAATCGACTATCTGAAGATGCGTTTGAACTAATTGTTGCCGGCACTGCCACTGTTGTTTCGGGTGCCTTGGCTGGAGTTTCAGTTTTAACTGCAACTTCAACTTTTGCGGGAGCATCGCCACTCAATAAAGAAGAAACGTCCTCACCAGCTGCACCAATTATTGCTAAGATTGAATCAACCGGGGCACCTTTGCCTTCTTGAATACCTATATGCAACATCACACCATCAAAAAATGATTCAAAATCCATAGTTGCTTTGTCTGTTTCTATCTCGGCTAATAACTCACCAGACTTAACTTTATCGCCAACTTTTTTGTGCCACTTTGCAACCACTCCTTCTGTCATGGTATCACTTAATTTGGGCATTCTTACTATTTCAGCCATGTGCTATATTGAATTAAAAATTGAAAATTAAAAATTTGTTTTTACCATATTCATATCTACTTTTCACACTGTTTATTATTGCTGAGAGTGTGTTTCAGCCACAATCAATATATTTAATTATACAAATAAATATGCTTTACTTTTAAACTTCTATAAAGTGATCATCTTCAACTTAACCTCCTGAAAGTTCCCTGCATCAAATTTCATCGTTTACATTTATACTTTTCAACTTTCAAACTTTCAAACTTTTTACTTTCTAACTTTCTAAAGGTTAAAACCCATCCATAATGTAAGGGTAATCGCTTTGTGTGTAAACATCTTTGTACAATTCGTCCACGGTTGGGTAAGGAGAGTTCTCTGCAAAATCAACCGATTCATCAACTAATGCTTTTACTTTCTCTTCTGCTTCTTCTATTCCTTTCTCATCAATCCATTTATTTTTTTGTAGCACAGCTAACACCTGTTCTATTGGATCTTTAGATTTGTATTCTTCCAGTTCCTCTTTTGTTCTGTACTTTGCAGGATCACTCATCGAATGCCCTCTGTAGCGATAAGTCTTCATTTCCAACAACACAGGTCCTTTACCATCACGACAATGCGCTGCTGCCTCAGCTATTGCTTCATGCACTGTTTCACAATTCATTCCATCAACTTGTTTCGAAGGCATTTCGTATGATAAACCAATCTTGTACAATTCCAACACATTGGTTGTTCTTTCTACAGAAGTTCCCATAGCGTAATTGTTATTCTCAATAATAAATATAACAGGCAATTTCCACAACATACTCATGTTAAAAGCTTCATGCAATGCACCTTGACGCACAGCACCATCGCCCATATAGCACAAGGTAACATTTTTATTTCCTTTATATTTATCAGCGAAAGCAATACCTGCGCCCAATGGAATTTGACCACCTACAATACCATGACCACCAAAGAAATTAAATTCTTTGCTAAACAAATGCATTGAACCACCTTTACCTTTAGAGCAACCGGTAATTTTTGCGTACAATTCAGCCATAATATATTTTGGATGCATCCCTCTTCCTATTGGATGTGCATGATCTCTATATGCGGTAATCATATTATCTTCAGGATGTATTGCGCTTTCAGCACCAGCAACTAAGGCCTCTTGCCCAATATATAAATGACAAAAACCTCTAATTTTTTGTTGAATATATAGTTGCCCAGTTTTTTCTTCAAACCTGCGCATTAACAGCATATCATTATACCATTTAAGGTAAATTTCTTTGGTAAATTTTACTTTCTTCATACTTGCTCTAACAGGGGTTAAATAATAAAGTTTAAAATACTGCGGGCAAAAATAACATAATCGTTGGTTATACAACAAAATTTTTTACGTAACAAAATCTTAATTTAGCACCGAAAATTTTTAAACAATGAATGTACTAATTTTAGGTTCAGGCGGCAGAGAGCATGCTTTTGCAGATCAAATTTCTAAAAGTAAACTTTTAAACAAACTTTTTATTGCGCCCGGAAACGCAGGAACTGGGCTTTGTGGAACAAATGTTAATCTTTCACTAATCGATTTTGAAGCTATACGTAATTGTGTAATATCATTGCATATTAATTTAGTAATTGTTGGTCCCGAAGACCCGCTTGTGAATGGTATTGTTGACTTTTTTGAACAAGATGAATTACTTAAAAATATACCTATTATCGGGCCATCAAAAAAAGGGGCACAACTTGAAGGAAGTAAAGATTTTTCAAAACAATTTATGATGCGCCATAGTATTCCAACTGCGCAATATCAAACTTTTACACAAAACCAATTAAAGGAAGGCATAGCGTTTTTAAAAACACTTCATCCACCTTATGTTTTAAAAGCTGATGGTTTAGCAGCCGGCAAAGGGGTAATAATAAGTTCCAATATAAATGAAGCTACGCAAGAACTTACTGAAATGCTGCAAAACTTAAAGTTTGGTAATGCCTCTTCAAGCGTAGTTATTGAAGAGTTTTTAGATGGAATAGAATTATCAACTTTTGTTTTAACAAACGGCACCGATTATTTAATTTTACCTGAAGCAAAAGATTACAAAAGGATTGGTGATGGTGACACTGGACTTAATACAGGTGGAATGGGCGCTGTTTCGCCAGTGCCTTTTGCCGATAAAGCATTTATGAAAAAAGTAGAGGATCAAATTGTAATTCCAACCATCAAAGGTCTTAAGAATGAACAAATCCCATACTTAGGATTTCTTTTTATTGGTTTAATGAATATTAATGGCAATCCTTTTGTAATTGAATATAACTGCCGTATGGGCGACCCAGAAACTGAAGTGGTTTTGCCACGTATAAAAAATGATTTATTAGAAGTTTTATCAAAAGCCGCAAATGGAAATTTAAATGAAATTATATTAGATATTGATACGCAAACTGCTGCCACCATCATGTTAGTTTCTGGCGGTTATCCCGAGAATTATGAAAAAGGATTTGAAATTAGTGGACTTAATAATTTGTACGAAAGTACTGTTTACCACGCAGGTACTGTGCTTGAAAACAACATTGTAAAAACAAATGGAGGTAGAGTATTGGCAATAACTTCTTTGGCAACTAATTTAACACAAGCATTTAACAAAAGCTACCAAACAGCCGCATCTATCAAATTCTTAGGAAAATATAATAGAGGAGATTTAGGAAAAGACCTAATAAAATATCTTTAAGCCTACTTTTTAGTAGGCTCTTTGTAGTTTGTTCCTCCAAAAATCCATATCATAGTTCCAACGGCTATTGTAAGTGAAAATAAAATATTTACACTTCTACCCATTGCTTTTAATAATGGAAAAATTGATTGAAATAAATCGGCTATCGCAGTCCAAAGATTATTCATGTTAGAGTCTCGCTTTTAGTAATTACAGGGCAAATTTATATTTAAAAGTTTATTTTCCAAAAGAAAGATGTTGTTTAATGTAAACACCTGATTTATTTAATAACAATTTCATTTATTTTTAGGCCAACTAAAAAATAAATATGCAATGATTAATGCCAATACTAACTGAATTTAGTAAAATATGGCTAAGCCACAATTGGACTAATTTGAAATTGTAATGGGTATTAAACAATTTACTAATTAAGACAAAAAAAAGAGGCTTCCCAATTCAAGGAAGCCTCTTTTTGTCATTAAACTATTTTTTATTTAATAAGTTTGGTTGTTTGCACTCGACCATTGAAGTTGATATTTACAAAATAAACACCCTCGCTTAAATGATTGGTATTTAAAACAACTTTATCGGTGCTTACAGTTTTATTTATACTTGAAATCAACTCTTTACCTAAAGCATCAACCAATTGAATAATAACTGCAGTTGTCGCTTCAAAGTTAAAGTTAACAATAAACTGATCGTTATTTCTAATAACAAATGGCTCATTATTCGATCTAAATTTATCAGATACAAGGGTTAAAGTTTGCGCTAACTCATCAATACAGATATCCTCGTTAATAGTTAAGGATACGTTATAGTTACCAGCATTTTTGTATACATGGCTCATTATTGCAGCTCCTTCAACTGATTCACCATCCCCAAAATTCCAAACTAATTTAGCATTTGGAGACACAGTAGCAGTGAAATCAACTTTAATTCCATCAGCTACTTCTATTGGAGTTGAACTTGTTAAATTAGCGTTAACTGAAACTTCAGAACCTACAACTACTTCATCCTTTAACAAACTACAATTAGAACCACTATTATATGAAATATGATAAGTACCAGTTGCAAGGTTGTTTATTCTATTATTTGAAGCTTTGTTTTCAGCCACCGTTGTGCCACTGTTATCTTTAACTAAATAAGACCAATTACTGATGTTATTGATGTTTTTAATCTCAATTGCACCATCATTTAAGTTTGAGCAAGTTGCATTAACTAAAGTTAAATTAGGTTTCTTAGTAATGTGAATGATAAAGCGTGGTGCACTAGTATTAGAATCCATATAGAATTGATAAGTTCCTAAATCCTTAATATCAGTTTTAGTACCAGTTTTCAGATCTTCGAACACAACACATGCTTTGTTATCAAAAATTTCTACTCCTTCAAAACTTAGGCTGTAATTACCTGAAACACCCACTTTAACTCTCATTGGAATTGAAAGATTGGCTTCATCAACAGGAAGAGTATTAATACTTAAGTCCTTATCAGTGGTTACAAATGACAATGAAGGAACGTTTGCATTAGTACTAAATAATTTAACAGCATCATGTTTCCCATCAAAACTCATTGTAGCATCCTCAGCAAATCTCACTATAGCCTCATCTGAGTAATTGTTGCCATTTAATTTAGCTCTAAATAATGAACCAGCAGTTAAAGAATTACTACTTCTAATAAATGTTGGATTGCCTGCTACCTTAATGTTTTCATTTGCCTGCAATACTGGACTACCGGCATTTGCTTTAACAAAAAAGCCTTGTGAAGATGGAATTAAATTTGAACCACCATTAGTGCTTACCCCTCCAATATAAGTGGCATACTGTCCTAAATCTGCTTGCCAAATATAAATGGCATTATCAATATTCGTTTTAACCCAACTTGGACTATCCCAGTCAATGGTAGAAGGATATGGATTTGCTACCATGTTAAAGCCATCATCATCAATACTACCACTTGAACTAAAAGAAACTCCAAAGTCGAAATTACCTTTAGTGGTAGAACCTGTTACATCAATTAAAATATTAGCAGTACTAACCTGTCCGGTTCCTAAATAGGTAAAATAACCGCGACCAGGAGTGATTGCATCTACACTCGCATTTGTAATTGCAGCATAAGATGTAGCAGCTCCAAATGCAGCTAAGTCAAATTCAAGATAAGTGTAAATTGAAATAAAATTACCTGCAGGACCTGTGGCTCCTATAAATCCAGAAGTTGGAAAATTATCGGTCCATTGATTAATATTAGCATTTTGAACTGGAGTACCTAAAATGGCCCAGCCTGTTAAACCACCTGGAACAAGACGTTGCATTGTAATATTACCATTAATATCGCCTGCAGACAATGCCGATATACGACCTGTTCTAGCTAAAGATGATTTTAAAACTAAGCGATGTGGGTTGCAATCGAAAGTACCATTAATACAGTTTAATGTATTTAATAAACTTTGAACCGAGCTTAACTTGGCACCTAAGAAATTATTCATATTAATATCAAAGAAATCTGTATTTGTTGTACCTGCAATAACTTGCTGTGATGCAGTACCGTTTAAAGTAATTAAACCTGCACGTGCATTAAAAGTAGCATTATTTGTAAAGTTACCTTTTAAATCTATGGCAAAATTAGACGCAGAAACATCAAAGGTTGATGAATTAATAGTAAGGTTACGATTAATCACTATAGCTCTATCGAGGGTTTTAGTGCCTGTACCATTTATATTAAAATCATCAAATGTAGAAGAAGCTGTACCGCCAATTGTTTGACTTGCGCCATTAAAGTTAATTGAGGAGATGCCGGGGATGAATGCACTCATATTAACATTATTATTCCAATTCTTAAATAAGGTAATGTCTTTATTAAATACACTATTATCAACAACACCGTCATTGATTGTTAAACTACCATTTACAGTGATATTTACATTGCTTAATGTTTTAACACTGTTATCAGAGAAAATAAGATTATTGTAATTTAACTGAGGTAACAAAGTACCTGATTGTGCACCATAATACTCTACAGTTCCACCAGTACTTGAAGTAAATGAATTGAAATTTCCAGAAGGAAATACAAAACTAAATCCAGAAGTGGCTCTCATTCTTAATAAACCAGTGCCATCGCCAAACCCAAAAACATTGAATACATGGTCATTAAGATCTAAAGTTCCGTTATTTGTTAATACAGAGCAAGTTCTTCCATCGTCATTTACTGTTACAGTATGTCCATTTGCAATTTTTACAATTTGCGTAGTTGGTGTAATACCAGAAACTGGACCTGCATGATCAACTACCGACCAAGTTGTTAATCCATCCCAATCGCCGCCTGATGTTGCATTTCTGCTATACAAAGTATCAATAGGATCAAATTCTGTGGTTTCGCCACAAGTATAATCTCCATCAATAAAATTTACAGCAGTCAATGTCATTGTATTTAATGCTGCATCAACAGTCGATGCGATACCGCCAAATGGACTCCACTGTGGTAATACATATCTTCCTGTGACATAAGCTGATTCATTCCCATTCACAAAAACATCATCGTAGTTATAAGTATGCGTTAATGTTAAACCACTAAAACCTGTACCTCTAGCAACCCAGAAATAATCTAATTCCAAATTTAATGCATCAGTTGTAGCTGGATGTTGAGATTTAACCGGCAGCAAGCGAATAGTTCCGGCCGATCCGTTAGCTGTGATGTTATAATTAACTGGCATGTAATCCACATCACTTCCAATAGGAAATAAGAAATTAGATGCCCCTGCTGGAAATTGCTTTACAACCCCACTATCACTCAAAAGACCATTAGTTTGTATCATTCTTGATCCACTAAATGTTCCTGTTACAGAGGCTGTTTCTGCTAATCTTAGCACGTAGGCATCAATAAATAACGAACCATTATTTAAGTTTAAAATTTTATTTATTGTTTGATTAGCAGTGCTTGATACACCTGCAAAATTATCGATAGTTAAGTTGCCAAATTTACCTGTGCCATTACCACCAATAAATTGTTTTACCGAACCTTGACAAATAATTTTTCCACTTGCCACACTCGCATGCGTAGCGCTATTGTGTATGTCGCCAATACTTGTAATTGTATTGCCGCCATCATTCAATGTCCCTGCAGTTAATAACAAATCCTCATTTACTCTTATATTAGTATTTGTTCCAAGAGATACATTACCGGAAAGGAAAGTATTATTTATTTGCAGATGAGCAAAGTTAGTGAGGTTTCCAGCTAATCCTGTAATGGTTTGATTTCCGGTAGAAGAATTGAATGAAGTTATCTGTGTTACGGTACCAGATTGATATCCACCAGCATTAATTCCTATGGTATTAGAGCTATTGTTGTTTACTAAGCTACCTTGCATATTTACATTAATTCCATTGCCACTAAAGAAACTAAAATCATTATTAATCAATAAGGTACCTTTGATTGTTAAAGGATTACTAATTACTCTGGCAGTAGCTGTATTAGTAGCAGAATTGCCATTAACAGTTAAATTAAAGAGGGGCACTAAAGAATTAATGGAGTAAGTTTGAGGAGTTCCAATACCCCCTTGCTGACATAAAATAGTTCCACCAGTAACTGTGTTTGAAGCAGCTTGTAAAAACAAGTCGCCAAATGATGTTCCTCCACCTCTAATTAAACGAAGTGTAGATGTACCGCTCATATTGAATACACTACCAAAATTGATTATTTCTAGTTTTGCTCTGGTAGGAATGGCATTTGAGCCATTAATTATTACACTACTATTATCTGCTTGCTTGTATATTAATGAACCGTTTAAAACTGATGCATTCCTTCTAATTTGTCCATTCACAAATAAAGTTCCGCTGCCCTTCACCTCAATTTCTGGGGTACCCAATGAGGAGTATTCAATATCGTTATTTACAGAATTAACTGACGAACCAATATTGACAGTACCTTCATTAATTTGCAACTTACCTATAAGTAGTAAATCTGCTAAGTTACTATTGGCTACACCAAAGTTTAAAATGCAACCTGTATGATTTACCTCAATTTTAGCTGTACCTGGAATAACGTAATTAACTGCTTGGTCAGTAAGAGTTAAATTATATGCTCTTGAAAACTTAGCTGTTCCATTCATTAAAATTAACCAATCGTTAGTAGGAGCCACTAAGGTACCTCTAACATCAAAGTTATATTCGTTTACAGAACCAACACCGCGGTTTATGGTAAACTTGTTAAGTTCTGTATATGCCGAAACATTTGTTCCTGAAATATTTCTATTGCCTGTGCCAGTTGAGAAATAATTACAAACCCTACCACTTCCGGCATTAAAATCAAGTGTACCATTATTAGATACAGAACCGGTATGATTTAATATGTTGGTTACTGCTGTTCCTGTAGTTGCCACCTCAAAGGTTGCTCCCGCAAAAACATTAAAGTTACCAGTTACATTTAATGTTTGCACAAAGTTATTTCTAAGTTGTGTTAAACCAGATTGAAAGCTCATAATTCCTAATATATTCAAAACCTTAGCACTTGTGTTATTAAGTAGGCAAGTACCTGTACCAATCTTTCTAAAAATATTATTCACAGTCAAATCAATATTTGGCATCGTAATCGTTGCTCCTACTACAGGATTCACCGTTAAAAAGTTGTATCCATTTAGAACTAAAGCACTTGGAAGAGCCGTTACTGTGGGAATGGTAAAACTTGTACCGGTGGTGTAATACTCAACAATTCCACCTGTATTGCCAAGAAACAAACCAAAATCACCAGCTGGAAAAACTGCCGTTGGTGTTGATGAAGAAATGCGTATTGTACCTGAACCACTCACGCCAAAACCATTTAATACCGAAAAGTTATGACCTGTTGTGGCTCCAATATCAATTGTTGAACCACTACCTATGAAAAAGTTTCCTGATTTTGCACCATTAGCAGTAACAGTTACATTATGAGAAAAGCTAATACCATCGCCCACAAAAACTGGATTTTTAGGACCAGGACTAGTGGGGGCTGGTGCACCAGCATGACCAGTTAATGACCAAGGAGTAGTTAAAGGATTTGTATCTTCCCAATTACCGTTTCTTGTTGAGTAAAAAGCTATTACCGATTCAAATGGATCTGATGGATCCCTATCTCCAGCTGTAAATTCACCATCAATAATTTGACCAAATACATTTGGATCAATAAATATTTCATTCGTAGTTTCATCAACCTCTGTTACGTCACCAGTAACCCAGGTAACATCAAGTGGTTGATAGTAAGCGGCAACATATTCAGCCTCATTAACTCCCACTCCACTTACTACATCAGATTCTTCATAGGTATAAGTATGTTCAACGTTAGCTGCGCCTAATACAAATCCAGTACTTGATGTTTTCCAATGGTAATTCAATGCTTGATTACTTGCTGTTACAATTGGGTGTTCAGTATTTACTGCTCTAATATTAATAAATCCATAGGTTGTAGGAGTTCCTGTAATATTTATTAAGGCAGGAGTATATTTATTTGTGGTGCCTAATGGATAAAGGAAAGAAACGTTTGTAGCATTATATCTTTTTCTTATCCCTCCAGCTGATGAAATGCCATCAGTTCTGATCATCTTTGTATTATTAAATGCGGTACCAGTTCCAGTAAGTGCATCATATACTTTACAAAGTGAAGTTAAATTAAGTGTAAACAAGCCAAGATCGAGCACACCATTTGCCAACCTTACAGCTGTTTCTACTTGCAAATTTGATACTAAGGTAGCTGTACCACTTACTTTGTTTAAATTTAAATTAGCAACCCTACCTGACCCATTACCTCCAATAGTTTGAGCACCAGTACCAACCAATGTTAGTCCACCAGCACCTGCCAAAAACCCTGTGATAAAGGCATTCCCATTTAAATTAATTTTCCTAGACAAATCATTAAATGTTCCAACTAAAACAGTTAAGTCGTTTAAAATAGTTAGTGAAGTTGCTGAGCCAGCTAAGACACAACTTACAGTTAAAGGTTTACTGATAGTCAAATTATAAATTCCTGCAGTAATAGTACCATTCAATGTAAAATACTGAGTAGAAGCACCATTGAATATGGTTGTGTTATTTCCGGGAGTATAAGTTGTTCCGGCATTAATTGAAAAATTCCTTTTTACAGTAACATTATTATCATTTGCTTGAAAAACAGGGTTATTTCCTGTAACAATAACAAAATCCTGATTTATAGTCAAGGGCTGCGCTGCAATTGGTGAAGCTAAAGCAATACCTGCACCTATAACCTGATTAGCAAGAATTAACTTTCCACTTCCTGCACCTGCCTTGTTAATGTTAATATTAAAGAGCGGCACAGATGAGTTAACTGTAAAGTTATTGCTAGAAGCTGGTATGGTTAAATTAATAGTTCCATTAGCAACATTAA
>Ga0247831_1006134_pt1 | contig 14459 bp, 13 predicted proteins | sample LaCruzMarch2015__9_FD_192406 | JGI IMG/M metagenome (GOLD analysis project Ga0247831, IMG submission 192406) | Freshwater microbial communities from meromictic Lake La Cruz, Castile-La Mancha, Spain - LaCruzMarch2015_1m | ecosystem: Environmental > Aquatic > Freshwater > Lake | place: Spain...
CTTATATTTAATTGCCACCATCTATCCCTCACCTGAGCATTATGAGTTTTTAAAGGCTGAATTTAATAAATTAATTATTGAAGCCTATAAAGAGCCAGGCTGTAAGATGTATGACTTGGTGGCAGGAGATGGTGAAGATACCTGGGTAATGATGGAAAAGTGGAGCAGTAAGGCCCACTGGGATGATCACATGTTAACTAGCCATGTTAAGCATATTAATAGCATCGATGAAAAATACTTTAGAAAACCAACCGAGTTAAGATTCTTAAACCCAGTAGAGCTTAAGTAGTTTCTTGGTTACAAAAATAGATGGTGGTCTATCCACCGCTTTAGAAAATAATGGCAATAAGTTAACCACCTCCCTATGGACAGGTGAGTTAATTCGTACTGCACCTAATGAAATAACCAAAGCTCATTTAGATTTTATTAATGCTGGCTCGCAAGTAATTATTACCTCCTCCTACCAACTCTCCTATTTAGGTTGCGGCAAACGTGGCTGGAGTGAGAGTGAAACAGATGAGGCACTGCGTGCTTCAACTCAGTTGGCAAAGGATGCAGTAAATCAATCTGGTAAAGATGTGAAGGTAGCGGCATCGGTTGGTCCATATGGCGCAGCGTTAGCAGATGGCTCTGAGTACAATGGAAATTACGCAGTGAGTAACTCGGTATTAAGAGATTTTCATGCTCGTCGCCTAGAACTTTTAATTGCTACCTCACCTGATCTTCTAGCCCTTGAAACTATGCCCGACACCGTTGAGGTTGAGGTATTACTTGAACTACTAAGTGATTGCCCAATTCCATTTTGGGTTTCATACTCTTGCAAAGCAGGTAATCAAACCAATGCTGGGCAATCTTTTGCGCAGGCGGTTGCGATTGCGCAAAATGCAATGGCAGTTGGCGTTAACTGCACCGCCTCTGAATTAATTACTGATTTATTGCGCTCCGCCAAGAGTAAAAAACCATATGTAGTTTATCCAAACTCTGGCCGGATTTGGGATGCAGTGAAAAAGGAGTGGACCGGAAGTGAAGGTGTGGGCTTTGATGAAAAATTAGTCGGTGAGTGGAAGGCAGCTGGTGCGCAATATATTGGTGGTTGTTGTGGAATTGGACCGACTGAGATTGAGCAAATAAATCTAAGCTATTAACAAAGGCCAAGTGAAAAATTCAAAAAGGCAGCAAAAATAGATTGAGGTTGTATAATTCTTCTCATGCACACTAAAGTATTTCTCTTCCTAGCACTCCTTGTCTTGCCATTAACTACTGCCTGCACAAAATCAGATCCAGGTATTTCACCTGAAGAAGCTAAATACAAAAGCTGCCTAGAGGATGAAACAAGTAAGTTATTGGATGAAACGGCATCGAATTTTGAATCAGCTAGAGCAAGTGCAATACAAACATGTGCTCAACTTGAACCAAGCTTGCCTACAAAATAGTCTTATTAAGCATGAAGTCCAAAATAATAATCATATTCCTACTTATTTTAACTTTAGTTGCAATCATTGTTGCTTGGGCTGTTATATCCAATAGCAAGAGATCAAGCTTAGATCTCAAACAAGATTTTCAATCTTTGGATATTGATCAGCGAAGTCAGATAGGTGATTCATGGAATCCACCGCTATCAAAGGATTGCGCAAAAATTATTGCAGAAATAGCATCAGTGACTATTTCAAATGAGGTTACTAATCCAACAGAAATACGAGAGTTAATAACTAGAAATACCAAGTATGCAGCAGCTGGCTTATTTAAATTAGCTAAAGAGACGTTGGATCCTAAAGTTGCTGCTTGGAGTCTTAAAGCCTCAGCAATATTAGTTAAGTTTCCAGAGGCGATTAACAATAATGATCAGGCTCAAGTATTAGAGCTTTACTCTCAAATCGGAAACTTGGTCAAAACTCCACCACAAACTTGTGATAACACCCTGGCTGAGGCCGCGTAATTTTGGAATTGCAATACCTAATTAAGGCTTAACAATATATTTAATATCACCATCTGCCGGTGGTTGATTTAGAATCGCTGGCACCTCATCAAGTGATAAAACCTTTGAGATAAGTGGATCTAAATTTAGTTTTCCAGCATCGATCAAATCAGCTGCTCTTCGTTGTGTTAGTGGATTTAAAAATGAGCCTTGAATTCGTAGCTCTTTGATTACAAATTGAAATGGATTGAATTCAACATTGGTTTTTTCTGGAGTAAGGCCTAAGACCACAATTACCCCGCCTCTCCGGGCAATTACCTGAGATGCATTAAATGTTTCAACTGCGCCTGCGCACTCAAAAACAACATCATATTTATCCATCTTTTGGGCATAATCTTTTTCACCAGGATCAACTGAATCTGTTGCACCTAAGGTCACTGCTAGTTCACGTCTCGTTTTTTGTCTGGTCACCATGGTTATTTGAGAAGCCCCAGCTAACTTTGCTAACTGAACGACAATCTGGCCCATAACGCCACCGCCTAGAACTGCCACCTTCTCCCCGCCCTTTAAGTCAGCAATATCCATACCCCGAATGCAACAAGCGGTTGGCTCAATAAATGCTAAGTGAAGAGGATTTAAAGAATTACTTACTTTATATATTTGAGTATCTGGAACCAAAACAAATTCGGCTAAACCGCCATCTATATTCACTCCGAGCGCGGTAAGAGTTGGACAAAAAGCAGTGCGCCCTGCTTTGCAGTCTTTGCAAACTCCACAAACAATATTTGGATCAACCGAAACTAAATCTCCCTTTGAAAATTTCGAACCCTCTGATGGAGTTTCAATAACACCACCAAACTCATGTCCTAAGATCACCGGTTTTGCAGATGGATACTCGCCTTTGTAAATATGGCGATCGGTTCCACAAATGCCACAAGCTAAGACCTTGACAATAGATTTTCCGGGTGTAATCGCTGGCATCGGTTGTTGCTGGCAAGCAATCTGATCAATCGCGGTAAGAAGAACTGCCTTCATAACTATCCGTTGGGTAGCACAATAGTTTTGCGCCCTTTGCCAGATTTAAATGCCGCTAATGCATCTGGGTATTTATCAAGTGGATAGCGATCAGAGATCATAACCTCAGCATTTAAAACGCCATTAGCAAATAACTCGACTGCTCGGTCAAAGGAGTGCAAGACCGCCATCGAACCGACAATGGTGATCTCCTTGTTATAGATCCAGAAAGGTTCGATTTCCACCTTTGCGCCCTCATTTGCCACACCAAATTGTAGAAATGTTCCGCCTGGCATCACATGTTTTAGACCATCTTTAATCGCAGCCGTTACCCCAGTGCAATCAATTACCACATCAAAGCCTCTTGGTTGATCAAACTCATCAGCTGATTTTGATAAATTAGTAAAGCCTAAAACTTTGGCAGTGGCTAACTTATCTGGATTCAAATCCACAATTGAAACACTGGCTGCTCCATTTACTCTTGCCATTTCTGCCATCATTAAACCCATAGTGCCTGATCCATAGATTAAATAATGTGAACCTGGATTTCTCGGCAATTGATCAAATCCTCTAACCGCACACGATAATGGTTCAATTAGGGCAGCAGATTTTAAATCTATTCCTTTTGGAAGTTTATGAATATTTTTCTTTGGTGCAAGTAAGAATTGTGCAGCAGCGCCTGGAAATGTAACGCCTAGCGCATTCCAATTTTCACAAAGATTTCCCCGAGCGCGGCGGCAATAGAAACATTCACCGCAGTGCAGCGATGGATCTACCGCTACTACATCCCCTATTTTTATTTCAGTGACATCTTTTCCTACTGCAACAACGGTGCCACTCATTTCATGGCCTGGCACGATTGGTAGTTTTGGTGCGAACTCACCTTCAAATATATGTAGGTCAGTTCCACAAATACCGACTGCGGCCACCTCAACTACAACTTCAGAGTTATTTGGAGTTGGATCTGGCAGATCGATCAGTTCAATCTTGCCGGCAGAGAGAATAGAGATCGCTTTCATGCGGTAATCAAACCACTGACGCTGTGGATAAACCAGTAGTCGCAATTACGAAAAAGTTATCGCTTATTTACCTTAATTTCTTGTCAGTAGCGATCAATGAGGTGAGGATAGGGTACTTAATCCAGCCTAGAGATTTTGAACGAGGTGGTCTTGGCTCAACAGCTAATAAGTATGGAGTCAATCTCCAAACGGTATCCAGGTGTATTAGCCCTTGATAATGCCCGCTTCGATTTGAAAGCTGGTGAGGTGCATGCATTAGTTGGTGAGAATGGCGCTGGAAAATCCACCATGATGAAGATTCTCTCTGGAATTGCAACTCAAGATTCTGGAAAAATTCTATTGGATGGCAAAGAGATTAATTTAAATGGACCAAGAAGTGCCCAAGATCTAGGAATTAGCATTATCCATCAAGAGTTGAATCTGATGCCAGACCTAACAATTGCCCAAAATATATTTATCGGTAGAGAGCCAAGAAAATTCAAATTTATTTTAAATGATGGCGGTTTAGTAAAAGAGGCGGAAAAGTTGTTTGCTCAGCTTCACCTGAATCTTGATCCAAACCGAAAAGTCGAAGGTTTATCTGTTGCTCAACAGCAAATGGTTGAAATTGTTAAAGCACTCTCATTCAATTCAAAGGTATTAATCATGGATGAGCCCACTGCCGCACTTACCAACAACGAAATTGAAGAATTGTTTAGAATCATTAGAGGATTAAGAGATAAAGGTGTTGGAATTGTTCATATCTCACACCGCCTTGAAGAGTTGAAACAAATTTCCGATCGAATCACGGTAATGCGTGACGGTAAGTATGTCGATACTTTGAGTACCAAAGATGCCACCGTAGATAAAATTATCTCGCTGATGGTTGGTCGAACAATTTTCCAAGAAGCACCACACATTCCAACTGGCAAAATTCAACCAGTGGTATTGGAAGTTAAGAATCTTAATAACGGAAGATTTGTTAGAAATGTAAGTTTCAAACTGCATAAGGGTGAAATTTTAGGATTTGCTGGATTAGTTGGCGCCGGTAGAACTGAAGTGCTTCGAACAATTTTTGGAGCGGATAAGTTAATTAGCGGTGAGATTTTAGTCAACGGGAAAAAAGTTGTGATCAACAAACCACAAGATGCGGTTAAGTATGGACTTGGATACTTATCTGAAGACAGAAAATTACTAGCACTTGCCCTATCCCTTGATATTGAAGCAAATACTGTGCTGGGAGTTTTTAAAAGATTTGCACGGTTTGGTTTAACAAATAGTCGAAAAATTCAATTAGCTGCTCAGAAGCAGGTAAAAGATCTTTCTATCAGAACACCATCTACCAAACAGCGGGTAAGTAACCTCTCCGGTGGAAATCAACAAAAAGTGGCAATTGGTAAGTGGCTAACCGCTGATTCAGAGATTATTATTTTCGATGAACCAACTAGAGGCATAGATGTTGGGGCGAAGAGTGAGATTTATAAGCTAATGAATGATCTGATTGATCAAGGAAAGTCGATCGTAATGATCTCCTCCGAATTACCTGAGATTTTGAGAATGAGTCATCGAATTGTTGTTATGTGTGAGGGCAGAATTACTGGTGAATTATTAAATAAAGAAGCAAATCAAGAGAGCATCATGGCACTTGCCACGATGAGAGATTAGTTAGGGGAAAAAGTGGCACGAGTTAAATTATCTGGTCTTACCAAGATTAGATCAGATGCGATTCAGCGAGTACTGGCCTTTGGTTCATTGGTAATCATGGTCATTTTCTTCTCGATCGCCTCCGAAAACTTCCTAACCATTGCAAATGTAAACGGTATACTGCTAGCAACTACTGTAAATGGTGTTCTAGCATTGGGCGCCACTTTTGTAATTATCACCGGTGGAATTGATCTATCAGTTGGAACGATGATGACGGTTTCAGCTGTGGCGACTGGAATTATCATCACCAACTGGGAGCTGCCAATTTGGCTCGGAATTATTGTTGGAATTCTTACTGGTACTGCAGGTGGCGCAATAAATGGAATTCTCATAGCTCGCCTAAAAATTCCCCCATTTATTGCAACTCTTGGCACACTTTATATCGCTAAGGGCTTGGCCTTGGTGGCATCTGGACTTAAGCCAATTTACTTCAATGACACACCAAGGTTTAACGAGATTGCAATGGGCTCGATTATTCCTGTTTTAGAAATACCAAATATTGTATTGATCTTCTTCTTTGTTTCATTCCTAGCCCATCTACTTCTTACCAAAACTACTTTTGGTCGCTATACCTTTGCGCTTGGTTCAAATGAAGAGGCAGCCCGACTTTCTGGTGTGAATGTTGATAAATGGAAGATCTGGGTTTATGTATTTGGTGGTGCAACCGCAGGGCTTGCTGGTGTATTGATTTCAGCACGCCTTAACTCAGCCCAACCTTCACTAGGAATGGGTTATGAATTAGAAGCGATTGCTGCTGTGGTTATTGGTGGTACATCACTACGTGGAGGTGAAGGAAAGATCATCGGAACCGTAATTGGTGCACTTGTAATCTCAACTTTAACAAATGGTTTGCGCGTACTTTCAGTACCGCAAGAGTGGCAAACAGTGGTAACGGGAACCATAGTGGTTCTAGCTGTTTACCTCGATATCGTTCGTCGTAAGCGTGAGGCTGTGTCCTCTGCCCGACAAACATCCGGAGAAAAATAGATTCGAGTAGTACGTAAATTCGAATCAACTAGGTAGGGAAAGGAAAGACCGTGAAAGCAATTCATAAAGTAGGGATCATTGCATCAGCAATGGCTCTAGTTTTGACTGGTTGTTCTTCAAGTGGTGATAGTGCATCTGGCGACAAGCCATATGTAGCGATCATCTCTAAGGGTTTCCAGCATCAATTCTGGCAAGCAGTTCAACTGGGTGCCACAAATGCTGCGGAAACTAACAACGTAACAATGACATACGAAGGCCCAGAGAATGAGTCACAAGTAGATAAGCAACTTGAGCAACTTCAGGCAGCACTTGCCAAGAAGCCAGCTGCTATCTGCTTTGCAGCTCTAGACTCAAAGGCTGCTAACTCACTTCTAGAAGAAGCTAAGGCTGCAGGAATTCCTGTTATTGGCTTTGACTCAGGTGTAGACAGCGACATTCCTGTAACTACTGCTGCTACTGATTCAGTTGCATCTGCCGCACTTGCTGCAGACAAGATGGCTGAGTTAATTGGTGGATCAGGTAAAGTTGCAATCGTTGCTCACGATCAAACATCACGTACCGGTATTGACCGCGTAAAGGGATTCACTGATCAAATCAAGAGCAAGTATCCAAACATCAAGTTAGTTACCACCCAATATGGTGGTGGCGATCAACTTAAGTCAACTGACATCACAAAGGCGATCATTGCTTCAAACCCAGATATCAAAGGCTTCTTCGGAGCTAATGAGGGTTCAGCAATCGGTGTTCTAAATGGTGTTAAGGAGTCTAAGAAGGTTGGAAAGATCACTGTAATTGGATACGACTCAGGTAAGGCACAAAAGGATGCGATCCGTGATGGATCCATGGCTGGTGCAATTACTCAAGATCCAATCGGAATTGGTACCAAGTGTATTGAAGCTTCAGTTCGAGCAATTGCAGGCGAGACATTGCCTAAGTTGATCGACACTGGTTTCAAGTGGTACGACAAGACCAACATTGATGAAGCAGACATTGCTGCAGTTCTATACGACTAATAGCAATCTCTGATCATTAAATGATCAAAAAGGGGCCTAGCAAATGCTAGGCCCCTTTTTTACTAATTTATTGTCTAGATTTCCAAACTGAGCCTGTTGAATAATTATAATCAACTAAAGATTGAGCTTTAATCTCTGCTCCTGCCCCGGGAATTAAGGGAGCAACATAAGAGGCATTCTTTATTTCAGTTGGAATTACGAAGTGCTCATGCAAGTGATCGACAAACTCAACAACTCGCTTATCATGATGTCCAGTAACAGCAACTGAATCAAACATTGCCAGATGAGCCACCATTTCACATAATCCAACACCACCAGCATGTGGGCAAACTGGAACACCAAACTTTGCTGCCATCACAATGATTGCCACATTCTCATTAACGCCCGCTGTTCTGGTGGCATCCAACTGCAGGAATGACATAGAGCCAGCTTGCAGCATCTGCTTGAACATAATCCGGTTATGAACATGTTCACCAGTTGCAACCTTAGTCGGTGCAATCGCTTTAGCAATTGTGGCATGACCCAAAATGTCATCTGGTGAGGTTGGTTCTTCAACCCAGAACAGATTCACATGGCTAATCGCTTTAATCCATGTAATTGCTTCATTTACATCCCACACCTGATTTGCATCACAAGCCATTCGGATATCGTTGCCGATAGTTTTTCGAACAAGCTCTAATCTGTGAATATCATTTTCAAGTGAGCGGCCAACTTTCATTTTTATTAAGGTAAAACCATCTGCCACTGCATCTTTTGCCAGGCGAATCATGGTTTCATCGCTATAGCCAAGCCAGCCTGGTGTTGTTGTATAGGCAGGTAAACCTTTCTCTAGTAAAATTTTTTCGTTAGCTGCTCTTGCGCCTTGTGCTTTTTGTAAAATTGAAAGTGCCTCTGCTGGAGTAATTGCATCTGAAATATGACGGAAATCAATTAACTCAACTAATGCTTCCGGTGACATATCTGCAAGCTGCTTCCACAATGGCTTGCCATTAATTTTGCAAATCAAATCCCACAGCGCATTTACCACGCCACCTGCTGCCATGTGCGGAATTCCCTTTTCCGGCCCTAACCAACGAATCTGTGAATCCCTAACTAAATCCTTACCAATCTGACTAATTCGTTTTTCTAATGTTGAAAGCTCTTCGCCCACTACAGTCTCGGCTAACTGAGCAATTGAGTTACATTGCAAATCATTTCCGCGACCAATTGTAAAAACAAGACTATGGCCAGAAAGTTTTGGATCATCTGTTTCTAAAATTAAATATGCGGCTGAGTAATCCGGGTCAGGGTTCATCGCATCAGATCCATGCTTCTCAGTTGAGGTTGGAAATCTGATATCTAAGGTTTTAAATCCAGTTATTTTTGCCATTTCTGACCCTTCTAATTAATGACCAAAGCCTATATGATTTTGGAAATATTTAAGGAGTGAAATGGCAAAAGTAGTATTAATTGATCTTGGTGATTTTTCACATAATGAGATCGAGATCAACTTAAAAAACCCACTTATGCCAATCGCCGTTCCATTAACAGCAGCCCTAGCTGGCAGATTCTCTGGAAATAATTTTGTTGTAATCTCAAAGGGAATTTTGGGCGGCAAAAATGGGGTTGGACTTTCAGATGCAATTATCTCTGCCGTCTCCCCGCAATCTGGTGGTTTAATTGAATCAAAAATTCAAGGCAAGCTTGCCAACGCATTGGAATCAATTGGCATTGATGCAATTGCCCTAACCGGTAGATCGAAATCATTAACTGGGGTTGAAATTACAGAACGTGGTTTCTTAGAGTTTAACTTTCCTAAAGCAAAAAAATTAAGAGGATTATCAGTATGGAAAACTATCGATAAAATAAAGAGTGCAAACACCTTAACCACATTGAGTATAAGTGAGTTTGGTGAACGACAAGCGCTAGGTGCATCGGTGGTTAGTGATTATGGCTTTGCTACCTCGCAAGGTGGCCTTGGCGCAGTATTTGGTCGAATGAATATTAAGTACTTAACTATTGCAGGTGTTGCGAAAAGTTCAATCAATCCCGGCGTCAAACAAGTAACAGATAAATACATCGCAGGTCTTGAGAGTAATCCACTTACTAAATCAGAGCATGATGCCCCGGGTTTTGGAATTTGGGCTAATAAATCATTGGTTGGCTATATGGCTGGCAAAAACTTTGGTCGAGATCTACCTAAAGTAGTCGATGATTTTGACCCGCAATCTTTTCTGCCATATTTAAAAGATAATGGTGCAGATAGTTGCCCAGGTTGCCCACAACAGTGCCTTAAGTCATATCTAGTCAAAGATGGACCCATCGATGGTGGGCGTCAGCACCAATTAAGCATTACCGCTTTGCTTTCCCAAAATGGTGAGGGCGACGTTGAAAAACTGATTGAATTTAATTCATACTGCCATGAGATTGGTGTTGAACATATTTATATGGCTGCGCTTTTATCTCAAGAAAAGGTGAAGTCCAAAAAATCTATAAAGAAAATGATAAATAAAGTAGCGTCAAAAAAGCTTAAGAGTGGATTTAATCAGATAAAAGGAATGGCCATTCCACCATGGGATGGCAGAGGTAATCAAGGATTATTCCTAGCGATGGCGCTTAATCCATCCGGGCCAAGGTATGACGTAATTGAACATGATATTGATTTTGATCCAGATTGGGTTTGGAGCAGACATGTTGAATTTGGAATGGAATATGGAATACCTAAAGGTGGATTAGCTCTTGGTACTTTAGATAAGAGAAGAGAAAAAAGTATTGGAGATCTCTGGTTGCTTTGGTCAGCCCTAGATGCTCTAGGTATTTGTATTTACGCTGCTCCGCCAACTAGAGAGTTACAGAGTGCAGATATTTTGAATCTGGTTAAATCTGTAACTGGATCCGAAACAAGTATGGATAAATTATTTGATCTAGGTCTAGCTAGATTAGCGATCCAGCGGGATATGAATTATCGGCTTGGTGTTAATCCGCAATCAGATACGCTGCCAAATATCTTTTTTGATAAGTCAATAAAGTCTGCAGGAGCAAAATTGGACGGAGTGGTAGTGGATCGCGATGAATTTACTGCGATGCGCTATGCAATAATCAAGAGATTGCAGTGGAGTGATGCTGGCGGTGTTGATAAGACAACCAATATATGGAGTGAGTGCGAAGATGCGATTACAACTGTACGGAGTAGAATCCTCTAATCATGCGCATCGATTCACATCATCATATTTGGGATCTAGATGTTCGCCCACAAACTTGGATGCAAGGCGATGAACTAAAGCCGATTTCTCGGACTATTTTAATGAATGAACTTGAACCAGAGTTAGAAAAAGCATCTATTGACTACACGGTAGTTGTGCAAACAGTCCCACTAGTCGATGAAACACCTGAGTTATTGGATCTATCAATAGCCCACCCAAAAGTTTGTGCAGTAGTGGGTTGGTTAGATCTAGAGAGCCAAGATATTAGGCCACAACTTGATAAATATTTAAAACACAAAGGTGGCGATAAATTAGTTTCGATCAGAGATATGGCACAAGATAAAAGCGATCCAAACTGGTTACTACGGGAGGATGTAGTAAAAAATATTCATAGAGTTGGCGAATATGAGCTTACCTTTGATATTTTAACGAGACCGCCTCAGCTAGCTGCAGCGGTTAAGATGGTAAAGCTTTCACCAAACAATATTTTTGTATTAGATCATATTTCAAAGCCATATATGGCAAAGGGAGATTTTCAACCTTGGGCAGATCAAATCAGCGAGATTGCATCACATGAGAACGTATCCGTAAAAGTTTCTGGTTTGTTTACAGAAGCTAATTGGAGCGACTGGAGTAATCAGACTTTTCTCCCATATTTCGACCACATTCTGAAGTCTTTCACCCCAAGTCGGATGATGTTTGGATCAGATTGGCCTGTTTGCTTGCTTGCTGCCACATACAGCCAAACCATCAATTTAATGGAAGAATTAAGCAGGCAGTTCACAAAGGCAGAGCAAGATAGTTTTTGGTCCGGAACTGCGAAACAATTTTATAGATTGAAGGTTTAGGAATGAAACGTCAACTACCGCGCTGGAAGAACATTAAGCCTCTGCTGGGTTGGTCGCTGCCTAAATTTCCACGGCCAGATAGAAAATTAAAGAATGTCGTTAACCTGGCTGAGATGCGATTACTTGCGCGACGTCGAGTTCCAAAAGCAGTTTTTGATTACGTAGATGGCGGTGCAAATGATGAGCTTGCCTACGCCAGAAGTCAGTCTGTTTATTCTCGAGTTGAATTTAGGGCCAGAGTGTTAAGAGATGTTTCTAAAATCGATCTTACAGCATCTATCGCCGGAGAAAAAAGTGCACTACCAATTATTTTTGCGCCAACCGGATACACCAGAATGATGCATTACGAAGGCGAAGTTATGGTGGCAAAAATTTGTGAAGAAAACAACTTGGTTTATAACCTCTCCACAATGGGAACAACATCATCGGCTGAAATTGGTGAACAGGTACCAAATGTTCGTCGATGGTTCCAGTTATATCTCTGGCGTGACCGAAATCAAAGTCTTAAATTTATTGAGGAAGCTAAAGCGGCAGGCTTTGAAGGTTTAATGCTGACGGTTGATACCGCTGTTGGTGGAATCAAATGGCGTGATATGCGAAATGGTCTAACAGTCCCACCAAAAATTGGGTTAAAAACATTTTTCGATATGGCACTAAAACCAAAGTGGTGGTTTAATTTATTAACTACTGCCCCACTTGAGTTTGCAACTTTTAGAAACTTTAATAAGCCCCTATCTGAAATAGCGGCCACCGTGTTTGATCCGGCAGTCACATTTGAAGATGTTAAATGGTTACGCTCAGTTTGGCAGGGAAAGTTAATAATTAAAGGTATTCAAACTGTGAGTGATGCTGCTGAACTTACCAAGATTGGTGTGGATGCAATCGTGCTTTCAAATCATGGTGGCAGGCAGTTAGATCGTTCAGTAGTGCCACTTGAATTATTGCCAGAGGTCAGAAAAGCTGTTGGTGTAAAAGGAGTTGGCCCTGAGATCTACTTAGATGGTGCAGTCATGAGCGGCGCCGATGTATTAGCTGCTATTGCACTTGGAGCTGATGCAGTATTAATTGGTCGGGCATATCTTTATGGAGCTATGGCAGCTGGTAAAGATGGCGTAAAGAAAGTGGTTGAGATTCTTAGATTTGAAATGGAAACTGCGATGAAATTAATTGGTGCAAAAAACTTAAGTGAATTAACTCCTGAGTTTGTAAATATTAGAAACTAGGCATAGCGAGCGTGCAGTGCACCATCAACCATTAAGTCAGCGCCAGTTATAAATGAAGCATCTTTAGACAGAGCAAAGAGGATTACATTGGCAATCTCCTCCGGAGATCCAAATCTTGCATTTGGTGCTACTGATAAAGCGTGTGCTTTCTCATCTGGGAACTTCTCCATATAACTCTTAAGCAATGGGGTTGCAGTGGTTCCTGGTGAGATTGAATTAACTCGAATTCCAAACTTACCCTCATCAAGAGCTAAGTTTCTAGATAAACCAATAATCCCACCCTTAGCTGCAGAGTATGGAAAGAAGTTTGGTCTAGACATGCGGCCATGAATTGAAGAAATATTAACAATGGATCCGTACTTACTCTTACGCATCTCTGGCAAGCAAAGCTTTGCTAAATACCAGCTAGATTTTAAATCTAATGCAAAAAAATCATTCCACTCTTCTTCGGCATACTCAACTGCATCAGCGTAAGAGTTTCTTCCGGCGTTTGATACTGCAACAGTTACTGGACCAAAGTTAGCCACTAATTTGTCATAACCGGATTTAAATGTTTCAAACTTAGAAACATCAGCTTTTGTATATTGAACTTGGTGTCCTTCTTTAGTTAGTTTTTCAACCAATGCAGTTGATTTAGCTTCATCAATATCAACAAATGAAACTTTAGCGCCCTCTTTTACTGCACCTAAAACAATAGCTTCACCAATACCGGCTGCACCACCAGTAACAAATAAATGCTCACCTTTTAATATCATGCGCTTCGCGCTCCCAATCCGCCATCAACTGCCCAGTCAGAACCACTTACATATGTAGATTTATCTGAAAGTAAGAATGTAACAACCTTTGCAACCTCACCAGGTTGACCCATGCGTCCTAGTGGTTGAATCGAATTTGCACGATCTTCTCGACCAGCTTCTGCCTTTAACCAATTTTTTGTTAGATCAGTCAAGATGTAACCAGGTGATACTGCGTTTACTCTAATTTCAAACTTACCTTCATCTAATGCCAAGTTTCTAGTCAATCCAAGTACTGCTGATTTAGCTGCGCCATATGGAAAAAATCCTGGATAAGTTAGGCGGCCATGAATTGAGCAAATGTTAACTATTGAACCACCTTTAGCTTTGCGCATGGCAGGTAGCGCTAGCTTTGCAGTAAGCCATACTGGTTTCATATCAATTGCAAAAAAATCATCCCACTCTTTATCAGTCATAGTTACTGGATCTGCATGTGAATTAACCCCAGCATTGTTAACTACGCCAGTTACTTCACCAAATTTACTTACTGCCTGATCAAATGCAGATTTAAGTTCTTCAAAACTAGCTACATTAGCTTTTACGAAAAGAGCTTTTTGCCCGGCATTGTTGAGTTCAGCGGCTAATTTTTCACCTGCTGTTACATCAATATCAATAAAAGATACTGCTGCGCCTTCACTTACTGCATCTCTAACAATTGCTTCACCAATTCCCTTGGCGCCGCCGGTTACAAAGATATGTTTACTGGCTAATTTCATGTCAATAAACTACCTTACTAGCCTCATTAATTGCATTACGGAATGCCAAAACATTCTTACCAACT
>Ga0247831_1006141_pt1 | contig 14450 bp, 10 predicted proteins | sample LaCruzMarch2015__9_FD_192406 | JGI IMG/M metagenome (GOLD analysis project Ga0247831, IMG submission 192406) | Freshwater microbial communities from meromictic Lake La Cruz, Castile-La Mancha, Spain - LaCruzMarch2015_1m | ecosystem: Environmental > Aquatic > Freshwater > Lake | place: Spain...
GCATATGCCCACATAACGTTAGAAATGCCCTGCGGTTCAAATGAGCTAGCATTTTCAATGATATTCTTGGAAAGCCTGTCAAACAGTTCATGAGGGCTGCGCTTGATCAGGGCGAATGCGTACGCTAGATTACTCAGCAATCTTGCCTCCATGTGCTGTGATGAGAGGATCGAGGCTGAAATGTCTGCCATTGATTGAAACAAGTCTGGCTGTGCATTGAAGTTCTGATCAAAGATACTGTCTTGAAAGATTGACAGATAACTCTTTTGTGATCCTGAATGATTATTCGTGCAGCTAGTACAATAATGTTTGACAACTTTAGCCATGCCAAGTATGGTGCCAACAATTTCCTCATGACTAAATCTGTTTAACTTTTTTGTAGTGATATCGAGGATGCAGTGAAGATCATTCTTGAGTTGCTGCTCATGCTTTTGTTGTGGACTGTTAGTCGAGGAGATGTTGTTCAACAGCTGAGGGACACGAGACCAGAATGCGGAAAGGTGCTTGGTGGATAGTAAATCTCCATGTGACGATGCAAGGTGAATCAGCTCTTCGATCGTTTCACAGCCTTTCATATAGGGAGAGCCTAAGTTCGGTCGAATGTTAAGAGTGCCCACAGATGGTTGGTCTGAATTGGCGCGGTTCCAATGACTCTCAGTATCCATGCTGACCCAAGTAGAGCATGCCTTCCTTTTCTTCTCGGTACTTGTATCATTCATATCTGACGGCACAAAAGTGACAGTCTGATTCGATGCTTGATTAGGAGGTGGATTCCAACGCCCACGTAGACTTCCTCGTCGAATGCTTTCCTTGGTTGCAGTGGGGGGAACCCACCGCGATTTACTCAATTCATTCCACCTCTCGTTCATAATGTTGGTAGAAATGAGTGAAGTTGAGGTGCACATGCTGCTTCGCTGAAAGCCAACCTAACGTGTAATGTGTCTACTTTTTTGTGTGTATAACACTACAGACAAAGGAAACGTCCCATGATTCAATGACTCTGGCTTTCAATCATGGCGAAAAAGGTCGGTCTTACACCGTTCAAACCTCTCATCTCCTCCAGTAATGATCCGCTGCGCAACATGCACCTCCACGACGACTGGTTTGCGTCGTCAACTAACAAAGGCGCCGTCGTCGATGCATCATTTTGCTGCTGAACGTTCGTCGTTGTCGTCGTCGTCTTTGTCATCATAATCAACCTGGGAGTCGCTTAGACACAACGCCGAAGCCCGGACAGATTGTTTGTCCAAATAGTGACAGTGTTTGTCCAAATAGTGTGAAAATACTTAACGAAGTGACGTGCTGATGACGTATAAATTTCTTTTCAATTTTAATCTGGATTCTTTTGGCTTCCCGCCGAGACGTTGAGCTAAACCTGGCTCGTCACGAAATACATAACATCCAGAAGAAAGAGATGATGAACCAAACAACTGGATAATTTAGGTAAAATATTCTTATCAAGCATAGCAATAGTATTACTTAGTCTATTACGTTCCTCCAAATCAAGTAATTCACTTATGCGAAACTATTGAAGCTGTGGCATTACTTGATCCATTAGAAATTGATGATTTACGAGTAGCCAATAGTGATTTTACTATGATATATGAACGTATCATGTTGGAAATACATAACATATCATGAATTTTTAAGTGTAGTAATGAAAGTTATGAATGAGTCGAATAAAGGAGAGGATAACTATCCAATTCGGACATTAAATTGATCGTGTTTATATGAATGATGTATATATGCATAAAACCTCAACACACAATACCCAACATCAATAGATAACGTTTCAGCCCCTCCAAGGTGTAATCCTTCGATGGACTGCAATGCAACACACATAGAACCTGTGTCATCAACTCAGCAACAGCCAAATCCCACTGATCTTTCTTTCTAGCCTCGGTTAGGACTAATGCACATTCTTCGGTGAGCTTCGGTACTAGTTTGGATAATGAAAACAGTATATCACTCGATGATTTGCGTTGATTAAATGTCAATGGTACCTGAGGATACGTGTAGTCCCGATGAGACGTCGCAGAAGTATCTCTAGGTGTAATCGATCGATATTGATCAATGGTAATTTCCATCTTTGGTTGAACGAGCAAATCAGATGTGCCATCCTCAACGTTCCTCTCTCTGTCAGTTTTACTACACAAAGTCGTCTTGGAAGCAATGAGAGACTTTTGACGTAACATGCTACCCTTGGCAATGCATTGACGTGGAGCTCGTACCACGGCACTGTTGTTGTCCTCCATGAACATTTCAAATGATTCACCAAATGATCCACTTTTCATTGAAATGAAGTTATTCATCTCACATAATGCCGAAGACAGTCTCCCTGGTTCATCAGCAACGTGTGCATTCACAGACGGATAGACCATAATGCCAATATTACGCTGTAATGATGATGCGTATGGGCAGATATGACCAATCTTAATCTGACCACACAGTTTGCATCGATTCTTCCTTGATACCGACTTCTTCGTCCCACCCTCGGATAGATTACTACCACTTGCATATATCATCATGTCGTCATCGTCGAAAGTCCTGGCTCCATTCAGTGTCAATGGTAAGTTGGCCTGCACGTCCCACGAGAGATGATTCCCACGTTCAAAGTACTGCTGTTGTAGCTTGTTTTCATACCTTTGTCGACGGATGATGGAATTGTTGCGCATCAATTCATGTTTCAAGGTGCTGCTACTGTTCGACGTTGGATGGGTGGAGGTCTTTGCATCCTCATTCCTAGACCTAAATATTCCATCAACTGTGGTGGACGAAGTAGTGTCATCATTCCTAGTTCTAAAAATAGACATTGTATTACTATCTGGCTTGTTTTGTTGCTTCGATGATTGCCGACTTCGTGTAATCGTTCCACCGAAGGCATAGATAGCACATACTACTCGTCGTCTTGCAATGATCAGATCCGACTTACTTAGTTTGGACTATTCAGGAAAACAAATAAACAAGAGAGATGATTAATGTCAGTGTTCAGAGTCACTTAAGTCGGCATATTCTTGGCACATACCTTCTCCGACTTGCTCATACCAGGAGTATGACCTAAAACAAAGCTCCCGACTTTACTAATATTCATAGTACCACCCAAGTTATCCTCATTTTGACTACTACCTCCTCCTCCTCCTTGCTGCAATCCTGGTAGGAGGAAAATACACCCCTCAAATGCTGGATATATCTCACGAAGATACTTGTAAAATGCATACGTCTTTGATGCGACACAGTCCTCAATCTCATGATCATCACGTGATTCCGATGTTCCATGTAGCACAATTAACCGGTTCCCCTTAACATCATGTGGTACGAGCGGAAGTGGAAGGTTTGATATGATGGGCCGGATGGGTGCATCTCGCAACTTACGATATAATTCATTATCATACATCTCTAACGTACCCTTCGAGGGTGTTATTGATCCCTGTGGAAAGGCAGGGGGGAAGGATGACGATGACTTTAGTTCCAGTGGTGTAGGAAGAATCTTCATTATTGAGTTCGCTTTTTTAGTCCTGCGTGGGAGTGGATCTGAGGATGGTCGATCGTCTGTTGTTCGTTTCACCTTTTTCTTACTACGCCGGCTAGGACCACTGCTATCACCACCATTACGATTGTCAACGGCCTCTGCCGCCGTTGACGATATAGTCAATGATGGATAATCCACATGAAAGGGTTGGATGGGCGTATTGGTTGGATGGTAATAACCATACTGGTGAGGACAATCTACCTCAAACTCGACTAAGGGACTTGTTAATCCACCACTTAAAAATGTGTGATCATTCTTGATCATTTGTAAGGAGTTTGATCGAGCATGATGGTACAATACCGGTGACGACGACGATGTCGCAGTGCTGCTATTCATTGCTAGCTGTTGATGCTGAATCGGTCTAATATTGGAGCCAACTATACCCTGATCACTAGTAGTAGCACGGGGACTCATTTCACTATTCGCAACAAGATCATCAAAGAAGTTATCTATATCTATACTTGAGTACATGTCGGTTAGGTTCAAATTCAGACTTGTAGGACTTGTATTGAAGGTAGTACGTGAATCGTCACGACGATGAAGACTTGGTGACTGTCGTGGAGTTTTTAATAGTGAATCACCACCAAGATGAAGACTTGTAGGACTTTTATTGAATGATACACGTGAATCATCTCGATGATGATGAGGATTACCCACCTGTCCACCATCGACATCGCCCATGCTCATAATGTTAGACGACGAATTTGGTCGAGAGGGTGTGATGGTAAAGCTATTACTACGTGCCATATCCAACCGTGGAGTTTTAAACAATGGTGAATTATCGTTACCACTAAAGTAAGGTGGTGGTGATTTTGGTGACGATAATAACTTTGTATATTCTTCCTTGCAGGGAGAGTCGGACTCATTAGCAGTAGCAGCAGCCGTCATCGTCGTTATTGTTGAAGAATGGTCAATACGATCATTTGCATTAACAAGGAATGTCACATTGACAGCCTCAACAGCATCCTTGTTGAAATTATCTAGACTACTATCCTTTGGACTACTGTCCATTTTATCAATACATCCAGTAAGCATTTTCAAGTCGACATCACCAAAGGATAAGCTAGAGAATTGATGACAATGACTACTACTACTGCTACCTCGATGAGTATTGCTGCTTGGATGTTGTTGTTGTTGTTGTTGTTGTACTTGTCGTTGGGGTGAAATCTCGACTGACCAAGGCCATGGCGGAGGTGAAGTTGCTGCTGATGCATTATTGCTGCTATTGTTGTTGGTATTGATAGGCTGATGATCAAGATGGTCAAGATTCATCGATGACGATACAGGAAGTAAACCCCATCGTCGCATTCGTATAGGGGAAGGTGGGAGTGCCAATCCTATTACCGACGGTGTTGAATTATTCGTTGATAATGATAATGGAGATGTTGTTTTGTCACGACGATCATCATCATCACCACTGCTGCTGCCGCCACTATCACAACTACTTCGTTGTGAGGGATGAACTGACCGTTCCATGCTCTCGGGTACGCGATTTGAGGTTGTTACTAACGCTGCCATGTCCTCGGGCGGGAATAGTCCGGCTGACGATGAGGATGCCGAGGGAGATGATTCTGCAGTCGTCGTAGCTGCAGTTGCGGTAGTTGCCTGCGAGGGTGATAATTGATTATCAATCGCTGTCGCTACGTCCACCGCAACAACTGAGGATGTTGGAGACGACGTTGAAGTATCAGATGCCTTGCGTTTTAGCGATGACCCTCCCATAATCATCATCGTCTTCTCCTCGACAGCGGCATCATCATCATTCATCATCAATGTACGCGTGGCCGGTGCGACCATGATATTAATACCAATAATTGGATCTATTGTAACTTCGACAGCATCAACAACAGCATCGGCAGTACCTTCTGCTGGCCTTAAAGGATTTTGCAAATCTCTCATCCAATAGGATGGTATTGAGAAGTCTTCATCTTCTTCGAATGCGCAAGGGCCGCAGCTACATGCTACCTCCAGCCAAGGTTTGCTGTTGGCCATTTTCGTTGACTTGTCAACAAAAATTACGGCAAGGTTTTACTGTGAGAGTTGGAGAGAGACATGAGAGATTCCGAAGGCGCGGTCGAGCGGGCTTCGGCATTCGACTCCAGCATAGGAATAGGTAGTACAAAGTCGTTTAAATTGTGGCGGGCCCAATTTTGAATGATTGATTTGTGGTGTGTAACAAAGATCATAACAAACGTCAAGTGCTACTTGACTCAACATCCATCCATAGCTATCACACAATCAAAGTGAATGATGGGGCAAACAGCTATCCTCTCCGCTCTAATTCATGGCATTAGTGAGAAAGCAAAACCATCTTTTCCTTGACAATACATTAAACAAGACAATGTGATCCTCATCTTGTATGACCGCAAATACGCATAGTCGTCAAACTGACCCAGTTGTACCTCTAATGACTCAGTTAAATGCAACTGGTTGCTGCCGCATTTTGAACCCTCAATGAGAGAGACATTTTCACAAAATTATATTATCATCTGCATGATGGTTGAGTTGAAGCCAATTATACCCCAAACCCCGCCGGTTTGAGGCCGGCAAACGGCTGAGTTAAATGCTCCTGGCTGTTCCTCCAAAGAAATGCAGACGGACAATCGCAGTGAATCCAACAACAGCAGACAGCAGTGGCGTTCTATTAAACTTCGCCGCTTCAAAGACTCCCAGACAGGTGTGCGCATCAACTATGCCAACTTACTTGCCGCAATCGCACCCCTGTTAGCACATCAAGCAAAATTAAAGTAGCCAAGGAACTATTTCTGAACTCGAATATCTAACGATAACGATTGTGTGCTCAGGGTGCATGCACCACCAATCTTATTCGTGAATTCATGTTTCTCGCCTTCCCACAAGAGCCCGCCAGATCAATCTCCCTTCTTTGGAAACTACCCTTTCTCTTGTGATCAATCCCGCAGACTCTGACTTGTGCCTTGTCCCTCACTGCCCGCCAACCGCCAAACAAACCTAGTCTGCCCTCTTAACTTACTATGCGTTTAGTGTCATAGTATTATTGTACCTAGGTCCAAGGAGTCTTGTAGGAGAGGAGGTAGAATAGGTAGACATGAAGACCGTTACACAGCATTAGGACGAACTCCTCTCAGTACCACTGAATCTATGAACTGCAGAATATTTTTCTTAATTCATTTCCCTCGGATACCTATCATAATATCTTCTCTGAATCACCTACCTCTCTTTGCCTTTATTAAATGTTTTTTAGTGCCTTTGGATTTTTTTGTTTTCATCTCAAATAAAATTTGACTAAACAAAATACTTGAGAGAGTAAAACAATTACTCAATGGAATAACAAGAACAACTCCACTTAACAAAAAAAAGCTCCGTAGTCAGGCGCCTTACCGTTGGGCCAACGGGACGTTTCTAATCCCGCCCGGGATTCGAACCCGGAATCTCCTGATCGCTGTGCTGTTGCTATCCTAATGAGGTCGAAGTAATGTTTATATACCAACAATTAGCCACCTAGTCCCGCCAAATTTGTGTCACACATTTTTACTCCACAAAAACTCACACCAAGATGAGGTCCCCAATCGTTCTCACAGCGCTCCTATCATGTCGTCAGTTCATTGCTGCGGACGCGACGACCAATGACCTCCCGTATCGTAGTCGTCGCAGCAGCAGTATATTATTCAAGCACGTCTTCGTCTCCACGGTGGCGAGGAAAAAGCTTCATCATACTACTCATCCCTTCCGTCACATCCCACGTGGCGGAGAATCTGATGGCTTTCCATCATCATCAAAGTCGGGTAAATCTTCATCGAAGAAGTCATCATCATCATCGTCGTCGTCATTATCCTCTTCTCTATCGGATTCGCTATTCTCCGGACTGAATATGCCAGACAATATATCAGACTTGCTCAATAATCAATCCCCGCCGGGTCCCGAACAGATTCAACAAACAATTGAACAGTTTGCAAATCTATTAACCTCTCCCCAAGTACAAGAGATGATGGCGAATCCTGCCAAGATGACTGAAACACTTGAAACAATGCGTACATCTATCATGGCAGCATTGAATGAAATGGAAAATGGCGATAATGTCATGGTAAAAATGATGCTAAATCAAATGAAGGAACAGGTGGGACAGTCATTCCCGGGAGGATGGGAGGGATTAAAACAACTAATTGAGGATCCAGAGCAGTGGAGAGAAATGACAAGTGCATTAGTTGAGGCTATGCGTAATTTAGGTGAGGATGATATTAAAAATATCATGGCACAGATGGCGGCCATGGGGGGTGCTGGTATGATGGGAGGAGGAGGGGGCATAGGTGCCATGCCAGGAGGGATAGGGGGGATGGGAATGGGTGGTGCTACACTTGGGGATACGTATGATGATGCTGGGACGTTGGCTGGGTTGGATGATTTATCCGAAGATGATTAAAACATCATATATGCTCTTTTTGTTTCATTCTTGCTGTACACACAAACGAGTATGTTTAGAATGAAGCATCACTATCAAAAACAATATTTGCTATATTACCTAAAACTAAAAAATCAATCCAAGACACATTCTTTAATCACGACCACAAACACATTCCATCTGAAAAGCCACAACTGCAATTTCCAAAACAGCGTCACAGCTTTGCGTGTAAAGTTCTCCAGTAGATGGTAGATTATATCTCAAATCAAATTTACAATTTTTCCCTCTTTCAGTTACTTTTTTTGTCTCACATATATCACTAAACACTGGTAAAAAATCGTCAATTTCTCTACACTCCTAATGAAGTATCATCCGTAGTAAAGAGTTGCCAACCTTAATTTCCATCCCATCTTTTAATTCCAATTTTACATTCGCAACTAAAGCCAATCCGTTATATATAGTCCCATTGGTGGATCCAACATCTACATAATAATACCTTGGCTTTGCTATCATACTACTGCTGCTGCCCGCTGCTCCATTGTCGTCGTCGTCGTCTACTTCTTCTAAGTCTTCCATAACAACAAGGAATTTGCCATGTGTCGTACTAACCTCCTGGTCTTTATATAATGATATACCATTCTTACTAAACTTTTTACCCTTCGATCGACCAATAACACAGGGTGCATTAGGCTTGGGGTGTAATGTGTACGAAGTGGGGGCATGTGGTCCAACAGTAATTTGAACTGTTATTGTTGGAGACGATGATGATACTGTAATGTCTGGCTCAACTTCTGTCGTTGTTGTTGCTGTTGCTGTTACTGCCGTAGAAGTAGATGTAATCTGTGCTGCTGGTGGTGGTGGTGGTGGTGGCACGGGGTGGTTGGTTACTACGTCCAATGACGTGCGTTGTGGATCTCGATTCTCTTCATACTTGACGTTACTCCCCTTGTTGTCGTAGCTGCTACTATCATTCACTGCAACTACAATAGCAGCGGCATCCCCTTCTTTTTCCCGTAGTCTACGGTTTGATTCAATCTCAACTGCCATGGTATGCAATGTTAATACATCCTCACATTCACGTTCACACTGCTCCTTTAGCAATGCAATACTTGTCGCCGTTTTGTCAATAACTATATGACGATGTTTGTCAAGTGACCAGCGCAATAATTCATCTATGGTCCAATTGTCATCGGGTTCACCGGGTGGATATCTACTACTCCCGACTGATGCAAATGATTGATCCATCCTTTGTCTTCGGATGGGGTGGGGTCGGGGTCGAGGGGATGAAAACAACGTCCATTTTCAATAAGCCCGCCAAACAAAACTTGGGCCCCCCCCCCAACACAAACATCAAACATGTGGGGGTTTTCATTCGATGAACTTGCCAAGCGTGCACAAGAGGAGGCATCCAAGCTTGCCGAACAAGCATCATCGGCAGCTGCAGGTGGTGGTCTATTTAACCTCGATGCCATGCAAGGTTCAGGTGGCGGCACTAATAATAGTGGATCATCTGCGGCCATTATTTCTAGTAGTGGGAGTGGTGGTGGATTCTTTACGCCTATTGCCGAATCATCATCCACGTCATCATTCCTTGGCAGTGAGCATCAACAACGGCAGCGCCCATTCTATACAGAGCCGAGCAAATTAGCATCGTTGTCCGAAACTGGTCATAGTGGGGATGGTACAATAACGACACGTAAATCTTCATCTCCATCAAAATCAAAACCCGTTGCGAGGAAATTACATATCGAGGATAATGATGATACGGGCGATTCCATGTTTGATGACTTTGATACATGGGGGGAGGGGGAGAAGGAAAAGCTGCTAGAGGCGAAGGAGGAGTATCAATCTTTGGTAGATAATGAAAAGATAAAGTTAGAACAGGAAGCAAGATTGCGTTCTACCGCGGAGGAGGCAGAGGCGGCAAAACTCGAAGCCGAGCGTGTAGAGGAGAATACAAGATTCGCTGCTGAGATGGAGATGGCCAAAGTGGAATCTGAACGAATGGCGGCAGCAGCAGAGGCGGCAGCAGTAGCAGAGCAAGAGAGACTGCTCGCGGCTAAAGCTGAAGAAGAAATAGAGGCGGCAGTAAGATTGGAGGAGGAACGGTTGGAAGCGGAGGCAGAGGCCGTGAGAATTCAATCTGAACAGCTGTTGGTGGAGCAACAAAGACTCGCTGCTGCCGAGCGTGTCGAGAAAGAGAGACAACTTGCCAAAGAGATAGAGGCTGTCAGAGTAGACGCCGAACGGTTAGAGCAAGAGAGACTCGAGGCGGCAGAATTGGCCGAGACTATCGAGCAAGAAAGGCTCGCTGTCGAGCATGAGGCGATGAGAATGGAAGGCGAGCGTTTGGAGAAGGAGAGAATAGCACTCGAGGATGCCGAAAGAGAAAGATTAGAGAGAGAGAAAATAGCACATGAAAGTTTGGCTGCAGAGAGAGCAAATAAGTCTGAACTAATCTCTCGTGATATAGAAAGAATTGAACAAGAAAGAATTTTTGTGGATGTTGTGCCAGGTGACGAACTAGGTCGGTATGACGCTATGGCAAATCAAAATGATCAGACTCATGCTGTGAGCGAAGGTGGGGAGAACGATGACTTAGGGGGGATTAATTGTGATGATCTTGATGATATGTATGACGATGATGACTCAGATGATGAACCGGATGCAGATCGTGGCGATAGTATGATTGAGATCAGGAGCGTCGAGAATGATACTGAAATTGATCAAAATTGTCGTGATTTACTTGCTCCTCTTGAACAGAAATTGTCTACGCCAATGACCATGTCAGAACAGAATAATATCGGCGGGTCGGTGGTGGAACCGCCTATCGTAGAATCTAGTTTCTTTGATGCAGCAGCTGCAGCAACATCTATGTTTCAATCATCGAATATATTTGATGTATCCAAGTCATCGTCCATGTTTTCTTCTTGGGGGGGTTCCAACATTACTGAAATTGCAGAAATTGTTATCCCTGTCGGTGAGAAATCAATAGATTCAATCACTGAAAGTACAACTGGACTAAATTGTAACACCGGCGAAGTGATCGAGGACATATCCACACAACAACAGCAACAACTAGTAATGAAGACAGAACTGGATGAATTACAAAATGTACCCCAACATATGCTCGACAGATTCATGCATCAACTCCAGCGCGTAACCGAAAATCATCAATTAGAATTGGATGAATTACAACGTACGCACATCCTAGAAATGGAGCAGTTAAAGACTGAGCTCCAAAATGAACGTGATACGAAGAAGAAATCCTCTGCTAAGGATGATGTTGCAGCTCAAGATAAATTCTTAAAGCAGATGCGAGATCTAGAGAAGAAGTTTGCAGGCACAATTAAAGATCAAGAAAGTGAGCTACGGGATGTGAAGCAACGTAATGGCGAAATGGAGTCAAAGATTAATTCTCTCAATCGGGATGTTTCTAAGCTCACCAAGACAATTGCTGATCGGTGAGTGTTTTTCAACTTACGTTCGATTTTCTGTTACACGCTTGTGTTTTTTGTGTTAATATGATACTTGTTTGACTTAATGCATCAAAGAGACGAGGAAATCGATAGGTTGAAACAAGGTTATGGAAATACGATGATGCAGGTAGAAAGCCAAGTCAAAAATAGAACAGAAGAAATCTACAAAAAGGATGCTGAGATAAATTCATTGAAAGTAAGTCTCGTGAACGTGTGACATATCTCTTCGCTATCAATCCCTATACGCGGCACTCATATCATGTATTGTTTCAAATATTCAGCAATCCGTTTCAACCTTGCGGACTGAACTTGACACTACCACAGATGCGTACAACACTTTGAAGGGGAGGGCGAAGGCCGTCGCATCTGAATTAAAGGATCGTAGAATAGAAGTACGAACTTTGACTTCACAGAATGAAGAGTTAACATCGTCAAATGCATCGCTCGAGACGCAGTTGGGCAACCTCCGATCGGTGGTAAATCGTCATGAGCTAACCATCGTCTACAAAGATAATGATATGGAGGCTTTGAATGAAAAGATAAAAGAGTTGAGTAAAGAAATTGAGAAAGGGAAAGTTGCAGGGTTGCAGGATCGCAGTGTTGGTGAAATGGCCATAGCATCATACAAACGTAAGGCACAGGAAGCTCTTGCTGCGGCCAACGCACGCTTGGCGACTGCCAATCAATTGAGAGAAGAGGCCGAGAGTGATGCAAAACTTGCGAGGTCGGCGTCGGATGATGCAGTGGAGCGTGCGAGGATTGCAGAAATGAAGCGGTCAGAGGCCGAGCTAAATGCGTGTAAGGCTACATCCAAGCTAGAGTCTGAACGAATGGCATTATCCAAACATGTTACCGAATTGAAGGAAAATAATGAGAGATTGCAGGATATGTTGAGCTCGACACAAGCCGAGATGGAAAATGTCACAAGCACTAGAAAAGAGCTTGTTGCCGAAGTAGAACAGCTGACCTCTGATTTGTCTGTGCAGAAGGAAAAGAATGCAGACCTTCGTGATCATTTGATTCAGACTAACACACTATGCGAATCATTACAGAAGGAGGTCAATGATCTTAATGAAGAAGTTCAACGAAGTTCGGCTGTCGCATTTAAACGTGCCAAGGACAATGGCGAGACCTCGAACGCAGAGAATCATGTTGAAAGTAGAAGTAATGCATTTGCGAGTAGTATCGACCGACATGAAGCCGACGGAACCATTATCATGCTACAGCAAGAACTTCAGGGGGCTAACGAGGCAATAGCCGAGTTAAAGCTTGCTTTACGCACTGCAATATTAGAACGCATTGATAATAATGATTACGCTCGGGACAAAGCCGTTTCCGCTGGGATATCTGGCATGCATATTGATACTGGAGGCGGTGGTGTTGCCGAAACTAACAATGGAAATGAGAGCACTCCGCTTTTCTTTGCCATTGAGAAGCAAAATGAGCTCAAGACGGCACGAGACGAAATCAATCGACTCGCGAATATGCTCGGTGATGCCGAGAGTTCGAAGCAAGATGCGGTTGATGCGATGGAGGTGATGAGACAGAAAATGGAGGAGGCCAATTCGAGACTATTGCGATATGAGAAACTTGGTATGAATTCTTCAGCCGGGACCAGGCCTCCATTATCTCATAATACCAGCTACGGCCCATTTCGAAGTAATGCACCCTCGTCAGTTAATGACAGTGCTGTCAACCTTGAATATCTAAAGAATATCATGCTTAGTTTTCTAACTGCCACGACGTATGCCGATCGGCGTAAGTTAGTACCGGTCGTGGCAACAGTACTTTGCCTAACACCGGAGGAACAGGCCCAGGCTATTAATTCCGTGGAGGCAACAGCAGGTCTGGGCGGTGTAGCATCATCATTCTGGGAGAATATTGGTAGCAGAGCTCACAACGTTACCGGAAGATAAATAACTCGGAACAGTATAGCACAAATTATCTTATACATTAATGTCTGCTGATGAGTTTAAGCACTCAAGTATAGGAGCTATCAGGTCTATTCAAACTAGCAGGTGTGATGGTAGGACTTTACTTCTGGAATCCATTCTGCAGAGGTTTCATCTCCATCATCCTTTCTCTCTCCCTACCTCTTCTCGAGGTATCCACAATAAGCACAAAGAAGAATGCAAAAATCAATGTTCCCCCAAAAACAACATGGACTGTTGTAAAGTATGGTCCAACACGACCCTTGAATAAGGATGTCACCTTCTTTAATTCATAAGCACCCGGCTTCTCGTCATATTTGTCCACTGATAGACAATGTGGTCCAGTATATCCCTCATTACATTGACATTGCTTACCGGTGGATGATGGCATGCCAAATACTCCACGTGTGCCCGATACACACTGTCCTTTCGGTTTATGAAGATGATTCGACCTTGATGCTGTGGGTGGTACCTTCGTATCACCTGCATCATCCTTTAGTGATTCATCCGATGTATCAGGTTTGTCAAGTATAGTACTCTTGGTTTTAGTATCTATGGGACTAAAGTCAATTTCTCTACCATCTCCGCCGTTCGGACTTGCAAGTCTACGTCCATCGACGGCATCGTTCTCCTTTGTTGTTGTTGTTGTTGTTGTTGTTGTCGACCCCTGGGCTACTCTCTCAACAAGTGGTACATCCAAATCGAGAACTGTATCCTCCTCCTCGACATTTGTCGTATGATCACCACTCTTCTTACTACTACTACTGCTACTACCACCAATGCCACCACAATCCTCATCAACAACACACACTCCACCTCCTGTCATGACATCCTTTAATGGTTTCTTATCATGGAATGAGAAAGGTGGGTTTCTCATATACTTGTATTCATAACCCTTAATATATTCACGTGTTGGAAAGTCTAATGGATCACACCCCAGACTATGCGGTCGACCAGAGTGTGCGGTATCATCATTTGATTGATATACACGTACGGAGTCAATCTTCATGGATACGCGTCCGGTTTTCATCATGTTACAAAATCCGGGATTGAAGGAACATGTACATTTGGGATCATAACAGTCGTAACACTTCGGACACCAATCGGGTACATCGTACGGAAATGCCCACGTG
>Ga0247831_1006142_pt1 | contig 14449 bp, 26 predicted proteins | sample LaCruzMarch2015__9_FD_192406 | JGI IMG/M metagenome (GOLD analysis project Ga0247831, IMG submission 192406) | Freshwater microbial communities from meromictic Lake La Cruz, Castile-La Mancha, Spain - LaCruzMarch2015_1m | ecosystem: Environmental > Aquatic > Freshwater > Lake | place: Spain...
CGTTGCTTTTTGCTAGACGAAAACCGACTTAAAGGAGACCTATAATGAATGGTCGCAATGACAAAATGTTTGAACAACTTATTCTTAAAGGGGCTGTTGAGCCTTCTGGAATGGATTCTGAAACTGGAGAGATGCTTTTTAGTTTTAGTCAAAACCTAAAGGAGATATCTCCTGATCTTGCAAAACGAGTTGAGGATAGGTTTGCATCTACTACGATGACTCTATGGAGCAAAGGATTTATTGAGCTAAAGTACGATGGCAATAGTGAAGATCCATTTATATTTTTGACAGAAAGATGTAACGATGACTTTGCAATTTCTGTGTTGCCAGAGTTTGAGGGCCTGGTACTAAAAAATATTATCCAACACTTCAAGCAAGATGAAGCATAATTAATCAAAGGCATCTATGGAATACCTACTTTTACTCTTGCTTATCATTCCCATATATGTAATATATAGAATGATCAATATTGGCAAAAAGATTTCTATAAAGAAGCCACCATTAATCACACAAGCAACAGCGATAGCAATGGTTGCAAAACTACACTCTATTGTAGAAAAAAGCAACAAGCCAAAGAAGACGCAGTCAACAGAGTTTTTTGACAAAACCCATCCACGAATTCTTATACTGGAAGACGGAGGCTACTGGATATCTAACAACGCTGTCTATTATGCAAGCTTTGATGATGAAGGACTTGACACAGATAATGCAGTCCAACTTGACACAACGCATATGAATGATGTAGAATTAAAAAAGCTCATGTTTATAGTTGAGCAACTAACAAAGGAATTAGGTAATGAAGATAGCAGTTAATGGAACTAAGGGTTTCAGTAATTACAATGCGTTTCTTCGAGCTATGCGTGTAGTTCTTTCTGAGATGAATAAAAGCGAAGACAAGGATCTTGTAATTTATTCGGCTGGACCAGCAAATGTAAATGCATTTGCAAGAGAGTTCTTTAACATTACAGAGCGTAGCATGAAGTCTATGGGGATTCGTGTTCGTATAAACAATAGGCCATTCTCTGAAGTTCAAAACTCTATTGGTGATATGGATTACCTAGCTTTTTTCTGTCGTGAGGGTGAGGGCAAGGGCCTTCTCGTTGACGATGCAGAAGCTCTTGACGTAGAAGTTGGAATTTACAGATTCTAATGGAGTATGACCTGAGTAATAGTGAAAATGCTTACCTATCTGTTGCAAGATACTTTGCTGCTAAATCAAAGTCTCGTAGAATGCACGGTGCGGTGATTGTTAAAGGCGGTAGAGTAATTGGTACTGGCTTTAATAAAGATAGAAATAGTCCATACATTGTATCACCAGAGCACATCAAAAAGCATTGCTCTGTACATGCAGAAGTAGAGGCTGTAAGGGATGCTGGGTGGAATGTAAAGGGTGCTGTCCTTTATGTTGCAAGAGTCAATCGCAGTGGTGAAGATAGAAATAGTAAGCCATGTGAGCGATGCCAGATCGTAATTGAAGAAACGCAAATTAAAAAAGTAATATACACAGAAAGCGAGTCTAGCGATGAAGATTAATTCTCTAGAAGTTGCAGAGTCAGTTGTCAAAAACAATGACTCACTATACTGGAATGGATGGGATATCATCCACTACACAGAATCTCAAACTGGCTGGACAAAGCCAAACGGTGCATATCGTAATGGCGAATGGGGTATCATGAATACCTACCCAATTACCGAAAAAGGCTGGGATATCCCTGCCAAGTTGGTGAGAGATGATGCAAAGTGATCACACTTGGAGAGACAATGCCAAATGCCTGGGCTATGACACTAACATATTTTTTGATAAGTATGAGGAAAGTGAAGGCTTTAGACTTGCAGTAGAAAAGGTTTGCTCAGAATGCCCAGTACGCAGAATGTGTTTTGCCACAGGCGTATCAAATAAAGAATGGGGCGTTTGGGGCGGAGTGTATTTAGAAAATGGAAAGATATCAAAAGAGTTTAACTCTCACAGATCAAAACAAGATTGGGCAGAAACGTGGAGGAATCTGACAAATGACTGAGATTAGTTTTTATACAGACGAAATGCGTAGGGCTTTTCGTTCTATCGATGCTCCAAAAAACTTTGGGGTAACGGTTGCAGAACATAGCGACAATGGTGTATTATTGTTTTTAGAAATAATTGCAGACGAACATGAGTTTGTACTTCTCAACCATGAAGACAAAATTGAAGCAGTAAGATACCTATTCAAAGTAAAACATGCACTGGAAGATAACGGTGCTGTTGTACAGATTACCAGGAGAGCAGTACAGTGACACTAGAAAATGTAGTTATACTAACCCTATCCCTTATAGTACTAGCCAGTAGTGCCTATGCTATGGTATTACACAAAGATCTAAGAAGGTCTGAGGCTGCTCTAGCGCAGGCACTATCCGACAAAATGCTGCTACTTGATCAGCTAGGCACTGAACTTACAAAGAGTGCATTTGGTGACACAAATGATTCTTTTGTCAAGTTTCTAACAGACTCTAGAGGATCCGCTTTTGAGTATATTGAAAATGCACAACAGGTTATCCTAGAGTTTCTAGTTGTGGCAGACAAGATGCCAGTGGCACGATCAACATCAAAGGATATGGTCAAGGCGTACAAGGAAGCTTATTCAAAGCTGATAGACCTTTTGCCAGTGCCAGCTACTGGTAACGATTAAAAATAACTTCATACTTGTTTCTGAGAATATCTGGAGAAAAGTTCTCATAGCCAATTTGGTAAGCTCTTTCTTTTTGTTGGAGCTTACCATTGCTATTTATATAGTCATCTATTCTGCCAGCAAGCTCTCTAGTGTTGGCCTGGAACATTAGCAGACGAGCCTTAGTTTTTATGTATCCATTTTCATGGGATGAGATCAACCAGTCTTTTGGCAGCACAGAGTTGTTGGGGGAAATGTCTGTCATGAATACTGGAAGACCACTAAGCAGGGCTTCATTCATTGGCAGACACAATCCAGCATATCTTCTAGGCAGAACCATTGAATCATATCCAGAATACATGTCTTGACGGTCTTCAATGTTATCGGTAATGATTGTTAATCTACTATCATGTTGAGTTATTTCTAGGGGTACTTGTGTGTGCACCACTAATTCATAATCGGCCCTGGAGTGCCTCAGCATGTCTATCACATCCATTGTTCCGTTGCGATCTTTAGCTGCAGGCTTCCCAGCTATGTGCAAAATCCTTTTGTGATCCCTGGATAAGTTGTTTTCCTTAGCTTTACTAAACAATTCTGAGGTAGTTGGTGGAGGAATGTGATGAATTCCATCAACTAAGTTACCCATTTTTTGTTTCATTTTTTGAAAATACCATGAGCTTGGGGATAGCAAGACATCTGGAAGTGGCATCTTTCTATCAGCCAAGTATCCAAATAGTTCGTAGTTATACTGTAAGTATGTTTTAACATTCATAGACCTTGCTATGTGCGGAAGACTATCATTATAGAAGGTCTCACAACTTATAACCAGATCTAAGTCTGTTAAAAATTCTTTTACTTGTTCGTTATCTGGTGATCCATTAACATGATACGTGTTGTACCCATTGTATATTGAGGGATTTTGCTCAATCGGGTTGTACCCTGAAAAATCTATGACCATGACCTTGCTAGGGCTTAGCATCCCAACAAGCTCTCTTGTTTGATTGCCAAGACCAGTATTATCACATCTAGCAATGATTCCTATTCTCATGCCTCTGTAAGTCCCCAGGCCTCATCATCGCTTGTAAACTTTCGAAGACCCTTTCTTCCATCTAGATTGTTTACTATTCGAATATCTTTTCCTATTGGATTGTATAGCCATAGCTTGTGCTCTTTCCATCTTCCAAGAGTCTCGTGACAGTCAGCAAATATCTTTCCATAAAACTTATCTTCAATAAATAGATTGGGAGTGGTGTTTGGCAGGACAACATTTCTGTAATAGTCTACACGAGATATGTGTGGCTGCTGGCTCCACTGAAAAGTTTGAATATAGTTGCCGTTTTGTTTAAGCATCAAGTGCTCATGGGCTGGCTCTATTTTATAGTGGTACGAATAAAATCGAACGGTATATGCTTTGTCATTCTTAAACATATTAAGAACTTCTTTCCAGTCTACGTCTAGATCATCCTTAAGTGCAATATCTCCCTCGTTATAAAGCATCAGTTGTGTTCTGATTAGATCTATTGTTTTGCTCATCATATTAGACTGATGTTCATGATAATCAAAAACTATGGGCAGAACATTCTTCCATTCGTGCAAGCACTTCCACAGCACACGATTTTTATATTCATCGTACTGCTCTTTCCTATGCTGCTGCTCATCTCTAAGTCCATCTATTTGCAATATGATTTCATTGTCTGGAAAATATTTTCTAACGCCAGATATTACAGCATCAATAATTTCAGTGCTAGGATGAATAGGACTAACTGATGTGGGAATAACTATTGTTACATCTTCAATTTTCATTTATTTGCTCCATAATTTTATTTGCAAAATCTCTTTTATACTTGATCCACCAGGCAACAGTTTGATGTAGGTTAGCTGGATAGTTAGATAGAAGTTGTGCTGTCATTTTTTTTAACATCTTCCAGTTATCTGTTTTGGGAATATCATTCTCACCAAAAACAAAAGTCCAAAAGTCAAAAAATTCATTTGATGAATCTCTCATGTCACCAATAGGTATAGCCATCATCTCTATTGATTCAAAGAATCTAAATGAGTCAATAGATGCTGCACCAGCAGGGCAAGGAACTATTCTGGATTGAGACAAAAGTTTGTAATACTCTTCTGGTCCATACCCCTGAGTAAAACCTTCTGTAGGGTTGAACAAAGAGTTTTTAATATTGGGCATAAACTCTGCCAACTCTTTTCTTCTGACATGAGTTATCTGACCAGAAAAGAATGCGTCGTATTTTTTCTCAGGGTACTCAGGGATAAAGTCAACAATCCTGCTAGGTGATCCAACAGGCATCCTGTAATAATCTTTATGCTTTTCGTAAGGGTACTGAATCCATATTTTTATGTCTGGATGAGCAATCTTTTCAACCTCAAAGACCCCAAGCTCATCAGAAGTAATAAATAAAACAACCTTTTCAATATTGTTTAGATGTTCGCTTAGCTTTTCCTCTAGGCCTGTCCACTCAAAACCAGGTGCAACTACAAAGGCTTTCTTGGCTTTGGGAAGAGTCCTTGCCTGTTTTACTACGACATTGTTTCTATCAAATGCTTCTTTTAAAAATCCAAAGTCCCACTTGTCATCAGCAAATCCATGCTGACCGTGTGATATTGAGTATGCTTTATACGACATGGTATTCGTACCTATCTCTTGGTGGAAAATACTTTAGGTCATAGTCTTTATTATTAAATGGAAACTCATATGTGTTGGTGGTAGTTTCACCACTACCTGGATACATTCCCCATTTGCTTTTGTAGTATTCCCGAGTTTCTTCATTAAGCTCTGGTCTAAAGTCAACCTTTCCAGTCTTTACACTGTGCCCCATGCCAATGTCATCAACATCTATTGAAGCCTTTGTCCATAGATCAATTCCATCATCAAGTGGTACACGATTTGCACCAGGAAGGCTAAATGTTTTATGAATTCTTAAACTATAATCTAGATCATCATAGCCATAGGGTACAAAGTTTTCATCCCAGAGTCCAACGTTTTCAATAATTGTACGATGGAATGCAATGAGGTGCCAGCCATAAACGACCTGAGCCTCAACAACTAGGTTGTTAGATTTTTCTAGAGCCTCAATAAAATCTAGGCCTCCGCTTTCTCCAAATCTAATAGAAGTTCCACAAACAATAAACCAGTCATATCCAAGCTCAATAAACTTTTTCATATTAGTGTTCGTACTTGCAGGAAACCCCATGTTCATAGATGTGTTATCGATTAGGTAAACATTGTCAAGCTTGCAGGTCTTTAAAAAATCATTCTTGTACTCTTCACTTGTGTATGGAACGGAGACTAAATATTTCACAGGCCGAGATCCTTTAATATTGCTTCCCACCTATTTTTGTATGTGTGGTTGTCTTTAGCGTTGGCATGTCCAGCAAGCCTTATCTGCTCACGCTCAATGTCATGTTCTAGGTAGTATTCTATTTTATTTTTTAGGTCATCGAAGCTACCGTGTTCGTAATAAGATATTTCTTGCCCATCCTTAAACCAATCGGTGATCCCATGAATGCGAGGGTAGATTGTAAAACCACCACGACCAGTAGATTCAAACAACCTATCTGATGAATAGTAAGGATAATTAAAGTTTAGATTTAGAGTGTCTCCAATAGCAATTTTTGATCTAGCATAGATTCTGTTTAGATCATCGCCACGTACAACTCCAGTGTCACCGTCTCCGCCTACATGCAAAAATCTATTCCCATATGTATCTCTTAGAAAATCTATTAGCTGTGGTCTATAGGGCCATTCTGGGTGATACCTCCTGCTACCCACAAAAATTATGTCATACTCAAAGGCTTGCCCATTGTATTCTGAATGAAGGTATGCTTCCCTATCATAAACTGCCCCTGGCATGAAGTGTCCTTCTACATCTGTATTCTCGTTGAACCAGTTAGCCATTAACCTATCTACTGTATAGAAATGTTGAATGTGTTTGTAGATTGGATCTACCTCAAGATCGTCCTGTCTTTTGAGACCGAACCAGAGATCAAGATGATAAGTCATTGTTGGTATGTTGAGTTGTTTTAGTTTTTGTAGCACGGACTCCATCCCAGTTCTTCCAGGAGTATCCCATCCATGAGTGTGGACCCAAACAAATAAATCAGAACGAGAGGCTACTCTGTACACCTTTTCTGAACTGGCCTCAGTCTCTTGCAACCTGTAGACCGTATGCCCCATAGACTCCAGTGTTTGTGTGTGATGTGTTTCTGTAGAGTAGTCAACTCTAAAATTTCCTAAGAAGGCAATTCTTGCCATGTTGCTCCAATTCTATATATCTTAATTTTACCATACGAATATTTAGTGATATAATATAATTGTCCCCCACGCAGGCATCGCTCTTAGGATGGATTAGTTACCCTATTATTTAAGACCGTGGCCATATGCAGGTTGAATCTTGTGTGGGGGATTTTTCGTGGTATAATATTCTTATGCCTTATAAAGTTGGTGCTAAAGGATCTTACGGTTGCTCAGGCTACCCAGCCGTTAAAGATGATGGCACAGTAATGGGTTGCCACAATACAGCTGAAGAAGCTGCCAATCAAATTTATGCCATCAATGTTAGCGAAGGCAATATCGATGCAAAGTCTGGATATTCTGGAATGGATTATGAAGAAGACGAGCGTATGGGCCGCCGTCGTAATGAGATGAACAAGGTTGACATTACAGAGGGTGACTACGTAATGGGAATGACTGTCGATGGCGAAATACATGGACGTGTCGAACACATTATGCTAGAAGGCGGAACCCTTGGAGAACCTGGAACAGCATACGCACTTGAATCTATGCCACCAGAGAACCCAGCAATGTCCGTAAGAGTTTATGAAGAAGAAGAGGATGGAGTTTGGGAACCAACAGCTTACAGCATTGGAATGATGTACCAGGATGCCACTAGACTAGATAGACTAGAAGGGCATCACATGCCAGATGGAATGGAAGACAAGTACATGGAAGAGCTTGAGCGTCTTGCAAAAGAGTCTCCTTGTTGGGATGGCTATGTTCAGCGTGGAATGAAGCCAGGACAAAGTGGGGGCATGGTTCCAAACTGTGTTCCAGTTCAGAAGTATCATCATGCCTTAATGAATAAAGCAGAAACATATTCTCCAACTGGAGGAATGAAAGCTGCTGCTCGCCGTGCCCTTAAGTGGAAGCAAGACGGCAAAGCTACAGGTGCAGGAACTCCAGTTGGCTGGGGCAGAGCAACAGACATTGTGGCAGGAAGGCCAATGTCTCTTAGTGTGGTTAGGCGTATGTACTCTTTCTTCTCACGCCACGAGGTAGATAAGAAGGGCAAAGACTTTAACAATACCGCTAACCCTAGCAATGGTCGCATTATGTGGGACGCTTGGGGTGGGGATGCAGGCTTCTCATGGTCACGAGGAATCGTAGAGCGTATGAGAGACAAGGCATTGTTTGCTGATTTTGGAAAAGATTACACAAAGTCTAAGCCAGTAGATCTTTTTAAGGCAAAGTCTATTTCTGTAGGAGACCATGTTAGTTTTGCAGTGCCAAAGGCTCCACAGCCAACAGAATATGCACATGGCGAAGTTGAAAGGGTAGAACGTTCAGGAACTGTCACCATTGGTAATGAAAAGGTAGAAGCTTCCTCAGCAAATCCAGTTGCAGTTGTTCGTGTATGGGCAGTAAAAGAAGGTGGAGGATACACTAAAACAGATAGACGTGTAGCCAAGCCATTCTCAAATTTACGTGTTGTATCTTCAGAACTTAAAGAAGCTGCATATGCAAACCATGACATTGAAAAGGTATCGACAGCAAGACTACAAGAACTTGCAGACAATTACAACAAAGGCAAAGAAGGCAACAAGCGAATTACTGTCGGAGCACTAAAGCAAGTCTATAACCGTGGCATTGGGGCATACAGAACCAATCCAGGATCAGTTCGTGGTACAGTGTCTAGTGCCGAGCAGTGGGCTATGGGTAGAGTAAATGCCTTTATGGCAGGTCTACGTGGAAAGTTTCCCAGGAAGCCATTTGATCTTGACCTATTTCCAAAAGGACACCCAAGGGCCAGTAGCGAAAAGCCAGAATCTAAAAAGATGGACTCTAATATTTGGGACGGATCTCCCTTCGGTATTTGACATTCTGACCTGAATGCTATAAAATTATAGAAGAACTGTAATTTATCATTATAAGCAAGGAGCCAAATGGAAAACCCAATTAAGATTGAGAATCACTACCACATTAGCGTAGAAGATTTTTTAGCAAAGGTTGTTGTAGAAGAGAGAACTAAGCTTCTCTCTGTTCTAAAAGAAAACAATATCATCGTTGAGGTTGATGGAGAGTTCTTTGGTGTGGCGTACGATAACTTTGCCACACGAGAAGACGAAGACCATACCCCACAGATTTCACTAAAGAAGGTGCAGTAGTGCCAAACATTATTGACAATAGCAGAGCCACTTACTCTATTCCTTATACTGATGAAGAGCTTGTAGACCTTGCAGTTCAAATGACTGGTGAGGCTTATGATACTGAGTATGAGTTTGGTTACGATACCGTTCGAATTAAGAGAACCAGAAACCCTTTCAGGCGTTGGTGGGGTGGCATGTGTGCCGACATTGCAGGATGGGCGATTGCTCAAAATAAAAAGCATGGAGATTACTACATGATTATTGACGAAGAGTATTCAAGCAAAAAGATTTATGAACTGGAGGCAATTGAACGTGAGCAAGGTTGATGTTCTTGATAAGGGCTATGTAAAGCTTGTAGATGTTATGGGTAGCGATCTGTCAATCGTAAATGCAGCTCGTGTATCATATGATAAAGAGTCTAAAGAGTTTGACTCCAAAGATGAAAAACTCCTTGACTTCCTAATTCGTGAGGGGCACACATCGCCATTCCGTCATGCTGCTATGACATTTGAGGTGTACGCACCACTATTTGTAGCACGACAGTGGTGGAAGTATGCTGTTGCATCTAGTCATGTCGATGATCAGAATGGCTGGAATGAGTCGTCTCGTAGATATATTACTGAGGAAGAGGAGTTTTATATTCCAGCAGAGAATGAGTGGCGAAGCAAGCCTGAGAATAGTAAGCAGGGTAGCGGTAAACCCATTGGCGATGATGATGGTAGTATACTGACAAAGAGATTAAACCGTGTAGTTCATGAGTCTATAGGTTTATATCGTGGTGCCCTTAATATGGGAGTCGCACCAGAGATTGCTCGTCTATTTCTTCCTGCATACGCTATGTACGTACGTTGGCGTTGGACGGTATCTCTCCAGGGAGTAATGACATTCCTTGAACAACGTATGGAACATGATGCACAGGTAGAAATTCAACAGTATGCGTTTGCTGTAAAAGACTTTGTAGCAGAGCATTTTCCAAATAGTTTCAAAGCATTGCACATTTAAGAATAGGATGGTAAAATAGAATATGAATGAAAATAGTTATCCCCGATCATACTTTGAGGAGATTCCCCCAGAGATTGTGGTCCCAGCATCAGACGCAAGTCCAAAGGCAAAGCGAGTCTCCAGGGGTCGTGTACCAGGCAACACTAAGCGTCGTCGTGCAGAGATGTATGCAAAGCAAGAAGCCAAGCGAGCACCCAAAATCCAGATCGACCAACGTGTTGTTCTTTGGACATGGGTAACAGGAATTGGCATTGCGTTTATCTCATCTGCAATTGTTTCTTTTAATGGCATTACATCTGTTGCAGCATTCGTAGGATTGTCAGCAGACTGGATGGCAGCATTGTTCTTCTTCTTTGTTGAGCTTATGTATCTGCTATTCCTTATTGCTTATTTAGTTCTTGGTTCTCGTTTGGATGAAGACGGCAAACCAGAAAAGACTATGGGTGCCATTTTCGGTATGATTGGCTTTGCAGCTATTGCTGTTCTTGCAAATGCGTTCCACACCCTAGACTTTTGGGAATGGAACTGGATTGAGCCTCGCATGTGGGCTGGTGTTGTTCTTGCAGTATCTGCACCTATAGCAATCATTAGTGCTTCTAAGATGGCATCTCGTGTTGTATTTGCTAAGGCAATCCGACTGTAGTGCTAGAGAATCCAATATTTGTTATTGAGGCTATCATACTTGTAGGAGTATGGGTAAACGCTGTTGTCAATATTCTGATCTATACAAGAAAAAAGAAATAGTATTGTATAGCCGATACTCTCCCTAGTATCCCCTCACTCTTATAAGGTGTAGAAAGGGTAGTCGGTACACGTGGGTTCAATCCCCACCTAGGGAACTTATAATCTAATAATATACCACTGTAGCTCAATGAACAGAAAAAAAACACTTCCCTACCCGAAGTACCAGTGCGGTCTTCTAAGCCGTAAACTGTAACGGATGAAAATGTGGGTTCGAATCCCATCTTCGGGACATTTTCTTATCGTGGAAGAAATTATGGAAATGGTAGACCAGTATTTTATAAGAGAGTGTCTAGATAATTATTTTTCAAACGAAGATGGCTCAGGGAATAGATCATCCAATATAGCATCTTTTAAAAATTCAAAATTGTAATCACTGCCAGAGATATATGGCTCAGTAGATACATCTATCAAGTTTCTGTTTCTATCTTCAAGAACATTCTTGCTGTGGATTTTTATATCACTATGCTTTGTTCCACCAACATTATACTTGTTGCCATAGTATGATCGCCATAGTGCATTGGATCGCAAAATAGTCAAGGCCTTTTCTTTGTTCATAATCATTGGCACATGCAACTCGTAGTCCAGTGGATCTGTTACACCACTTCTTTTGATTACACTATTGGTTATTATCAAAAATCTAAGGTAGCCAGAATTAGAAGACTTCATTTGTTGTAGGCCTGCTATTCTTTCTGCAAGTGTTCCTGTATACCACGTAGGTATTTCTTTGACGGTATTGATAACAAAGAAGTCATCATTCATCAACACAAAGTCATCGCTAATCTTTTCATTGGAACATGCAACCCTAATCTGTTCACGAACATTATTATATGTTTTTTGTGTTAGTTCAACAGGCAAAAAGTTTCCTGTGTACCAGTCAGGCTTACCACCTACTACCCAAATATTTCCAGGTGGCATATTCTTTTCAACTGATCTAATTGAGTATCTTAACTCTTCATTGTCGCCATCACGACATACATAAACATAATCCATTTTTTATCTCCAATAACAAGTATACATTATGCTGATATAATTGATATAGGATGACAATTACACAGTATCTTCCAGACCTACAGCAGTACAAAGAAGAGTCTGGCTGTGTTGATTGCGGTGTCTTATACCCACACTATGTGTTAGAGTTTGATCACAGACCAGGGCACAAAAAAGTTGGCAACGTTTATCGTGTACTAAAGAAGTACGGTCCAGAGAAAGCGTGGGACGAAGTTGCTAAGTGTGACGTTGTTTGTTCAAACTGTCACAAAATTAGAAGCTATGGAAGAGAGCAAGAGCTAATCAAAAAGATAGCTAGCTAGCCATTGTTTTTCTAAAGACTGCGTAATCTATAAATTCTTTTGCAACATTTGTATTGCAAAACTTTTCAAAGCCTTCGAATCCTGGTGCAGAGTTTACTTCACAAACTTTGTATCCGTCTTCATCAATTAAGACATCTACTCCTGCAATTTCTAAGTTTAAAACTTTTGCACAACGTAAAGATAGTTCGGCAAGCTCTTGATCTATTTCATAGACAGAGCCAACTCCTCCACGAGAAATGTTTGCCTTGAATCCTCCATCAGTGCTGGATCTTTTCATGGCCCCAATTATCTTGCCGCCTATTACCAATACCCTGACATCTGTTCCAGGGTATTTCCCAATGTACTCCTGGATTAAAATATTTAGTGGAGACTTCAGGTTACTAACAAATTCCATCAACTCTTCAAGAGCGTTAGCATCTTGAACTAAGTGCACACCATTACCATAGCTACCACTTAAAATTTTTATGACACAAGGAAAACCAATTTGTTTTTCAACCAATGACGTGTCAACTGGAAATCTAACCAGCATTGTTTTTGGAACAGGTATGTTGTGTTGAGCTAAAATTTGAGTAGAATACATTTTGTCTTGAGCAGCGTCAATGCTGTCACTTGTATTTAAAACTGGAACGTGCATTCGTTCTAAGTGCCTTAGCACACTCATTGCATAGTAGCTGGTTCCGCTACCAGTTCTTGGAATAACGACAGACGGAAGCTCTAGTGTTTCGTTGTCTACCCTGATGCTTCTTCTGTCATTTCTGGTGACAATTATGTCAAAGTTATCAACCTCGACCTGTCTTATGTCTACGTTTTGTATTTTTGCTTCTTCAAAAATACGATCAAGTTCGTAATCTTTCTTATTGTTTTTAGTAAGATACCAGATCATTCTGCTCTTCTTAGCTTATCAATTATTTCTTGGATAAATTCTACCTTATCCATCTCATGCTTTGCAGCAAACTCAACCTTCATGTATCCAAGCTTTAGCAAAACTGCGTCAAATTCTTTTCTTGCCTCACTGTCTCCGTAGTTACGGATCAATGTTTCCCAGGCATCTGATAAATATTCCATAAGTATATTGTATCATTCCCTTGCCTCATCGGCAACCAAAATTATGCTGAACAGACTTTGCAATTGTCCTCAGAACAGTCAATGCAAATCTTAATGCGATTCTCCATAGCTTCTCTAATTGCGTTACATCCATCCATAAAGCCAGACTTCCACAAAGACAACTCTTTGTCGTTTGGGAGATAGCCAAAGATCTCTTGAAACTCATCTAGGAATGCTAGTGCATACTTATCTATAATGTTATTCACATTCGACATATATCCATAGTACCACGCCCAAAAGCTCGGCGGCATAAAAGAGATACACAGTGCGACACGCACTACACATTGACAACAATAGCTGCGTATTGTATAATTGAATGTGAGAAGAAAAAGTGAAAAGCTCCCTAGTGGGTGGTGTATGACAGGCTACCACATTGAATGTCCTGTCGAATTTACATTTGGAAGGTGTGTGTGTACATGTCATTAGAAGAAAATCCCTTAGCGGAAAATGAATTTATCCTTGCCCCAGTAAGTGAGGAAATGGAATTAGCCCTAAACATTATGATGTATAACGGTGCATTGCGTTTGTATGAGCACTTGCAAGAAATTCCTGGAATATCTAAGAAGACACTTGAAGAAATAGACAAGTACATAGGAGAAACATATGGTTAGGTCACTAAACAACTTATACTACATTGAACTAGGAAAGCTGCGAGAGCGAGAACGTATCAATGAGGCAGTTAAAGAGATACAAGAAAAGTATCCACATCGTGACTTCTCTCCAGCGGAAGTAATTGATCTTGTTAATGGCATTGACTTCAATCAAAAGAATCAAATCACAAACACATACAAGGGGTGGGAATAGTGTGCGATGCATGTGAAGCTATGAGTGATGAAGCTAAAGAAATAGAAGATCGTAATGCAGAAATTAAAAGAATAAACGAACTGTTAGGAATCATAGGAAAATGAACGATTACAAGCGCAGGTGGTACTTTGAGAATGGTTACGGTGCATCAGTTATTCGTAACACTGCAAGCATTGGATACGACCAGGGACTATACGAGTTAGCTGTTCTACAGAATGATCGTATCTATTATGAGTCTCCAATTACAGATGATGTGATTGGTCATCTTACCCCACGACAAGTGGCGGTATTGTTAAAACAAATAAAGGAGCTATAAATGTCAATTAAGAAAGAACACACAGCCTTTAGTGCTTATGGTTATAAGGACTGGGGTACTATGATAAAGAAGGATAATACTGAGAAGATCAAGCGTAAGCGTGTTGTAAGTTTATCCCTTAATAATGGTCGCAGTCAAACAGA
>Ga0247831_1006145_pt1 | contig 14445 bp, 9 predicted proteins | sample LaCruzMarch2015__9_FD_192406 | JGI IMG/M metagenome (GOLD analysis project Ga0247831, IMG submission 192406) | Freshwater microbial communities from meromictic Lake La Cruz, Castile-La Mancha, Spain - LaCruzMarch2015_1m | ecosystem: Environmental > Aquatic > Freshwater > Lake | place: Spain...
TGTAGCAAGGAATCGCGCAGGGATTCGGCGCTGATACGGCGTGGTATGCGGTGATGGAAAAGCTGGGTATCGCTGGTGGTGGTGGCCAGCCCCCGGCGGTAGGTAGCGCTTTCGACCATCAGTCGATGTAGTTTTTTGAGGGACCACCCATCCGCAACAAATCGCTGGGCGAGCCAGTCAAGCAGCTCTGGGTGGCTTGGTTTGGCACCTGCCAGTCCGAAGTCATTGGGGGTGGCAACCAAGCCGGTGCCGAAGTGGCCTTGCCAAATGCGGTTCACCATCACGCGGGCGGTCAGTGGGTTATCTTTGGAGAACAGCCACTGAGCCAGAGCCGTGCGTCGGCCAGAACTATTTTCTCGGATCACACGAGCTGGGGGCAGGGGATTGGGATTCAGTGCGGAGAGCACGCCGGGCCGCACTTCGTCGCGTGGTTGCTGGAAATCACCTTGGTAAAGAATGCGCGTCTCCAGCGGCATGCCCACGGTGTCAGTGACGATGAAGCCCGCCGTTGGAGGGGTGCGCTCGCTCTCCAGGTTCTTGACTTTGGCGAGAGCGGCTTCGTGCGCGGCTTTTTCGGCACTGCTAAAGCTGGCGAGAGCCTCCTCCAATGATGGTTGGATACTTTTTTTGGCCTGGCGAATCTGGTCACGAACAAAGTCGTTCTGATCCTCCTCAGGCAGGGCTAGCAGCTTCTTTTTGTCCTCGGGCAGGGCAGCGCGGCGTGCATCGCGCAGGCGTTTGAAGGCAGGATTTTCGATGTCGACGACGGCTTGCATCGCCTGCTCTATGGCCAAGGTCTCGCGCTGGATCACGGCGTGCTGCGCTGGTAGGTCAAGGGCGATGTCGTCATTCGCTTTGATGCCCTCGAAGAAGGCTCTCAGTCGATAGTAGTCGGCGTGGGAGAGGGGATCGACTTTGTGATCGTGGCAGCGGCAACAGTTGAACGTGAGGCCGAGGAAGGCGGAGCCCGTTGTCTCGACAAGGTCGGACATGACCTGTGCGCGGCAGCGATCTCTCTCCCCGAACTTGGCGGCGCTGTTGTCATACGGACCGACACGCAGAAAGCCAGTGGCCGTCAGGCAGTCCTGCTCGGCCGCATCGCGCGGTGGGCCGGACAGCATTTCATCGCCCGCGAGCTGCTCTTTAACGAAGCGATCATACGGCTTGTCTGCATTCAGCGAGCGGACGACGTAATCGCGGAAGCGCCACGCGGTGGGGCGGAACTCATCGTAATCAAAGCCGTTGCTGTCGCTGTAGCGCACGACATCCAGCCACAGCCGAGCCCAGTGCTCGCCGTAGCTGTGTGAGTTAAGCAGGCGGGTGACCAAGTTGTGATAAGCGTCAGGCGACGTGTCGGCCAAGTAAGCGGCCAATTCCTCTGGCGTCGGTGGTAGGCCGGTGAGGTCGAAGTAGAGGCGTCGGGCGAGCGTGCGCTGGGCGGCTTCAGGCGCGGGCTTGGCTTGTGCAGCATCGATCTTGGCCAGGATAAACGCGTCGATTTCATTACGCGGCCAAGCCTTGTCCTTCACGGCTGGCAAGGGTGGCTGACTGATGGGCTTGAGCGACCAGAGGTCCAGGCGCTTGCCATTGAAAGCCTTAACGATGGGGTTGCGTGGATCGCTCCAGGCATCGCCGATCTTGTCCTGCGCAGCGACTTGCTTGGCAGGCTTTTCCTTGGGTTCGGGCCAGGGGGCTCCGGCGGCAATCCATCGGCGCAGCGCGGCGAGTTCGGCATCCGTGGGCGGGTCCTTGGGCGGCACCTCGCGCATCGGGTCATTGTGCATTGCTCGCACGAGCATGAGGCTTTTATCGGGATCACCCGGAACGAGGGCCGGGCCGCTGACACCGCCCTTGAGAGCTGCGGTGGGGTTGTCGAGGCGTAGCAGGCCTTTCTGGTTTTCCAGGCCGTGGCAGCGCCAGCAGGACTGCTTCAGCATGGGGAAGACATGAGCGCGAAAGTCGGCCTGCGCTTGTTGCCGCTCCTCGCGTTGGTGCGAGCGATACATCTGCCGTCCTCCGACGATCAGCGCGGCTAGGGCGACGATGGCGATGAGCAATGAACGTGAGCGAAGCATGGCTGGGGGACAACGGGCGGGTAGCATTAAATAAGCCAGAGCGATCACGGGAGCAAATGCAGGATACATCTTATCTGGCATCGAAGGCGCGGATCGTTGCTTGAACGATGCCTGCACGCATCGAAGCTGAATTTGCACACAGCCTATGCCGATGCGAGACTGCCGTGCGTTTATACCATTGTTCCGATGCACGCTTACTGTGATCCTACCCGACGCCACTTCCTCTCCCGACTGGGAGGCAGTTTCGGCTTTGTCGCGCTGGATGCTCTGATGCATGAACAGAGCGCGCGTGCGGTGGAGATTGACCCGGTGCGTCCGCAAATGCCGCGCAAGCCGCAGTTCACGCCCAGGGCGAAGTCGGTCATCTTTCTGAACATGGTGGGCGGTCCATCGCAGGTGGACACCTTTGACTACAAGCCCCTGCTGCAAAAGCTGCATGGCAAGCCCGTGCCGGACTCCATTCGCGACGCGGTGCTGAAGTCGCCGCTGAAGAACGTGTTCACCAGTTGTGGTGACTTGATGGGCAGTCCTTACAAGTTCACGCAGCACGGGCAGAGCGGCATGTGGGTATCTGAGCTGTTCCCGCATCTCGCCGAGCGTGTGGATGACCTGTGCTTTATCCATTCCATGCAGGCGCAGAGCAATAACCACGCGCCTGCCAGCTACCAACTGCACACAGGCGAGACGGTGTCCGGCAAGCCAAGCCTCGGCTCGTGGGTGACGTATGGCTTGGGCTCGGACAATCAAAATCTGCCTAGCTATGTCACACTGTTCGAGGCAGGGCCTTTCGGCGGCGCGGCGAACTACACGAATGCCTTTCTGCCTGCGGCCTTCCAGCCCACGCAACTGCGTTCGCAAGGGATGCCCGTGCTGGATCTGCTGCCGCCTTCGCAGTTCGCTGCTGGTCAGCGGGCGAGTGTCGACCTGATTCATCAACTCAACATGAAGCACCGCGCCGCCCGTCCAGGCGTGGGAGAACTGGATGCCCGCATCGCTAGCTACGAACTGGCCTATCAAATGCAGTCCGCCGCGCTGGAGGTGGGCGACATCGGGCAAGAGCCCGAGTATGTCCGCCGCTGCTATGGTGTGGACAGCACCGACGAGCACACGCGCAAGTTCGCCAGCAAGTGTCTGCTCGCCTGCCGCTTGGTCGAGCGTGGCGTGCGCTTTGTGCAAGTCTATCATATGCACGATTTCAATGGCTGGGACGCCCATGCGGACTTGCCAAAGAATCACCCTGATCTAGCGAGGCAGTGCGACCAATCCATCGCCGCACTGCTGCACGATCTCAAGCAACGTGGGCTGTTCGATGAGACGCTGGTCGTATGGGCAGGGGAGTTCGGTCGCACGCCGATGATGCAAGGCGAGAACGGCCGACAGCACAATGCCGCTGGCTTCACCATTTGGATGGCCGGTGGCGGAGTCAAACCGGGGCGCATCGGTGCGACGGATGAAATCGGATTGCGCGCTGTGGAGCGACCCCATGGCTTCCAGGACTTGCACGCGACAATACTGGCCGCCTTGGGCATTGATTGCGAAGCACTGACCTACCTGCACCAAGGCCGTGAGGAACGCCTAACGGGCATCCCCGGCAATGCTTCGTTGATCAAAGGGGTGCTGGGTTAAACACTTAAACAATGGCATTCGATGATTTGCGGCATCGACAGGCTTGTTGTCGAAACAAGGCCTTGGCAGACTTCGTTGAACCTGCTCTCCTCTTTTCTTATGCGCTCCCTGCTTTGCTCCATCATCGCCCTGACATCATCTCTCCACGCCGCGGATTGGCCAAACTGGCGCGGGCCGCATCAGGATGGCAGCAGCGAGGAGAAGAACTTGCCAGCGAAATTCGACAAGACGCTCAATGTTCAGTGGGCTGCTGACCTGCCAGGCCTTTCGGCCAGCGTGCCAGTGGTCTGGGGAGACAAAGTGTTTCTCACCGCGCCGATCGAGGCGAGCAAGCAGCTCGTGGCCCTCTGCTACGATGCGAACACCGGCAAGGAACTGTGGCGCAAGGTGGTTTCTGAAGGCGGTGACTTGCAGTGGGACATCAAGAGCAATCTAGCCTCGCCCTCCGCCACGACTGATGGACAGCACGTGGTCTTCTTGTTCGCCAATGCAGTGGCAGCAGGCTTCGACCTCAGCGGTAAGGAACTCTGGAAGCGTGACTTCGTGCAGACGCATGGTGCTTTCGGTACGCAGTGGACCTACGCGAGCAGTCCGCTTCTAGATGGCGGCAAGGTTTACATTGAGGTGCTGCAACGCAATGAGGCCTTTGAATACAAGGGCATGCAAAAGGGCACGCCGGGCAAGGACATGAGTAGCTACATCCTGGCCATTGATCCTGCGACAGGCAAAGACCTGTGGAAGGTCATCCGCCCTGCCGATGCGGTGGCCGAGAGCCTGGAAGCTTACTCCTCTCCGGTGATTCATGAGGTCGATGGCAAGAAGCAAATGCTCATCCTGGGCGGCGATTGCATCACTGGACACGATGCCGAGACCGGTAAAGAGCTCTGGCGCTGGGGCACCTGGAACACGGAGAAGATTGGTCACTGGCGCATGGTTGCTAGCCCCATCGCTGGCGCAGGCGTCGTGCTGGCTTGCGCGCCGAAGAAGAACTCTGTTTATGCCTTGAAGCTGGGCGAGAGGGGCATCCTCAAAGACACGGATCTCGCCTGGACCTCTAACCCGAAGGAAGTCAGTAGTGACGTTTCCACGCCTGCCTTCTATGATGGCAAATTCTACGTGCTGGACAGCGATCGCAAGGTGCTCGCTTGCGTGGAGCCGAAGAGCGGCAAGGTAGTGTGGAGTGGCGAATTGCCGAGCAAGTGCAAATTTGAAGCCAGCCCCACCATTGCCGATGGCAAGATCTACATGACCAACTTCTGGGGCGAAGTCTATGTGGTCAAGGCCGGTGGCGACACCTTTGAACTGCTGAGCGTGAATGAAATGGGTGACGGCTCCAAGCCGAATGGCGATAGCAAGAGCTGCCGCAGCAGCATCGCGGTCGCGAACGGGGGCCTCTACATCCGCTCGCAGGACAAGCTGTATTTCGTGAAAACGGCGGTGCCGAAGTGAGGGCTGAGTTAGTGTGGGTTAGCAATGACTACGACCGTATGAAATTGAGCATTGCCTTTGTCTTCCTTGCCTGCACGGCCTTTGCCCAGCTCCGGCCTGATGGTGCGACCGCATCGTTCAAAGGTTCTCTGCCACCGAAGCCGACAGCGGCCCTTTCTGCTGAACAGCAAGGCGCGATTGACAAACGATTGGCCGAAGTCACGGCACAGTTCCAAGCTGTGAAAAAGCACGAGCGCGCGGCGGATGCGGACATCTTCCTGAAGGCCGTGCGCTACGCGTTGGAGTTCCACGAGTGGTATGACAAGAAGACTGAAGACGGTGCCAAGAAGGCCAACGCACTGCTCGACGAAGCGGTGAAGCGCATCGACTTGCTCAAGCAAGACACGACGCCGTGGATGAACGGTAGCGGGCAGAAGGTGCTCGGCTTCTACTCGAAGATCGACGACTCACCGCAGCCCTATGGCGTGGAGGTGCCGGAGGGGCTAGAGTTCGGCAAGGGCAAGAAGCCGGTGCCCATGTGGGTCTGGCTGCATGGGCGCGGCGACACGACGACCGATTTGCACTTCGTTTACAGCCGACTGATGGCCAAGAAGCCTGGGCAGTTTCAGCCCAAGGGCACGATTGTGATCCATCCCTTCGGTCGCTACTGCAATGGCTGGAAAAGTGCGGGCGAGACAGATGTGTTTGAGGCGCGGGATGATGCCTCGGCACGCTTCAACGTGGATGAAAATCGCATCGCCCTTGCAGGCTTCAGCATGGGTGGAGCAGGTGCGTGGCACATCGGCGCGCACTTCGCGGATCAATGGGCCTGCGTGCATACCGGAGCCGGATTTGTCGATGTGAAGCGCTACCAGAAAGTCACGCCAGACAAGCTGCCACCCTGGTATGAGCAGGTGCTGTGGGGCGTGTATGACGTGCCCGACTACGCGCTGAACTTCAAGAACGTGCCCCTCATCAGCTACAGCGGTGAGATCGACACCCAGCGCGACGGGGCTGAATACATGACTGAAGTGTTTGCTAAATATGGCATGAGCCGCCCGCATCTGATAGGCCCCGGCATGGGGCACAAGTATCATCCCGACACATTAAAAGAGGTCCAGACATGGATCGAGAAAGCCGTAGATAAAGGGCGGGATTCACTGCCGAAAAAGGTGATGCTTCAGACGAAGACTAGTGATTACAATCGCATGTTTTGGATCAGTCTGTTGAGTGTTGAGAAGCAATGGAATGACGCACGAATCGAAGCTGAGTATGACGAGAAGACACATGTAGTTTCAGTCAAAACAACAAATGTCAGCAGGTTTGCTGTGTGGGATCGCAACACCTTTTATGACAAAGGCTGGCCAGGAAATTACAGTCGCATTGACATTGATGGTCAAAAGGGAGTGAAGTTTGTCTATGCAGGTTCGCATCTAGGACCCCTATCTTTCTGCACTAAAGTGAATGGGCAGTGGGGGGAGGGCTCTGAAAAGCAGAATAAGCAAAAAATGGGCAGCAGCTCTATCGATGAAGCCTTCAAAGGGCGGTTCATCGTGGTGCTACCCGATGGTCGGTCTGCTGATCCTAAAGTGGATGCATGGGTCACAGCGGAGTCATCACATTTCCTGACGAGATGGCGCAGTTTGATGCGCGGTGATGTCCGGGCGAAAAAGCCCTCTGAAGTTACGGATGAAGATCAGTTAACATCGACTCTGGTTATGTGGGGCACCCCCGAATCTAACTCGATGATTCGGTCTCTATACGAAGACAAAGAAAAAGTTGGTAGCAGATTGCCAATCGGATGGACTTCGAAGGCCGTCGTCTGTGGGCAGCAGTCTTTTGACAGGAGAAGCCATATCCCCTGCTTCGTGACCTCGAAACCGATTTTGATGCCCGACATGTTGGGATCGATTGTCCTCAACTCCGGCCTCACCTTCCGCGAAGCGCACGACAAGACTAATTCGCTGCAGAATCCGAAGCTCCCTCACTGGGCGATTCTGGACATCACTCAGCCGCCGAATGCGGAGAGCGCAGGCAAGGTAGTAGCCGCAGATTTCTTTGACGAACATTGGCAGGTAATCCCGCGCGTGGTGTCGCCCGAGAGCCGGGAGATTCCGAAGTGACCAGCTTGAGCTACGGTGTCGAATATGGAATTGCCACCTTGCCTAGGCGTGAAAGGCTCGCTGTTAGCTGAGCGGTGCTATCTAGTTTGCCTTGGCCATGAGTGGGGGCCCGGCCGGTGTAAGGGCGTGACCAAATCAGCCAGCGGCCTTCGGGACTGAGGTGTGTGTTGCAAAGCGCCACGCGGCGGTCGATGAATGTCACTGTTAGGTAGGCAATACCGTCTGCGGTGGTCTGAATGCGCAGACCTGCTGGTGCCGCGAGCGGGTCCGTTTGCTGGAACAGTCTAGCGGTGTGAGTGCCTCGCAGAGGGATGGGAAAAGGTTGCCGCGTTGTATGCCAAGGACTGGTCCAGCCTGCAAGGGCAACACTGGCTTCTCCTTGCGTCAGTGTGCCGTGCACATCGCTGGGCGTGTGGAACTCCAGGCTGAGTTTGAGGGGCAGAGCTTTGCTAATGGGCAGGGTCAAATCAAGGCGTGGAACCTCGTATTCGCGGGCGATGACTTCGCCAACGATGGCGTGGTTGAGTTGGCCATTCCATAGGCTGCCGGTGAAGGTGCCCTTGGCGGTGATGTTCAAGTGCAACATGCCGCCGAGGTCAGCATTCAAGGTGCGGTGGCGATCAAGTTGCAATGCTACCGGGCGCACAAGCTCAAGAGGTATGGGAATTCGCGGGCGGGCGAAGATGAAGTGCAGTGTGGTGTCAGCCCACAGATGCGGTGTCTGGGCAAGCGAGGCAAGTGTGATGGGTAGGCCGTTTTGCAAAATGCTATCAACGATGTAGCCATCTTCAGGCGTCACTGACAGGAGTGACACGCCTCCGAGTGGTAGCCTGGCCAAGCTGGCCGATACGGTGCCGTGGCCTTCGGCGGTGGTGGCCAGATGCACGGGATCGGTTTCCAGAAGCATCTGATGATAGGTCTCCACCCATGTGCGCCCATCGGGCGCTCGGCGCAGGCTGTCGGGGCTGTAGGCGGGATTGAGGCCGCGTGCTGTCTCCCAGCCATCGGGTAAGCCATCGCCATCGCGATCCGTGGGGGCGATGCTGGCCGCTAGCACAGGCCAGCCACCGACATCGGCCTGCGAATTGACCAAATCGCCAGTGCCGTTTCGCACCTGGCTCAGGATGCGTAGGTCAACAGCATCACGCCGAAGCGAGGCACCGACCTCGGACAGCACATTCGCAGTGGACACGTGCGCCGAGATGACTGGCAGTTCAGCATTGTCGAAGAGCACTGGCGTAGGCAGGAAGTAGGCGGAGCCGAGCGAGCGTGGCACCGAGACCATCCAGGTGGGATCGAGATTACTCGCGCTGTTCCTCCACAGCTCTCCATTGAAGGTGTTGCCCGACCAGTGAGCACGCGCGTGAGTGGAGAGTTCCTCAAAGGCCCAGTAGCGGTAAGCATAGAAAGGGGATTGTGCGATAGGCAGCCAGCCGGGAGCGGTGCCTGGACCAGGGAGATACGCGTTGTTAACGAAGTTTACTTGGACCGCGGAATCAGTGCTGCGATTCGCTCCGGCTGCCTCCCAGCCCTCAGCCACATCTCCCCAGTCGTAGATGACGTTGTTCCGGAAATCGAGCTTCACTCCCAACGGATCCTTGGCCACGGGGTCCAGGCCTTGCACCATGGGGGCTCGGTCGGAGTGATGAGCGTAAAGATTGTGATGCAAGCTTAGCCGTGCGCCATTGCGGCCACGCAGCAGTGAGCCCTTGCCATGCGGTTCGCCACTGGAGTGCACAGAGCGATACAGGCTCTCGGCGATCAAAGACCACTGCACCGTCACATCGCGTGCATCAGGCGTGACGCTGAGGACTTCGTCTATGCCCCAACTCGCCGACACATGGTCGAGGATGATGTTCTTGCCGCGCATGATGCTGACGGCATCCAGGTCCGCGCGTCGCAGATCGCCCAGGCGGAAGCGCAGGTAGCGCACGATGACTTCGCTCGCTTGAATGCGGAACTCATGCCCTGCAATGGTGATGCCATCGCCGGGGGCCGTTTGTCCTGAGATGGTGAGGTGAGAATTGCGCACGACTAGCATGGTCTTTAGCCAGATAGTGCCTGCGGTGCGGAAGACGATGGTGCGCGGTCCGGTCGCGTCGACGGCAGCGCGAAGGGAACCTGTGCCTGAATCATTGAGACTGGTTACGGGGATCACGCGGCCAGCACGACCACCGATAGTCCACTTGCCCACGCCTTCCGCACCAGGAAAGGCGGATAATGACTGCGCTGTGCACGTGCTCGTCGCCCATAGCAGCGCTAGGCTGACGAGTGTTAAGATGTAGCGCGTGGAGAGTGAGGGAAACACGTTGCTCGGCGATGATGCCAAACCAGTTAACGTCAACGCTTGGCTGCTATTCCATCATGTTTTGCTGCAACTCTCAATCTCATCTTCGAGCTCTCCTATGTATTTTGTCTTTTTCTGCCCCATCTGAAAATTACACTTTCCCAAAGCTTCCTCTAACTCTAACCTCACCGGGTGAACCCCAAGCGCATGTATTTAAGCATCTGGATCGGCATTGTCATGAGCACCTCGCAGAGCGGGTGTTCGGTTTTCCCAAAGCAAGAGCTGGCAGATGGCACGCAGGTTCGCCGCGCAGTTGCTGTGGAATCTGATCCTCAGCCTCAGAGCACCGTTGGGAGCATCATCAATCCGAATTCCACGCTGCCTCAAGTGCCGCCACCCGGCGTGCGTGTGCGCTACACTCAAGTGCAGACCAACGAGATGGCGGTGGCCATGACCTTTGATGACGGTCCGCACGCGACCTTCACCCCGCGCCTGCTCGACATCCTGAAGGAGCGCAACATCAAGGCCACCTTCTACGTCGTCGGCAAGTGTGCGAAAGCCTATCCGCAGATCATCCGCCGAATCCTGGCCGAGGGGCACGAGATCGGCAACCACACCTGGGATCACAAGGCGCTGAGCAGCCTGTCGGACGAGCAAGTGCGCAAGGAGTTGAAGATGACCGAGGACGCAGTTCTCGAAGCGAGTGGTTACCGCATGCGCTCCATGCGTCCCCCATATGGCGCGACGAATCTGCGCCTGAATCAAATGTGGTTCAAGGAGTTCGGCTACCCAACCATGATTTGGTCCGTCGATCCGCTGGACTGGAAGAATCGCAATTCGGCTACTGTCACCAGCCGCATTGTCAGCAACGTGCACAAAGGGGCGATCATTTTGGCCCACGATATTCATGGCACGACGGTGAACGCAATGCCCTCGACCCTCGACCAAATCCTGGCCAAGGGATATCGTTTCCTCACGGTCGGGCAGCTCTTGAATTTGGAGAAGAGTTCGATGCCTGTGGGGGTTGTCGTGCCGCCCACGGTTGATCCTACCGAGATGCCAGCCAAGACTCGCCGCTCGTCCTAGTCAGGGCACGTCGGGTGAGTTTTTTCCATGATCGGCGACGCCTACTTTCATCTGCGCGAGCAACTTGGCACCGACCTGCTCCAGCTGGCCCAGTTGGTGCAGACCCATGGCGGATCGCCCGATGACGGGCAGATCCTGTCGAACCTCATCGCGAGCCTCGACGACCCGTTTGTTTTCGTCGTGGTGGGTGAGGTGAATGTGGGCAAGTCCACTTTCCTCAATGCCCTCTTCGGGGCGGAAATCTCACGTATGGGCGTCATGCCCACCACGGACAAGATTCAGTTCTACAAGCATGGTCCATTGCATATCACGACCTCGGTTGGGCCGACGATCAATGAGGTGCGACTGCCGCTCGACTTCCTGCGCAACTACCACGTGGTCGATACTCCAGGCACGAACTCCATTGAGCACGAGCACCAGCAGATCACTGAGCGTTTCGTGCCCATCGCCGATCTCGTGGTCTTCGTTTTCAGCGCCATGAACCCATGGGGTGCCTCGGCATGGCAGTTCCTGGAAAAGGTGCACCGCCAATGGATGAAGCACGTCATCTTCGTGCTGCAACAGTGCGATCTGCGAACGCCTGAGGAGATCCAAGTCATCACCGACTACATGCGGCAACTGTCGCAGCAGCGCTTCGGAAAAGAATTTCCATTGTTCCCCATATCCGGCAAGAAAGCGTTTCTCGCTCGCACCTCGGGTTTGGACACCGATCGTCTATTAAATGAGAGTGGTTTTCTCGATCTTGAGCATCACATCGACCAAGTCGTCATACAGCATCCGCATCGGCTGGCCAAGTTCGCATCGTCGCTGCGGATCGCTCGACAGGTGCTTGATAAGTTGATCGAGACCAGCACTGCACAGCTCGACGATCTCCGCAAGCACTGCATGGTCATCGACGAATTGCAGGCCGAGCGCAGCGTGCAAGTGCTGCGCACGCAGGCAAAGTTCGAAGTCGCCGTTCAGACCACTAGCCATGATTACGAGGACTCTGCCGGACGCATCGCTGATCAAGTGGATCAGTGCCTCGCCCTGAAGGCTGCCTTTAGGGCGGTGAAGGAGGACACGCGCATGCCGCAGAACCTCGATCATCGACTTTATCAGGAACTCATGGGCCGATCCGGTGAACGCTGGCAGCAGATGGCCACCGTTCTCGAGGATGACTTCAAACGCTTCGAAAACTACATGTCACACCGCTGGCGCGGAGAGCTGTATTTGTCAGAACTGCGCAGCAAGGACGACGCTGAACCCGCAAGTGAAGAAGCGCGTCGCCGATTCATCGCGAAGATCGATTCCACGCTGCGGCGCTTCGTTCTCGGGCTCCAAATCCAAGAGACGCTAGCCCCAGGTCTGGTGCGTTCGTGTCAGCAGAGTCGTCGCCTCCCATGGCTATTGGGGCCTCTCGTGGTGAGCACGGGGGCCGCCTTCTATTGGCTGGGCTGGCAGGCCGGCTGGATCGGTGTTGGGACCACGCTCTTCATGGCCTTGGTCCTGCTCCTTATGCTGCGCAGCGGCCTGCGCAGCACACGCCGGAAGCTCGCCGAGCAGTTCGATACCGCTCGGGATGCGCTGCGCGAGATGCTGCGTACCCAAGTGGTGGACGAAACCGAGCACGCGTTCGGCCTCTTCACCCGCATACTGCTGCCCGCGCGCCAGGATAAAGAACTGCAAGAAGCCCGCCGCACCGCCGAGGCCAGCGAACTGCACGACCTACGCGCCTCCTTCCAGAAGCTGCAAGATGAGGTGAAGGTCGCGGGTGTGTGAGGCTTTGGGCCAGTCTCTAAAAACGGTCAAGAAATGGACCGACGGTAGCTACGGGCAAGGGTGGAGCTGTGCGAACGGCAGAGATGTGGAAGGCGACCATTGAGGATGTCGCGAAGCGATCGAGCGCGATGAATGTGAAGGTGGGAGTTCCGTATCGATGCGATGTCGAAACCAATCACGAAGCCGCCCTGTCTAGCCGCTTCGCCGGAGTGACTTCGACACCGTTCGAAGACAGTAGTCCAACATTTGGGGAGCAGGTTTGGCGGGTATTGACTTGAGATAAGCGTTCACGTTAGTCTCGCCTTATGAAGGTTTTGTTGGCAATTGTGTTGGTCGCGGTGCTTGCGGTCGCAGGTGGCGGATATGCCTTGCTCATGCGTGAGCAGGGTCAGTTGCATCTCGATCTAGCGACGGCGCTGGTGGCGGTGAAGAAGATGGAGAATGAGACCCAGGCTCTCCGCACCGAGCGCGACAAGCTGAAGTCCGAAACGAAACGGCTTGCGCAACAGGTCGCGACCGTGACGCAGCAGGCGAAGGCATTGGCTGAAGGTCAGGGGGTGGCTGCCAAGTCCCCTGCCGCAGGGCAGGGGAGCAGTTCCGTCATGGGCGCCGCGGGCGGCAAGCCCATGAAGGACACGATGACTGAGATGATGAAGAATCCTGAAATGCGCGAGATGGCGAAGCAGCAGCAGATCGCCATGATCGACCTGCAATACGGCGGCTTGTTCTCAAAGTTCCAACTTGATGACACCGAGAAGGCCAACTTCAAGCAACTGCTGGCTGAACGTGTGGGGTTGGAGGCCGACATGACCATGAGGCTGATGGATGACAAGCTGACTCCGCAGCAGCGGCAGGCCATGATCAAGGCAATGCAGGTCGCCAAGAAACAGAACGACGACAAGGTTCGCACCTTCCTCAATAGCGAGCCGGATTACCAATCCTTCCAGAACTGGGAGGACACCAAGAACGAGCGGATGCAACTCAGCATGGGGCAGTCGGCTTTCAGCGGCACGGGCGAACCACTGAGCACGCAGCAGGAGCAGCAATTGGTCGATGCCATGTATCAAGTGCGTAAAGAACCCAGCGCGGTGCCTGACATGAGCAAGATCGAGAATTTCGATCCCCGCCATCTGGATGCTGTCGGGCTGGATCGCCTGATGGCGAAGCTGGATGCCGACGCGCAGCGCGTGTATCAGAGGGCCTCCACCTTCCTGACGCCCAATCAGATGAAAGCGCTGAAGACCATGCAGGAGCAGCAGCGCTCCATGGCCGAGTATGGCCTGAAGATGTCGGCGTCGATGATGAACGGCCAGCCCAAAAAGTAAGCGCTGGTGTTCCCTTGCTGGGCGGTGGGCACGAGGCGGTCCATGCAGTCATGCTAGCAGCGACTTCTTGATCTCGCCGTGGATGTCGGTGAGCCGGAAGTCACGGCCTTGATAAGGATAGGTGCGCTTGGTGTGCTCGATGCCCATGAGATGCATGATGGTCGCATTCAGATCGTGGACGTGAACAGGGTCGCGCACGATGTTGTAGCGGTAGTCATCGGTCTAGCCGTGGGTGTGGCCCTTGCGCACGCCTGCCGTCAGCACGGTGAAGCAACGCGGATGATGTTCGCGGCCATGGTTGGTCTCCGTCAGCGCGCCCTGGCTGTAGATGGTGCGACCGAGCTCGCCGCCCCAGACGATCAACGTATCGTCGAGCAAGCCGCGCTGTTTTAGATCCTTGATGAGCGCTGCTGCCGGCTGGTCGTTGTCGTAGCACTGGCCCTTGATGGCTTTGGGCAGGCCGCCGTGATGGTCCCAGCCCATGAGGAAGAGTTGGATGAATCGGACATCGCGCTCAGCCAGACGGCGGGCGAGTAGGCAGTTCGAGGCATAGGTGCCAGGGGTTCTCAACTCTGGGCCGTAGCTGTCGATCACGTGTTGCGGTTCTTGAGAGATTCCCGTCATGTCTGGCACGCTCGGGGATGTCCGCTGATTCGTTAAAACCATCATGCGGATGGTGGGATGATTTTCGTTTGGTTTCGTGCTGATGCAAGACGCTTGCGACGCGACACAGG
>Ga0247831_1006147_pt1 | contig 14442 bp, 16 predicted proteins | sample LaCruzMarch2015__9_FD_192406 | JGI IMG/M metagenome (GOLD analysis project Ga0247831, IMG submission 192406) | Freshwater microbial communities from meromictic Lake La Cruz, Castile-La Mancha, Spain - LaCruzMarch2015_1m | ecosystem: Environmental > Aquatic > Freshwater > Lake | place: Spain...
AATGGCGTTGCACCCGCTTGCGCCACTCGTGCATCGGTTCTTCTTCGTGCGCCGCATAAGCGAGAGCCAAATGCCGGCGGGCGGCGACAAAGCCCTGCTCGAAACCGTCGAGCACTGTCGCGCGCGTCAGCGACGCGCGCCCGAGTTCGGCGAAATCGTCGCGCACGTCGAGCAGTTCGGCCGCAGCGGTCTTTGCGGCATCGCCATCGACCATGTCCGGTCCATCCGTTGCGACGCCGTCGAACAATCCAATCGCCGCGCAAAAACTACCGGGTTCGACGCCGGCGCGCGTCTCGATGGCGACTAGCGTCGCCCTTGCCACGGCGCGGTCACGCGAGGCGGACAGGCCGCGGGCAATATCGCGGACGCGCGCGTCGGCGCTCCGGAACTGCGGCGCCGACAGCCCAGGACGCACGATCCGCAACAGCGCCCGCACGCGCTTCAGGCATTTGCGGCAATCGTGGATGGCGGCACCGAGGTCGGCACCCCTGCTCAGCGCATCATGCGCGCGATCGATCTGGGACAGCGCGATCCGCCGCGTCTCCTTGTCGATCGGCCGGCCGATGCGAAATCGAAACGTCATCACCCGACTCCGTCACGGGGACATCTATTTGTCGGGGACCGGTAACAGCACGCGATGTCATAAGTAATCCGATCCCGCGACCGATTGTGACAGCTGTCGACGAAATCGGTTAATTGTCGATGCTTCTCGACAGACCGGCGCGCTCATCCACAGGGCGGGGCGCGCGAAACGATCAGGCGCGAATGGTGGCCGCCCACGCGAGCCACTGGCGGATGCGCGCCTCGGGTTCGGGGTGGGCGAGGAAGTCCGTGATCACCGCCACCGACTGTGCGCCTGCTGCGATGACACCCGTCGCACGCTCGATGGTGATGCCGGCGATGCCGACCAACGGCATATCGCCGATCTTCGCTTTCCACTCGCCGAGTCGCGGGAGCCCCTGCGGCCCCCACTTCATAGCCTTGAGCTTGGTCTCGTAGATCGGACCCAGCGCAACATAATCAGGCTTTGCTACAAGCGCGATGTCGAGTTCCTCCAGGCTGTGCGTCGAGAGGCCGAGACGTGGGCCTGCCCGTCGGATCGCCGCAAGATCCGCGCTCGCGAGGTCCTCCTGGCCGAGGTGGATGTAGTCGGCGCCATGCTCGATCGCTTGTTTCCAGTAGTCGTTGACGATCAACTGGCATGCGTGCGCACGGCAGAGGTCGAGGCCCGCGGCAACCTGGCGGCGCACCTCGGCGTCGCTGGCGTCCTTGAGGCGGAGCTGTACCGTCCGGACGCCGAGCGGCACGATGCGGTGCAGCCAGCCGAGGTCGGGCACGATCGGGTAGAACACGTCGAGCCCCGGCGCGGGCGTCACCTTGGGCAGGGCCTCGGAGCCGGTGATGGCCATGGCTGATCAGCTCCCTAGATCGAAGAACGGCGTGCCGGCGACCGGCGTCGAAGGTTCGGCCATGTCGCGCTTCTCCATCAGTCCCGCCTCGAAAGCCGTGCGCCCAGCCCTTACGGCACCCGCGAATGCGGCAGCCATGGCGACCGGATCACCTGCCTTGGCAACGGCCGTGTTCAACAGCACCGCATCGAACCCGAGTTCCATGGCGTGCGCTGCATGCGAGGGCGCGCCGATCCCGGCGTCGACGATCAGTGGGACACCCGGGAAATAGTTGCGCATGGTCGACAGCGCATAAGGGTTGGCGAGGCCGCGTCCGGTGCCGATCGGTGCCCCCCACGGCATCAGCACCTCGCATCCCGCCCGCATCAGTCGTTCTGCGGCGCCGAGGTCTTCGGTGGTGTATGGGAACACCTTGAAGCCGCGCTTGATCAGTTCGCCAGCCGCCTCGACCAAACCGAAAAGGTCGGGCTGCAGCGTGTCGTCGTTGGCGATGACCTCGAGCTTGACCCACGCCGTGTCGAACAACTCACGCGCCATCTCGGCGGTGGTGATCGCCTCGCGCGCCGTCCGGCATCCGGCCGTGTTGGGGAGTACTCGCACGCCACGGCTTTCGCGCCACGAGCCGATCAGCTCGAAGAAGCGCTGGCCCGTGCCGCCGCGCGCCGCCTCGCGGCGCAGCGACACGGTGACGATGCCTGCCTCTGCTGCGGCAACCGCGTCGGCGAGAACCTGCGGAGAGGGATACTGCGCGGTGCCGAGCAGCAGGCGCGAGGCAACCCGCTCGCCATAGAGGGTTAGCGGACGGCCAGCAGCACCAGGTGTCTGTTCGATCGCATCCATGCTGTGGTCGGCAATCCTTTTCGATGGGCAGTGCGGCCGGCACGGCTCAGCCGCCTTGGCGCGGCGCGACGATCTCGATCCGGTCGCCAGTGGCAAGCTCTGTCTCGGCGCGCCGGTTGGCCGCGACGAATACCCCGTTGAGCGCCGTCGCCACCTTCACGTCGCCATAGCCGAGCACCCCGAGTGCCTCTTGCAGTGTGCCGACGGCAATTGACCGCCTCTCGCCGTTCACGACGAGTTCGAGGGCGGCGGGGCGCATCATGGTTTCGTCGGCGGGCTTCACGGTGAGGTCTCTCGGCAAGGCGTCTGTCACAGGAAAGTGGGTATAGGGGACGCCGCGCGCTACCTCCAGCCCCGATACGAGGGGGCTGCTCTCGCTTCGCGGGCAGGGCTACCGCCCCACGCCCCGCGCGAGGGCACTCCCCTCGCACTCCCCGTCTTCCGCCCGGGCTGCCCCTTGAAGCCCGTCGAAATCGACCTATCTCACCGTCGTGCCCGCCGCCAAGCGGGGGCACATCGTCTACCGGTCCGGCCCTTGCGGGGGGACCAATCTTCACGTCGCTTCTTCAGGAGGACATGTGATGCGACACATCGATTTCACGCCCTTTCACCGGTCTACCATCGGCTTCGACAATCTGTTCCGCCTGCTCGATTCGGCGGCCAGCCTCGACGCTGAAACCGGCGGGTATCCGCCCTACGACATCGAGCGCACTGGCGAGACCAGTTACCGCATTACCATGGCGGTTGCCGGCTTCCGTCCCGACGAGGTGCTGATCGACGTCAAAGAAACGGCGCTCACGGTGCGCGGCGAAAAGAAGCCGGTCGAAAACGGCAAGTCGGAGTTTCTGCACAAGGGCATCGCCCAGCGCACGTTCGAGCGCCGCTTCCAGCTCGCCGACTACGTCGAGGTGACGGGCGCCGAACTCAAGGACGGTCTGCTGCACGTCAATCTCGTGCGCAATCTGCCCGAGCGGATGAAGGCGCGCCGCATCGAGGTGCGGGCCGCCAACGAGGCGTCCCACCAGATCGAGGCCCAGGCGAGCTAACAACCGCCACCTCGTGTCAGCTGCCCCTCACGTGATCCGCAGGACCACGCGAGGGGCGTTCGATGACTTGGACGCGGCTGGCGCGTCTCCCCTGCGCCGCCGTGTCTTTTAGCCCCGGTCCACTCAGTGGGCCGGGGTGTTGGCGTGTTTGATGCCCGTCTCAGCTGCGGCAATCGGCTGCGGTATGGTTTGCGTCTGCGAGTGTTTAGCATCGGTGCAGACGCAGAGGGGTTGCATGTCGTCGAGACGTTGGCAGGCTTGGACCGTGTTGCTCGCGCTCGCGGTGCGGGCGATGATCGCACCCGGATTCATGGTCGCCCCAGCCGCTGCCGACGGTTTCGCCACCATCGTCGTCTGCACGCCGGAGGGCATGAGGCTGATGGCGGTTGGCCCTGATGGTCAGCCGCGCACAGCGCCCGGCGACGCTGATTCGTCCGGCGCGGCCGATGGTGGCCGCACTTGCCCGTTCGGGTCCGCGCCGATCGCTGTTACCGCCGGGCCAGCGCGGATCGAAGTGCCGCGCGACGTGATCGCCGTCCGTCATAACGAGCGGCCGACCACGGCGCTCATCGCCTATCGGGTCCGCTTCCGCCTCGCGCGTGGCCCACCCCTAGGCGTCGTCTAGAACCGACACCCGCCCATCTCCACGCCCGCATGCCTGCCGTCGATCTGACGGCCGTGCGTTCCAGCCGGCGCGCGATCCCTGATCGCACGCCGCGTGCCGCATCCTGCCATCCCCCACTCGAGGAAATCCACATGACGCTCCTGAAGTCACTGCTCGCCGCTACCGCACTACTGGCCTCTACCATGGTCGCGCTCGCTCAGGGCACCACGGTCGGCGCACTCACCATCGAGCAGCCGTGGACTCGCGCAACGCCGACCGGTGCCCGCGTCGCCGGCGGCTTCATGGTGATCACCAACAAGGGTGCGACGACCGACCGCCTGATCGCTGGCGCCTTCGAGCGGTCGAAGCGCGTCGAGATTCACGAGATGGCAATGGAGGCTGGCGTCATGAAGATGCGCGAGCTGCCCAAGGGCCTCGAGATCAAGCCAGGCGAGAGCGTGACGCTGAAGCCCGGCAGCTATCACGTGATGTTCCTGGACCTCGGCCAGCAGCTCAAGAATGGCGAGCAGGTCAAGGGCACGCTGGTGTTCGAGAAGGCCGGCAAGGTCGAGGTCACTTACAAGGTCGAGGCGATGGGCACTCGCGGCTCAAGCCACGGTAAGATGCACTGACGCACGTGCGACGGGCGGGCGCGGCGATGTCTCGCCCGCCTCACTCTCGCATTCCCTTACCGACCGCTGCGAGCCGCCTTCAGCTTCGCAAAGTCTTCATCCGCGTGATAGCTCGATCGCGTGAGTGGGCTCGACGAGACGAGCAAAAAGCCTTTGGTGCGGGCGATGCGGGCGTAGGACTGGAACTCTTCAGGGCGGACGTAGCGCTTCACCTCGGCATGCTTACGGGTCGGCTGCAGATACTGGCCAATAGTCAGGAAGTCGACGTCGGCGGAGCGCAGGTCGTCCATCAGTTGCAGCACCTGCTCGCGCTCCTCGCCGAGGCCGACCATGATGCCCGACTTCGTGAACATCGTGGGATCGAGTTCCTTCACCCGCTGCAGCAACCGCAACGAGTGGAAGTAACGCGCGCCGGGCCTGATCGCGAGATAGAGACCGGGCACCGTCTCGAGGTTGTGGTTGAATACGTCGGGGCGCGCCGCGACGACCACCTCGAGTGCGCCGGGCTTGCGCAGGAAATCCGGCGTCAGGATCTCGATGGTCGTTGCTGGCGTCGCAGCCCGGATCGCCCCGATAACGGCTGCGAAGTGGGCGGCACCGCCGTCGGCCAGATCGTCACGATCGACCGACGTGATGACGACATGCTTCAGCCCGAGGCGGGCAACCGCGTCGGCAACGTTGGCGGGCTCTCGCAGATCGAGCGGGCCCGGCAGGCCGGTCTTGACGTTGCAGAACGCACAGGCTCGCGTGCAGGTGTCGCCCATGATCATCATGGTGGCGTGGCGCTTCGACCAGCATTCGCCGATGTTGGGGCAGCCAGCCTCCTCGCAGACCGTGTGCAGGTTGCTTCCGCGCACGATCTCACGCGTTTCCGCATAGACCGGCGAGCCCGGCGCCTTCACCCGGATCCAGTCCGGCTTGCGCAGCAGCGGCGTGTCGGGCCGGTTGGCCTTCTCAGGATGGCGGGGGCGGCCGTCGTAGATGGTGACCATCGGGGCTCCTCGGGGCGCAGTGATGCGCCATTCAAACCTATACGTGGCCGACGGCGCACCTGTGATCAAGCGGGGTATGGCCGCAGGGCCTACGCGGCAAATACAGGTGCAGGATGGAACAGCGCTGCCGCGAGCGCGTAGTTTCCGAAGCTGCCCGCCGGAGTCAGAGATTGTTAATAAACATCGTTCCCCAACGGGGGCACGACACAGACGACTAAACCGACGCCACCGACCAGTGAAAGGTGCGCGTCTGAAACGCCGAGGCCGTGACATGGACAACACAAGTCTGACTGGCCGTACGATCCTCATCGTCGAGACCGACGTCGAACGTGCCGCTCCGATGCAGGATAGGATCGTTCACGCAGGCGGCAGGGTGCTGACGGCCTACAGCCTGTCGCGGGCGTTGCTGATCGCACGGAATGCCGACCTGGATGATGCTCTGATCGATTTCCAATTCGGCGGCGCCGAAACGGTGGGACAAGTGCTCAAAGAGCGCCATGTGCCCCACATCTTCTATTGCGGCGAGGGCATGTGCTGCTCGTCTGCTCCGGCAATCGGGGCGCAGGCCATGCAGTCCGTCACGCAATCCGCCTCGAAGTCTCTCGGCGTATTCTGAGGTCGTCGGAAGATCGCGGTTTTCCTCATAGCGGATGACGTCGCCGTCGACCGGCCGGGGCATTCCGCCCCTTACGATCTGCTGCATCGCACTCTACGTTATCACCAGCGCGGGGTTTCCGCGCCGGCAGATGCAGATGGAGCGCGCCATGATCGACATCACCACGCATGAGGGTCGCTTGATCACCGCGGCGACGCGGCTCGCCGCTGGCCGCGACTGGCAAGATGTCGCACTCGCCGACATCGCTGCGGAGGCCGGCCTTACACTTGCCGACCTGCGCGCCGTGTTCGCGTCGAAATCCGAAATCGTCGGCGGCCTCATGAAGGCGATCGACACTGATGTGTTGGCCAAGATGAAGCGGCCCGACGCCTCGCAAAGCCCCCGTGACCGGTTGTTCGAAGTCGTCATGGCGCGGTTCGACGCGCTGGAGCCTTACAAGTCGGCACTGGCCTCCATTACGGCGGGCCAGATCCCCGATCCGAAGCTTGCTGCAGCGACGCTCGCCTCGCAGCGTTGGATGCTGGAGGCGGCGGGTATCGCCTCCGACGGTCCTGGCGGCGCAATCCGCACAGCAGGCCTCGCCTCGGTATACGCCTCGGTGTTCCGCGTCTGGCTTGCCGACGACGATCCGGGGCTCGCCCGCACCATGGCGGCGCTCGATCGGCGATTGCGGAGTGGCGAAAGCGCCATGAGCGTCGTCGACGGCCTTTGTGGCACGCTGCGTCGGATCACTCGCGGCTTCAGTGGCGCCGGCAGGGGCAGTGAGCCCTCACAACCCGCAGCAGGACCACCTGCAGCCTGACGGGACGACATCCTGACGGGATGCATCCGAGTTTGCCTCTGAGACAGCCTGCCCGTATGGTCGCCCCGCCCAACACGTGCGAGGAGACCACCCGATGTCAGTCAAGCGCCATGAACCCTCGAAGATCTATTCCAAGGTCGTCGAGGCCAACGGCTTCGTCATTACCTCCGGCATCGTCGCCGAGAACATCAACCAGGACGTGGCCGGCCAGACGCGCGAGATCCTCGTCGAGATCGATCGCCTGCTGGCGCTCTGCGGCACCGACAAGACCAAGGCCGTCTCGGCGCAGATCTGGCTGTCGGACATCCGGCTGCGCGACGCCATGAATGCGGTCTGGAACGCCTGGACAGGCGGCGACAACCTGCCGACGCGGGCCTGCGTCGAGGCGGCCCTCGCCGACCCGCGCATGCTGGTCGAGATCCAGATCACCGCAGTGAAGTAGTCGTCGCATGTCCTCCGAGCGCCAGCCGCCCGTGACGCGGGCGGCTTTCCGCCATTTCCTCACCATCCCGACGCGGTGGGGCGATAACGACCTCTACGGCCACGTCAACAACGTGGTCTACTTCGCTTACTTCGACACCGTCATCAACCGCTACCTGATTGATCCGGGTGGCCTGGATATCCAGGCCGGCCCGGTCATCGGCATCGCCGTCGAAAATCAGTGCCGCTTCCACCGCTCGTTCGCCTACCCCGACGATGTCGAGGCTGGCCTCGCTGTCGCGCGTCTCGGCACATCGTCGGTGCGCTACGAGATCGGCCTGTTTGCCCCCGGCGAGGAAACCGCTCGGGCGGAAGGGCACTTCGTGCACGTGTTCGTAGATCGCGCCACGATGCGCCCGGTTGCGATCGGCGAGACCATGCGCGCCGCGCTGACGGCCCTGATGCGCCACTGACGCAGCGGCCCGTCGTCGGCGTGCTGTCCAGCGGCTGTGGCCCGCAGGCCACTCTTCCACGCATCTATTGCAACATGCGGCAAAGACACCGACGGGCTGACATCGCGAAGCACGTAGCATGACACCGTTCAGATCTTCACCGTCGCGCAGGATATCCGCCATGACGAAACCCGCCCGCTTCACGGTCCTTACCGCATTCGCGCTTGTTACATTGTTTGGTACGTTCGCCTCGGTCGACGGGGCCGCAGCCCAAGGTCGCGCGGCGCGCGGCACCGATACGGGCGTCGCCCAGTCGCTGCACCCCGTGCGCCGCGAGCGCGGCCTCAATTGCCTTGCCGATCACTTCCACGTCGGCAATGGCGCCGGACAGCGCACAAAGAAAGCGGCCGAGGTCGCGGCGATCCGCGACTGGGCGAGCTTCACGGCTTGGGAATACGGTACGATGTGGGCCAATTACGGCGTCGCAGGCACCAAGACGATGAGCTGCGACCCCAGTGGCTCCTCGTGGAGTTGCTCGGTCAGCGCTCGGCCCTGCCGTCGCTGACGCGTCAGGCGTCGCGGCCTTTCCAGCGCTCGTAGACGCAGCGCTTGCGCCTTGAAAATCGGCATCTGATGCATTGGCATCAGATGCATGTGCACGACTCTCGATATCGACGACGACGTACTGGCCGCCGCCAAAGAAACCGCGCGTGTGCAGCGCAAGACGGCCGGACAGGTGCTATCCGACCTTGCTCGCAAGGCGCTTACTTCGCCTGATCGCCAAGGCGGTGGATCTGCGGAAGAGCAGGCGCTGTTTGACGCTGAAGACGAACTTTTTCCGAGCTTTCCACATTCAGGCGGCGCCCCGGTCACGTCCGAAATGATCCGGATGATCCAGGACGAGATCGACATTGAGGACGCTACGCCGTGGGATCACGCGTCTGATCAGCCGCGCGATTTTTCCCGGCATACTCCAAAGTAGGTGCCGTGCGTTCGTTGTTCGACGTCAACGTTCTGCTTGCACTGATGGACAGGGAGCACGTCCACCGCCCGGCGGTTCGCGCCTGGTGGTCAGCCCAGCGGTCAGATGGTTGGGCAAGTTCGCCGATCACGCAGAACGGATTTGTGCGAATTATTTCGCAATCAAGCTATCCGCGCCCGAGACTGATTGTGGACGCAATTTCCATTTTGACGCGGGCCACAGCGCGCGACGAGCACCAATTCTGGCCAGATGACCTTTCGATTCTCGACGCCAATTCGATCGATCACACCAGATTGCTTGGCCCGCGCCAGATCACCGGCATCTATCTGCTAGCGCTGGCCGTGAAGCACGGCGGTCGCCTCGTCACGCTCGACACTGCGATCTCGGTGGCGGCCGTTCGTGGCGCTGAACCACGTCACTTGGTGCAGCTACTGCCGAACTGACCGCCCTCCCTACTCCCTACTCCCTACTCCCCAGTCCCGCTCCCGTTCGCTCCGCCGTTCCCCTCTTCCACCGCGCCGTTCCCGTCGTCCGGGATGTGCTCCACGGAGACGACGCGTTCGTCGGCGTCGGTGCGGAAGATGCGCACGCCCTGCGTGTTGCGGCCGGCGATGCGGACGTCGTCGACCGGGCAGCGGATCATCTGGCCGGCGTCGGTGACCAGCATGATCTGGTCGCTGTCGGCGACCGGGAACGAGGCGATCAGGCGGCCGTTGCGGTCGTTGACGACCATCGCCGCGATGCCCTTGCCGCCGCGCCCGGAGGTGCGGAACTCATAAGACGATGTGCGCTTGCCGAAACCGCGCTCGGACACCGTCAGCACGAACTGCTCATTGCCGGAGAGCTCTGCGAAACGCTCGGAAGTCAACTCGGCGACGCCCGCCTCCTCCTCGGCCTCGGGCTCTGCGGCGGCCGGCACGTCCGCCTCCTCTTCGCCGGACTGGGCGCGCCGGAGCGCGCTCGCCTGCTTGACGTAGGCCGCGCGCTCGGCCGGGTCCGCCTCGACGTGCGTCAGGATCGCCATCGATATGATGGTGTTGCCGTCCTCGAGGCGAATGCCGCGCACGCCGTCTGAATCGCGGCCCTTGAAGACGCGCACTTCATCGACGGGGAAGCGGATGCAGAGGCCTGTCGCGGTGGTCAGCAGCACGTCGTCGGCTGGGGTGCAGGTCGCCACGTCGACGATGGCATCGCCCTCGTCGAGCTTCATGGCGATCTTGCCGTTGCGGTTGATGCTCTCGAAGTCGGAGAGCGCGTTGCGGCGCACGTTGCCGGAGCGGGTGGCAAACATCAGCTCGAGCTTGTCCCAGGTCGCGGCGTCCTCGGGCAGCAGCAGGATCGTCGAGATGCGCTCGTCCTGGGCAAGCGGCAGCAAGTTGATCAGGGCCTTGCCGGCGGACTGTGGTGTCGCGAGCGGCAGCCGCCAGACCTTCATGCGGTAGCACATGCCGCGCGACGAGAAGAACAGCACCGGCGTATGCGTCGAGGTGACGAACACCTGGGTGACGAAATCCTCGTCCTTGGTGGTCGCAGCCGAGCGGCCCTTGCCGCCCCGCCGCTGTGCCCGGTAGGTGTCGAGCGGAACGCGCTTGATATAGCCCTTGTGGGTGACGGTGACGACCATGTCCTCGCGCTGGATGAGGTCCTCGTCGTCGACCTCGCCCTCGATGTCGAGGATCACAGTCTTGCGCGGCGTCGCAAATTCACTGCGGATCGTCGTCAGCTCGCCCTTGATGATGTCGACGACCTTCAGCCGGCTCGACAGCGTCTCAAGATGCTCCTTGATCTCGCCGGCGATCTTCTTCAAATCCTCGCCGATCTCGTCACGGCCGAGCGCTGTGAGGCGCTGCAGGCGGAGGTCGAGGATCGCCTGTGCCTGTTCCGATGACAACCGGTAGGTGCCATCCGCCGCGATAGTGTGGCGCGGATCGGCGACCAGCATGATGAAGGCTTCGACGTCGCGCGCCGGCCAATGGCGCGCCATCAACTGCTCTTTGGCTTCGGCGGGTCCCGACGAGCGGCGGATCAGCGCGATCACCTCGTCGATGTTGGCGACGGCGATGGCGAGGCCGACGAGGGTGTGGGCGCGCTCACGCGCCTTGCGCAGCAGGTACTTGATCCGCCGCGTGACGACCTGCTCGCGGAACGCGCAGAACGCCTGGATGAAGTCGCGCAGGTTCATCTGCTGCGGACGCCCGCCTGTGAGCGCCAGCATGTTGGCGCCGAACGTCGTCTGCAGGTCCGAGTAACGGTAGAGCTGGTTCAGCACCACGTCAGCGACGGCATCGCGCTTCAATTCGATGACGACGCGCATCCCCTCGCGGTTGCTCTCGTCCCAGATGTCGGAGATGCCCTCGACGCGCTTCTCGCGCACCAGGTCGGCCATCTTCTCGATCATCACACGCTTGTTGACCTGATAGGGGATGGCGGTGACGATCAGCGCTTCGCGGTCCTTGCGGATCTCCTCGACCTCGACCTTGGCGCGCATGATGATCGAGCCACGGCCCTTGTGGTAAGCCGACAGGATGCCGCCACGCCCTAGGATGGAGGCGCCGGTCGGGAAGTCTGGCCCCTGCACGATCTGGCAGAGTTCCTCGATGGTGATCTCGGGGTTGTCGAAATAGGCGATGCAGGCGTCGATCACCTCGCCGAGATTGTGCGGCGGGATGTTGGTCGCCATGCCGACGGCGATGCCGCCGGCACCGTTGACCAGCAAGTTCGGAAACTTGGCTGGCATCTGCATCGGCTCTTGCAGCGAGCCGTCGTAGTTCGGCTGATAGTCGACGGTTTCCTTGTCGAGGTCGTCGAGCAGGTGCTGGGCGACCTTGGCCAGCCGCGATTCGGTGTAGCGCATGGCCGCTGGCGGATCGCCGTCCACGGAGCCGAAGTTGCCCTGCCCGTCGACCAGCGGCACACGCAGCGAGAACTCCTGCGCCATGCGCACCAGCGCGTCGTAGATGGCGCTGTCGCCGTGCGGGTGGAAGTTGCCCATCACCTCGCCGACCGTCTTCGCCGACTTGCGATAGGGCCGGTCGTGGCGGTTGGAGGCCTCGTACATCGCGTACAGGATGCGCCGGTGAACCGGCTTCAGCCCGTCGCAGACGTCGGGCAGCGCGCGCGAAACGATCACGCTCATCGCGTAATCGAGATAGGAGCGCTTCATCTCGTCGACGATCGAGATCGGGCGGATGTCGCTGGGTTCGCCGCTGCCGGCAGGGGTCTTGTTCTCGGCCAACGTGATGTCCTGGTTGCGAGGCTGCCAGTTGCAGCAGCACACAATGAAACGCATGCGCGCAAATAGGCGTACGAGAGCATCATATGCTCCCGGCTCTACCTATCGCGCTGCACAACCCGCTCAACTTGCCCTAACGGGGCGCCCGCCACAACCGCCGCAATGCTTTGCGGCACACCGGATGGTGGGCTTGTCCCCAGTGAACGATACCGCCGGGTTAGCGCATGTCGCGGCAACTGCCGAAGTGCCGCAGGTAAACCGTGCGGCGCACCTGGTCTTGCTTGCGTCACAGATTGTGACTACCTCATCGATCGAAACGGTCCGCATTCGGCGGACGCGTTCTCGTACATCCCTCGGACACGACTCCATGCGTCGCGACCGTTACCGTGAGGACACTCTTATGAAGACCACGCTCGCCGGCATCGCCGCGGCACTGCTTATTTCGGCCACCGCACCGGCATTTGCTCAGGACCAGAGCAAGATCCCCCCCGGCATGTTCTTCCGCGGCCAGCAAGCCGACCAGTACCTCGCCAGGAACCTGCTGCTCGGCGCCAAGGTCAAAGGCTCCGAGGGCAAGATCATCGGCGACATCGAAGACCTGATCATGACCGAGGACAACCGCGTCGTCGGCGTCATCATGGGCGTCGGCGGCTTCCTCGGCGCCGGTGAAAAGCGCATCGGCGTGCGCCTCGGCGCACTCGAGATCAAGCAGGACAACAACGTCGTCAGCGTTTCTCTGCCGGTGTCTCGCGACGTGCTGAAGGCTGTGCCCGCCTACAAGCGCGCGCGTCCGCCGAAGTCGCTGCTCGACCGCGCCATCGAGAAGGCGAAGGAACTCGCCGACAAGACGACGGCGACCTCCTCCGATGCCTATGACAAGGCCAAGGAGCAGGCCGGCCCCGCGCTGCAGACGGCGCGTGAGAAGGCAGGCGAGGTCTACGAGAAGGGCAAGGAAGCCGTGCAGGGCGCAGTCGACAAGGCCAAGGAAGCAGCGCAGCCGGCACAGCCGAAGGCCCAGTAAATGCAGCGTCCCAACTCGCCGGCAACAGCTGCGAGTGGATCTAACGTTGAATGCGCCCCCGTCGCACATCGCGGCGGGGGCGTTGTCTTGTCCAGTGTTGCCACTCTGCGGCTTCAGCGCGTCGTCACGCCCGCGAGTGCCCGCTCGTAGGCGGCGAGTAGCGCCGGCTCCTGATGTGGCCAGGCGAACTGCTCTTCCACGCGCGCCCGCCCGGTCGCCCCCATGGCCGCGCGCAGCGCAGGGTCATCCAGCAGGATCAGCAGCTTGTCGGCGAGGTCGCCTGCGTCGTTCGGCCGGGCATACAGCGAAGCCGGCCCTGCCGAAACTCGACCCTCGGCCAATTCGAACTGCACCATCGGCTTCGACAGCGCCATGTATTCGAGCACCTTGTTCATCGTCGACTTGTCGTTCATCGCGTTGACGCGGTCGGGATTGACGCAGACGTCGGCGGTCGACAGCATCTCGATGAGGGCGTTGTCGTCGATGCGGCCGGTGAACGTCACATGATTGTCGACGTCGAGGTAGCGGGCGAGTGCCTGCATCTCGGTGAGCGCCGGGCCTGAGCCCGCGATGACGAGCTGGCAGTCGCGACGCAGCCGCTCGTGGAACATGATCCGCATCGCCTCGAGCAGCAGGTCGATGCCCTCCTGCTGGCCGATCACCCCGACATAGCCGATCATATGGCGCCGGCCGCGCCGCCAAGCGGGGTTGGGCGGGACCGCCACCAGCCGCCCGAGGTCGGGGCCGGAGCGCACCACGAACACATCTTCCGGCCGCTTGGCCCCGCGCCCGAGCGCGATGTCGCGGTAAGACAAGTTCGGCGCGATGGCTGCGTCGGCGAGCGCGAAGCTTGCCCGTTCGAGACCGCGCAGTACCCAGTAGACGAGGCCGCGGCTGCCGAATTTCGCCTCGTAGAGTTCCGGGTTGATGTCGTGATGATCGAACACGAACCGCGTGCCGGCGATCGCCTTGAAGACGGCTGCGACCAGGAACAGTGTATCGGGCGGATTGCAGGCCTGGATGACGTCGAAGCCGCGCGTGCGATGCACTTGCCAGGCGAGGCGCATTTCATGATAGAGCGCCGCAGCGTACTCGATCGGATAGCCGAGCGAGCCCTTGGCCTCGAACGGCAGCGGGTGGCGGAAGATCTCTATCCCGTCGATCAGCGCATAGGGCTCCATCGCGCCGGGCCCGACCGGCGAGATGACGCAGACGTCATAGCCGGCGCGTTTCAGCGTACGCGCCTCCGACCACACCCGGCGATCGAACGGTACCGGCAGGTTTTCGACGATGATGAGCACGCGTGGCGCGCGGCCATCGGCCTTCCGCCCGGCCGATCTGACAGGTCTGATGGCATTCGCCACCGGCCGCGCCTCTTCAGCGGTCAAGCCTGA
>Ga0247831_1006150_pt1 | contig 14433 bp, 13 predicted proteins | sample LaCruzMarch2015__9_FD_192406 | JGI IMG/M metagenome (GOLD analysis project Ga0247831, IMG submission 192406) | Freshwater microbial communities from meromictic Lake La Cruz, Castile-La Mancha, Spain - LaCruzMarch2015_1m | ecosystem: Environmental > Aquatic > Freshwater > Lake | place: Spain...
CGGATTCACCGAGCTCGCGCATCGTCCGTTCCACGACATTTCGACGATGGTTGGCCAGGTGCCGCGCCTGATCGGGCTCGGCGCGCAGCGGACGGTCTGGCAATTGGTCTGCAAGCACCTGCGCAGTCCGAAGCTGCGCGAGGCGTTTTCGATACAACCTCTGCTCGTCGGCGGCAGCCCCTTCGATACGACGAGCATCTATGGGCTCATTCACTTCCTCGAGCGCCAGTGGGGCGTCAGCTTCGCCATGGGTGGGACGGGCGCGCTTGTCGCCGCACTCGGTAAGTTGATGCAGGAGGAGGGGATCGTCATCGAACTCTCGACCACGGTCGAGCGGATCGAGGTCGAGGGACGGCGGGCGACGGGGGTGGTGCTCGAGGGCGGTCGACGGATCGCGGCCGACGTCGTCGTCTCCAATGCCGATCCGCTCCACCTCTACGGTGAGATGCTGCCGCGCAACGCGCTGGCGACCTCGGCAAAGGTAAAGCTCAAGTCGCGGCTGTCGATGGGTCTCTTCGTGCTCTACTTCGGCACCACCCGCACCTATCCCGAGGTGGCGCACCACACCATCTGGCTCGGTGAGCGGTTCGAGGGCTTGTTGTCGGACATCTTCAAGCGGAAAGTGCTCAGCGAAGACTTCTCGCTGTACGTGCACCGGCCGACGGCCACCGATCCGAGTTTCGCACCAGCTGGCTGTGATTCGTTCTACGTCCTTTGCCCGGTGCCGAACCTCAAGGCTGGTCTCGATTGGACGAAGGAGGCGGGGCCGCTCCGCGACCGCATCGTCGCAGCCCTCGATCGCACCATGCTGCCGGGCCTGGCGGATACGATCACGGCCGAGTTCTTCATGACGCCGGAGGATTTCGCCGATCGCTATCTGAGCGTCGCCGGCGCAGGTTTCTCGATTGCTCCGTATTTCACGCAGTCGGCGTGGTTCCGGTTCCACAACCGCGCCGAAGGGATCGCAAACCTATACCTCGTCGGCGCAGGCACCCACCCGGGTGCCGGCCTTCCGGGCGTGATCTCGTCCGCCAAAGTGGTCGAGGAGTTGCTCGTGCGCGCCGGGTGATCCGCGCCGGACGCGGCGGGCACCGGACACGACCTCGATCGGTGTCCCCGCGATCAGGCCTTGACCGCCGTAACCAATTTGATCGACGGCTCGGTGGTGGTCGAAGGCGACACAGTTGCCCGGCTGAGCTGCGGGGCAGCTGCATCAGCAGCGGCCGCTCCTGCTCTCGCACCGAATGACGGCGTCGAGAAATCAGCAAGGGAATACAGTGCCAGCAGGCCGATCAGGCCAACGAGCAGGGCCGCTACCACCGGGCCGAGTTCGATGGCACGGAATTGACCGACAGCCTGCAGGAAGAAGCCGATCACCGCCAAGACGGCGCCGAAGCCCGCACAGGCACTGCTGGCGCACATGGAGCGCGACTGCACGTCGGCGGGGGCACCAGCGAGCAGCGCGGACGACCTCAGCGCTGTGGCGATCATCGCCACCCCGATCGCCGCGTAGACGAGACCGACGACCGCGAACCAATTGGCAGTCACAGAGGTTGTCATGTCGTACCCTTTCTGGTTCCTGACGCGCGTTGTCCTGTGAGGACGACCATTTGAGCAAGGGCCACGGGAACATGGCCTGGAAAATTCGCAGCGCTGCTTCATCATTGTGCAGCGGATCAAAACATGTCGGCAAGTAGCCGGACATCGAACGTGATCCACCTGGCCCGGCGCGCGGTGCAGTGCAGGTCGGCGGAATCCTCATGGAGTTGCGCCCGCACACGCAGGCCAACCCTTCGCGAACGACAAAAGCGGGAGCCCCGGAATTTCTCCAGATCCCCCGCTCAACGATGCGTATGCCGCTATCCCGCTGCGCTCGGCACGCACACCGCGATACGCATCACGATCGCCTCGTCATTTTGGTGCGGTCGGGCCGTCGAGGCCCGAACCGCCAGTCCGGCTACTCATCATTTCGCCGGGGCGAGAGCGACCGGGGCGAGTGATGCGCGGTTGAGTTCGAGGTAGTCCTTCAGCATCTGCGTGCCGTTGAGAGGCTTGGCGAGCCCCTGGTGGCAGGTGCTGCAGAACGCCTTCGGTGCATCGCCGTGCGGCCCCAGTCGGTTCGCCGGATAAACCGGCTTGAGCGGCGTCAGGAACGCTTCGTTGATATCGCGCACCAGACGTAACCCGTGCCAGGCAGTCGCCCGTTGCGGTGTCGATTGAGTCCAGGATCCGAACGCTCGGCTGTTGTGGCAGAACGTGCAATTGACGCCGAGACTTTCCGACATGTGGATCATCAAGGCGTAGGTCTTCTCGGTGTCCTGGATCGTCGGGGTCGTCTTGCCCGGCACATTCGTGTCCAGCGGGAGTGCCCTGGTCGATGCGATCCGGATCTGCGTATTGCCGCCACCGATCAGATCCGTGAACGGGTCAGCCGTCATCGAGGTCGAGCCGATGTTGCGATTGGCCCGGTTCTGATTACCCGCCGTGTATCCGGTCATGCGCCAAGGCGCTGTCGGATCTTTCGCGGAGAACCAGATGTTCTTCGGCACCGGCTTGCCTGCGTGGCAGGTGTAACAGGTGACGCCGGCTGTGCCGACATGCGGTTTCCACGTCTCGTTGATGTGACGCGTCATCTGCAGCATGCGCCGAGACACCGTGTGGGTGTACTTCGACTCGTCGGCGAGGTTCTCGACGTTGTGGCAGTAGGCGCATCCTTCTTCCGGCGAGACCCACTCGGTCATTGCCGCCATCGTCCGAATGAGTTCGCCTTCGCTCAGATCGCCGAGCACCTTGAGGCTCTTGTAGATCGTCGATGCCTTCGGTCCGCCCGTGTCGGCCGCCGGTTGGACTTCGGGTATCTTGATGGCAGCGAGCTTTGCCTTTTCGGTGCGCGGGTTGGTGACCTGCTCCATCCCGAGGCCGCGATAGCCGATCTGCTTGGCCTGTTGCGGTGGACGCTCGCAACCAGCGAGGCCGACCGCAAAGACCACGGCGAGCAGAAGAGCCGGTTTCACCGGATTACGTTGGGTGAGATTGATACTCATTTCGCAACTCCCGGCAGCGTAAGCGGATCGACCGGTGACACGTAGACCTCCGGATAGGACGGCACGATGCCGTGCTTGATGCCCCACAGGTACCAGTTGTCGACGACTGTGCCGGTAAGCAGGATGCCTATGCCGCCGGTCAGCGTGCACAGCACTGCGAACCACCAGGCCCAGCGATGGATCGATTCCATCGAGGCGTTGAAACCCATCGTCCAGCGCCAGAACAAGGCTGCACGCTCCGAGGCGGTGCCGCGATCGACGATCTGCTCGATCTCACGCTCGCCGCCGTAGCGGCCAACCGCCAGGATCGTCGCGCCGTGCATGGCAAACAGTAGTGCCGAGCCATACAGGAAGACGATCGAAAGCATGTGGAACGGGTTGTAGAACAGGTTCCCGTAGCGCAGCGAGAAGGCGGCAGTCCAGTCGAGATGCGGGAACACGCCGAACGGAACCGCTTCGCTCCAGCTGCCCATGGCGATCGGCCGAATAAAGCCGAGCACCAGGTAGAGCCAGATGGCCGAAGCGAATGCCCAGGCCACGTGCGAACCCATGCCGAGCCGACGAGCGTTCACATAGACGCGCACCCAGAACAGCAGGATCGACATGGTGAGGAAGAAGCCGGCGAGCAGCCACCAGCCGCCCTCGGACATCGGCGGGATGGTGAGACCATACTTCGCCGCAGGCGGTTCGAGTGCCAGCCAGGGGAGTTGGCGGACGAACTGGATCGGATTCCAGTTCACCGACGCCAGCATGTTCATGCCGATGATGAACACCGCGAACAGGCCGAATGCCAGTGAGGCAAGACCGATCGCACCGAGGTAGAACGGCCCGATCTGAGCATCACCGATACGGCCTGCCCAGTAGTTGAAGAAGGGCGTGCCCTCACGCGGCCACGCGGGGTCGGGATCTCTGAACGGCACGCCCATTTCGGGGTGAGCACGGACCTGGATACGGGTGAAGATGTTCTGATACGTTGCCATGGCTGGGTCCCCTTTCTCTCAGACGGCCGCCCAGATCGGCAGATCGAGCCACCAGTTCCACCACTCGGGCCATCCGCGGGTCCAGAACGGTCCCGAGATCACGATGCAGATGGCGCTCCAGAAGCCGGCGTTGAGGGCGAGGAAAAGCCCCAGCCTGTGGATGCCGAGTGTGCCGATCGAATAGCCGATGGTGTCGCGGAAGAACGTGTTCTCGTGGTCCGGCGTCTTGACCGTCTCGCCTTCGGGCGGATTGGTCGCCGAAAGCACCAGTCCACCATGCAGCGCGAGGGCGAGCGTCGTGGTGAAGAAGAACGTGATCGCCAGCATGTGGGCAGGATTGTAGTGGAAGTGGATGTACTGGTAGCCGACGTTCGACACCCAATCGAGATGTGCGATGATGCCGTAGGGGAAGCCGTGTCCCCAGGCGCCCATCAGCACCGGACGGATGACGACCAGCGTCACGTAGGCGAAGATCGCGAAGCCGAACGCGATGGGCACGTGATATCCCATGCCGAGCTTGCGGCAGATCTCGACTTCACGCAGCGCCCACGACACGAATGCACCGATGGCGCAGAACGTGATGGCCTGCCAGAGCCCGCCTTCCCGGAGGGGTGCGAGCGCGAGCCCGTACTTGAGATCGGGCGGCGCGATATTGATGGTCCACGGGTTCCATGTCGGGCCGATCGCTGCCCCATACATGATCAGCGCCGTTCCAAGGATGGTGCAGAACAGCGTCGTGATGCCGAAGAAGCCGACGTAGAATGGGCCGACCCAGAAATCGAACAGATCCCCGCCGACCAGTGTGCCGCCGCGCACGCGATATTTCTTTTCAAAATTCAGCAGGGCCATGGGTGTCCTCCTACCGGCCGGCCGGTCCGGCGCTGCACGATGTTGCTCGTGCTCACGCCACGTACAGGATCGAAGCGGTGGCGGACGCGGCAAGCGCCCGCCACCGTTTATCCGACACTCAGCCGAACCGGACGCCAGACAGCGTGGTTACGGGAGTTGTCGGGGCGTGCATCTCAGCCTTCTTGGGATGGTTCTGCAGCCAGTTGTACCGCTCGGTGCTGAGCAGGATGAAGTGGATCGTGAAAGCGAGGATGGCGAGGAAAACATAGAGAGCCATCAACAGACGGACGGGATGTACCCATTGCCAGACGACATGCATTGCGTTTCTCCGTTCACTCAGACATCTGGCGAACGCACCGGAGTGCGCCGCCTGTCTGATGTTGATTGCTCAAAAACCGACCCACGGACGCCACATCCACATCAGGATGTGAGCCACCACGGCGATGGCGATGTAGAGCATCGTCATCTGCATGAAGGAGCCGTGCAGCTCCTTTGCTTCCTGCTCGGTCAAACCCGAGACATTCAGCTTGTCACCAATTCCAGCCATTCTTGACCTCCGGCTGTCGGGCCTGAACCCGGTACCGCGTATCGACCCACACGGCAGGGCATGGATTCCCAGAACCCGCGAACGGGTGCTGTGTCACCAACGGACTTTCGCGGCCTTGCGGCCAGCGGCGCTGACGGCGTCAGCGCATGAAGGCGAGCGGCACGATCGTGTGAGCGGCCGCGCGCGCCTCAGAGATGAATGAACGTCCGCCGGTGACCGCGAACGGTGCGGGCCTCCAACGGCGCGGCACGAGCCGCAGCGCCAGTGAAACAGCGAGGAAGAAGACGAAGGCGATGCGCAGGGCGAGGCGGAACTCGCGCTCTTCTGCCTTGCGCTCCAGCGTCCTGGCATGCTGCCGGCTCTCGAGGGCCATGGTCATTTGCGTCTCCCCTTCTGCTCGCGGGCCTTCTGCCCCTGGCAAAGTCGTGATCTGTCGTGTTCGCTCATGACACCCGCCCTGCGGTGAGTGCAGCTTCTGCGGCCTCGAGGTGTGCCACCGTCACCGTGTCATCTCCGGCACGGCGCGCGTTCGCTTCGGCGGCGTCGCGAAGGCGTTTGGCGGACGAAATGCGGATCAGTATCGGATGCGAGGCGAGCCGCTCTTCGAGCAGTTCGTGCGCCTCGGGCTGCCAGTGCATTTGCGTGTTGAAGCGAGCCGGGCTTGCCTCGATGCGATCGAGATCGCGGGCCAGCGGCAGGATGTGGAACAGCGCGTCGAAGAAGCCGTTGCAGATTTCCTGCACGAGATAGGTGGCACCGGCGTAGCCCATGAACGGCGTGCCGGTGTGGCGGCGGATGATGGCTCCGGGGAACGATGCCGGGATGTAGGCTGCGCGGCCCTGCACCTCGGCGAGGTACATGCGCTCATTGTAAGATCCGAGCAGCACCAGCGGTGGGCGGGCGTGTATGGCCGCGCGCACGGCCTCGTTGTCGGTCTTGGCGCCGGGCCGCCGGGCGACGGCGAAGGCGCAAGGGAGGCCGAGTTCTTCGGTGAGGAAATTGCGGATGCCGCGGGTGTAGGTCTCGTTGGCGACGATGCCGTAGCCGGCCGTCGCGAAGAAGTCCTGCGTGACCGAGCGCCACAGATCCCAGAGCGGCTTGATGGTCGTGTGCTTCTCACGCTCGATGAACGGCTCGGGATCGAGACCGAGCTCGGCGGCCAGTGCGCGCAGGAAGTGCGTCGTCGAATGCAGGCCAATCGGGGCCTGGAAGTAGGGCTTTTCCAGGGCTTCGCAAAGCTGACGTCCAAACTCGCGATAGAGGCACACGTTGGCCTCGGCATGGGCGAGCTTGGGAACATCGCTAAGATGAGCGCCGAGCGGGAATGCCATGTTGACTTCGGCGCCGATGCCCTCGATCAGGCGACGGATCTCGGCGAGATCGGACGGCATGTTGAACACGCCGTAGCAGGGGCCGATGATGTTGACGCGCGGGCGAGCGCCTTCGGTGCGCGGCTTCGGCGCGGCGGCCGGCTTGTTTGCCGACGCCTTGGTGGGCTTCGGACCGAACTCCTTCCACAGCCAGGTCATCGCGCGGTCGGCGGTCTGCCACTGGTCTTCATCGATGGTGCGGGGCAGGAAGCGGCGGATGCCGGTGCCTTCCGGCGTCACGCCGCCACCGATCATTTCAGCGATCGAGCCGGTCACGACGACGGCAGGTTGTCTTGGATCGAGCACGCGATGAGCGCGGGCCATTGCCGCCTCGGTGCCGCGCTGGCCCAGTTCTTCTTCGCCCAGCCCGGTAACGACGATCGGCAACTCGTGGGGGGGGAGCGCGTCGGTATAGTGGAGCACCGACGTCACCGGCAGGTTCTCGCAGCCGACCGGGCCATCGATGATGACCTGCAGGCCCTTCACCGCAGTGAACACGTACACTGCGCCCCAGTAGCCACCGGCCCTGTCGTGATCGAGGACGAGCATCAGCCGGCGTCCTCCGTGATGGTGTCGAGGCGGCGGTTCTTGCCGCTGGTCGAGATGACGGTCTGGGGGCCTTTGCCGGACGGCTGCTTGGGCGGCAGCTTCTCCCACACACCGGCTGTCGCGCCGGTACCGACGCCTTCGAAGAAGGCCTTCATCGTGTCGAAGCGACCCTTGGAAGCGATGGCGCCGTTGATCACTTCGGCGAGCGATCCGGCGCCGGCTGCGCCGAGCAGTGGCCGCGCCGAAATCAGGTTAGTGAAGTAGAGAGCCGGCGTGCCGGCTTCCTTGGCCTTTTGCACGACGGGCGTGGTGCCGATCGCGAGATCTGGCTCGAACGCCTTGAGTGCCGCGAGATCCTGCTCGAGCGAGGCGCGGAACGTGACGTGCGCGCCATGCGCCTCGAGCCAGCTCGCATCCTCTTCGGCGAACCGGGTGCGTGGCGTCGCGGTGCCGACATAACGCACATCGGCGCCGCTCTCGACCAGCAGGCGGGCAACGATCAGCTCGGAGCCCTCGTAGCCCGACAGCGTGATGCGCGCGTTGATCGGCTTGCAGTCGAGCGCCGCCTTGATGGCTGGGAGGGCGCGTGCGCGGGCCGCATCGATGCTGGCGGCGCTGCAGCCGGCAGCCGTCCCGATCGCCGCGAGCCAAGCGGCGGTGCCCTCGACGCCGACAGGTGCGGAGCCGACGATCGGCCGGCCTGCGGCCTCGAACTCGCGGAACGTGGCAGTGTAGAACGGGTGGATCGCGGCGGCTACGACGCAGTCGAGGGCCGCGTAATGTTCACGCCATTCCCGCGTCGGCACGCTCGGCCCGGCGGCGAGCCCGAGTGGCTCGAGCAGCGCTCCGACGCTCATCGGATCGACCGGGAACATCTCGCCGATCAGCGTTACGGTCGGCTTCGCGCTCAGTCCGGCGCGCGGCGCCTGCACGGGGCCTTGTTCGATCTCGCGGCGGGCGTAGGCGAGCATCGCGCCAGCCAGCACGTCCTTGGCTTCGGCGTGTGTCGGCACACCAAAACCCGGCACATCGATGCCGATGATGCGGACGCCGTCGATCTCTTTCGGCAACAGGCGCAACGGCACGCCGGAGGCTGCCGGTACGCACAGATTGGTGATGACGATCGCATCGTAGAGGGCTGGATCGGCGAGCTTGAAAACCGCCTCGCGGATGTCTTCGAACAGTTTGCCGGTGACGAGCGACTCGGAGTTGAACGGCACGTAGCCGACGGTGCGCCGCGCGCCATAGAAGTGCGAGGTGAAGGTGAGGCCATAGACGCAGCAGGCCGAGCCCGAGAGTACGCTGGCTACTCGCCGCATACGCAACCCGACGCGCAAAGAGCCGAAGGCGGGGCACATGCTCTGGGGCTGGTCGTGCGGTCCGACCGGGTAGTCTGCGGCGAAGCGGGCGAGCATTTCGCCATTGCCGGCCGCAGTGGCGGCAGCGCGCAGGGTATCGGCGCCGGCATGACAGGACGGCGCAGCGTGGGTCGCTGCTGCCGGGCTTACGGCTGCCGTCTCGACCGTTCTGTTCGTGTCGTCGCTCATCGCGTGCGCCCGGCCGAAGCCGGCTCCGTTGGAAGTTTGCTCAAACCGCGTCGTAGATCACTTCGAGGGATGGCTTCTGGAGCACCGTGCCGCCGCACATGTCCTCCATCGAGGCAGGCGCCAGCACGACGTCGCGGCCGGTCACGTCGCTGGCGAAGAGGCCGAGCAACTGGTCCTGGCTGAGGGGCGTCGGATGATGCGGCAGCGAGACGGCGATGTTGCTGGCGAGCTGTTCGAACAGCGAGCCCCAGCGGTCGCCCGGGCGGCCGATGATCTGGTAGTTGGCGCTCTTGCGGCGGATGTCCTCGTCGGCGGGGATCGCGGCGAGCACCGGGATGCCGACGGCTTCGGCGAATGCCTGCGCCTCGCCCGTGCCGTCGTCCTTGTTGATCACCATGCCGGCGACGCCGACGTTGCCGCCGAGCTTGCGGAAATACTGCACCGCCGAGCAGACGTTGTTGGCGACGTAAAGCGACTGGAGGTCGTTCGAGCCGACGACGATCACCTTCTGGCACATGTCGCGTGCGATCGGCAGGCCGAAGCCGCCGCACACCACGTCGCCTAGGAAGTCGAGCAGCACGTAGTCGAAGCCCCACTCGTGGAAGCCGAGCTTCTCAAGTAGTTCGAAGCCATGGATGATGCCGCGTCCACCGCAGCCGCGGCCGACTTCTGGGCCGCCGAGTTCCATCGCGAACACGCCGTCGCGCTTGAAGCAGACGTCGCCGATCTTGACGTCTTCGCCGGCAAGCTTCTTCGCGGTCGACGTTTCGATAATGGTCGGGCAGGCGCGTCCACCGAACAGCAGTGATGTGGTGTCGCTCTTGGGATCGCAACCGATCAGCAGCACACGCTTGCCCTGCTGGGCCATCATGTAGGACAGGTTGGCGAGCGTGAAGCTCTTGCCGATGCCGCCTTTGCCATAGATCGCGATGATCTGCGTTTCAAGCTTCGCCGAGCCACCGTCGCGGCCACCGCCAAGTGACTCGGGCTTCTCGCGCAGAATTTGTGGGAAGGCGGATTTCACGCGCGTGGCCTCCGTCATTGGCAAGTCCTCCAGTCGAGGATCATCTTGAGACAACCCGCATCTTCGAATGCGGTGCGATAGGCGTCGGCAGCGTGCTCGGCCGGCGAGACGTGCGAGATGAGGCCATCGAGATCGAGGCGGCCTTGGGCAACCAATGCAGCCACGGCGTCGAGGTCGCTCGGGGACCATTCGGCGGCGATGCGCAGGCGGATCTCGCGCAGGAAAGCTGGCACGAAGACGAGGGCGATGCGCTCCTGGTAGAAGCCCGCAAGAATGACCTCGCCGCCCTTCGTGGAGCGCGCAATCAGCGCATCGATGACGGAGGAGTCGCCCGAGGCGTCGCACGACAGCGCGTAGTCGCGGCGCGGATCGTCGCCGGGGCTGATGACGGGATAGCCTGTGGCGCCAGCGCGGCGATCTTCGCGAGTCTCCCAGACCACCGGCGGCGCGCCACCGAGCGACATGGTGATGCGGGCGAGCAGGCGGCCGAGCACGCCGTGGCCGACGATCAGTTCAGGCAGGCGCCCCCTGCTGCCGGCGAGGGCATGATGAGCGGTTGCTGCCAGCGCCAGCAGGACGGCATTGCTGCCGAGTGACGGGGTGACCGTCACGGCTCGCCGAGAGGGTGTGATCAGGCGCTGGCTCGCGCCGCCGAACAGCCCGCGCACTTCGCCGTAGCAAGCGGCGCCGGGCACGAACACGCTCTGGCCGATACGGTCGACAGCACCAGCGCCGGCTTCGACGATACGGCCGGCGGCTTCATAGCCGGGCACGAGCGGATAACCGAGCCCCGGGAACGGCGGCATGCGACCCGACCACAGCAGCTTTTCGGTGCCCGTGGAGATGCCGCTCCAGTCGATGTCGACGACCACATCGTCGTGCCCGACCGGCGCCAGGGCCAGGGTTTGCACCCCGATCTGCTCCGGCTTGGCGAGGACGACGGATCGCGTCTGCATCATGCTTCCCCTGTGTGGCTCGTCCCTGGCGAGGCTGGTCACGAGACCTTCATCGAGCAACTGAGTGTCAGCATAACATTACACTTCAAGTCGTCAACAGGAATGGACAGATTTTCAGCAAAGATGTCTGCGCGATGTCAGCGGGGCCTCACAGCAAGGACCAAATTCGTCAGCGTTGCCCGTGCTGTCGGAACTTGCCGGACGTCTGTGTATGCAGCCGCGACGAGCAGCTCTCGCATCGCTGCATAGCTGCGCGGCCGGCCGCGCCCCATCGTCATGAGGTAGAAGCCGAAGTAGGCGTCCCCAGCAGGCTGGCCAGCGAGCGTTTCCGCGACGAGCAGGTGGCCGCCGGGCGGCAATGCGGCACGCACCGCGCGCAACAGCGCAAGCACCGTGGCATCGTCGTGATCGAGCAACACGCGATTGAGCACGGCGAGGTCGCAGCCTGAGGGCAGGGCATCGGTGTGAAAGCTGCCCGGCGCGATGCGCGTGCGCGCCGCCATGCCGGCGGCATGGATCTTTTCTCGTGCAACGTCGCAGACCGCCGGCAGGTCGAATAGCGACAGGGCGAGGTGTGGGTAGCGCCGACCTGCCGCAACGAGGAACGTGCCGTCGCCGCCGCCGACGTCGAGTAGCGCGGTATGACGCGCAAGTGGATAGGAATTGAGCGTCTCCTCGGCGATCAGCGCCTGCGAAGCTGCCATGAACCGGGTGTAGTCGGCGACGGCCTCGGGTGTCAGATTGGCCGGATTGGCGTCGTGCGCGTAAGCCCAGAAGCGGGCGAGCACCGCGTCGGACAGATCACCTTGGAGGATGCGCACCGGGTCTGCGATGTCGCGATAGAAGATCGCGTTGTGCGCGACGATGTCGTTGAAGGCGGGGGTGGTCGCGATCACCGTGCCGAGGTCGCCGAGGCCGAATCGCTCACCGGAGCGCAGCGACAGCAGGCCCAACGAGACTGCGGCATCGACGAGGCGTGCGGCCGGCTCGCGCTCGAGCTTCAACCGGGTGGCGATATCGCCGATGCCGAGCGGGCCCTCGGCGCGTAACAGATTGAACAGGCCCAACCGGCATCCGGCCGTCAAGACCTGCGTGCTGACGAAGCCGGTGACGATCGCGAACAGCTCGCGCTCCTTCCGCCGCGCGAAACCACGCGTCAGCGGGAAACGCGACAGCCACCGCTGCATGCCTGGGCTGGTCAGCAAGCGGTCGCGAAGATCGTACATGAAATCGGACAGGGAACGAGCGGGTGCGCGGGGCGGCCCTGTTTCGTGCGAACGCATGACGAGTTGCTCTGGAGCGCTGTCGGTCATGCCGCCACGCGAGCCAGGGACGGCGGCAGCAGGTGCGAGGCCTCGCGCATTACGAGATCGCGGAATGCCTCACGCCCTGGGCAAGGCGGCACCGCGTCGAGGGCATCGGCCACCAGGACACCGACGCGGGCGATGGCTTCGGCCGCGCCGAGATTGCGAACCGCATTCGGCCGACCGAGGACTGCATCACGGGCAACGGGTTTGCCGAGGTCGCAGGTTGCTCCAAGTGCGTCGCAGACGTCGTCGGCAACTTGAAAGGCGAGCCCGAGTTTCTCGCCAAACAGGTACCAGGACGCGTCGTCCGCGCCAGCTGTCGCAGCGCCAGCCGCAGCAGCCCCGCAGAATAGCGCTGCGGTCTTCGCACGGTGATAGGAGGCGAGGTCGATGTCGCCTTCGCACTCCCAGGCCTGGCCCGATGCGATGCCGCGCGGTGCCCCGACGGCAGCCGCCACACTCCGCGTCAACCGGACGGCCAGGCGCGCGTCGTCGGCCGTTGTCGCGGCGGCCGCGATCACGTCGAACGCCAACACGATCAGTGCGTCGCCAGCGAGCACGGCGATCGGGGCGCCGTAAGCCGCATATACCGACGGCTGGCCGCGCCTGAGCGGGGAATCGTCGAAGCATGGCAGGTCGTCATGCACCAGAGAGGCGCAGTGCAATAGCTCGATCGCGACGGCCGCAGGCATCGCCCGCAACGGATCTGCCGCCCCGCAGGCGTGCGCGACAGCGAGCACGAGGCGCGGCCTCAGCCGCTTGCCACCCGGAAAAACCGCATGGTGCAGCGCTCGGGCGAGCGTCGGCGCGCAGCCGGGCCCGGCGGCGCCCGTGACGGCGGCAAGGAGCGCGTCCTCGATCCAGCGACTTGCCACCATCACCATCGTCTCCACGACTGAGTGTAAATTTTGTTGGACATTCTCAAGCGTCATGTAGAATGGACACTCAATCGAACTTTCGTCAACTGCCGAAAACGGCGAGGCGAGTGGTGGCAGCGGCGCGCATTATCGTCATCGGGGCTGGCGTCGGGGGGCTGACGGCGGCGCTGGCGCTAGCTGCGCGCGGGCACGCGGTGACGGTCTGCGAGCGCGCGGCGGACGTTGGTGGCAAGCTGAGAACGATCAGAGTCGCCGGACATGACACGCCGATCGACGCCGGCCCGACCGTGTTCACCATGCGTTGGGTGTTCGACGAGATCTTCGGCGAGGCAGGCCTGGCATTCGAGGACGTGGTGCGGCTCGAGCCCGCCGCATTGCTCGCTCGCCATGCCTGGCGCGCAGACGAGCACCTCGATCTCTACGCCGACATCGACCAGTCCGCCGATGCGATCGCAGCCTTCGCCGGCCCGGCCGAGGCTCGCGGTTATCGCAATTTCTGCGATACCGCCCGCAGTGCCTACGAGTCCCTGCGCTCGACTTTCATCGCGGCACCCAAGCCCTCCGTGACGGGGCTGGTCAGCCGGCTCGGTGTGTCAGGGCTCGCCAAGTTCTCGCGGGCGAGCCCGTTCTCGACGCTCGCGCGCGAACTCGAACGGCATTTTCGCGATGCCCGCTTGCGCCAGCTTTTCGGCCGTTACGCCACCTACGTCGGCTCATCGCCCTATGCCGCGCCGGCTACGCTTGCGCTGATCGCCCATGTCGAGCAGGCCGGGGTCTGGTTCGCCGATGGTGGCATGCATGCACTCGCGCGCGCGCTGGCCGCGGCAGGCATTGATCGCGGCGTCGAAATCCGCACCAACACGCGCGTCGCCGAGATCCTGACGAGCGGCGGGAGAGCTTCCGGGGTGCGGCTCGACGACGACGAGCAGATCGATGCCGACGCGGTGATCTTCAACGGAGACGCCGCTGCCCTGCCGCTCGGATACCTCGGCGCCGGAGCACGCACGGCCGCATCCTCCGAGGTGGGCACCCGCTCGCTGTCGGCGGTGACGTTCGCGATGGCCGCACGCACGAGTGGCTTTCCGCTGGTGCGCCACAGCGTGTTCTTTTCGAACGATTACGCGGCCGAGTTCAACGACCTGTTCGCGCTTCAGCGCATGCCGCAGGACCCGACGGTGTACGTCTGTGCGCAGGATCGCACGGGGGCCAATGGCGCCGTGCCTGCGGATGGTGAACGCCTGCTTTGCCTGATCAATGCCCCTGCCAATGGGGACGATGCGCGCTGGGCTGCGCCTGAGGAGATCGAACGATGTCGCGAACGCATGATCCGAAGGCTCACGGCCTGTGGACTGGCATTGCAGAGCGAGCCGAGGTCGGAAGTG
>Ga0247831_1006160_pt1 | contig 14420 bp, 8 predicted proteins | sample LaCruzMarch2015__9_FD_192406 | JGI IMG/M metagenome (GOLD analysis project Ga0247831, IMG submission 192406) | Freshwater microbial communities from meromictic Lake La Cruz, Castile-La Mancha, Spain - LaCruzMarch2015_1m | ecosystem: Environmental > Aquatic > Freshwater > Lake | place: Spain...
GATACGGTGTTTTCGGGGGGAGGGCTACTGATCAGCTCCGGCTTTGAATCGATTCCATTTTCGGGAGAAATTCTTGTCGAGGACAACACCTTCATTCGCACCGGAGGGGAGTGTTACATTGGGGAGTCGGTGGGTGGCCTTTGGATTCACTGTCATCATTCTGACATCGAGGTTCCCGTTCATATACGAGGAACATCTTTGATTGATTCCGCTCAATCGGCGATCAGTGTCCATGGCCCTAAAGGAGCCCAAGTTCTGCAACTTGATGATGTCCGAGTGAATGGTCTTGCGCAGGAGCCGATTCACATCTTTCCCAAGACCTACGGCAAAATGGAGGTTCGCTCCATTGCCACAAAAAATGTCGCAACTCAAAATCCTCTACGGAACGAGAGTCCCGAAAAATTCAAAGTTTTGATTCAAGAGTAGCAGGCACACGCGGGCAGCGCTCCTTGACTTTACGTAAATAGGTTCGAAGAGTAGGTAAGATTCGATCATTCGAATCTTTTTATGATTTCTACTGATAAAGTACCGCTTAGAGAGATTGCCGTAAAAGCAGGTGTTACGCGGATGGCGGTTTCCTTGGCTCTGCGGGGAAAAGCAGGTGTTTCGGAGTCGCTTCGGCGAAAAATTCAAAAGATATCCAAGCAATTGGGTTACGCTCCCGACCCTGAGGTCGCCAAGCTCTTGTCGCATATTCGGTCTCATTCGAATCCAAAAACCAAGGCCTGTCTGGCCCTCTTGGTTTATGGGGAAAAAAAAGGGGTATGGCGACACTCTCCGACAGAACGGAAATACATTGAGGGCGCCGAGAAACGCGCGGCCACTTACGGATACAAAATGGAGGAGTTTTGGGTTAATGAGCCCGGAATGTCTGCTCAGCGCTTGGGCAAAGTAATTTGGAGTCGGGGGATCGAAGGAGTGATTATTGCCCCATGGCAGCAATGGGGATTCGGCACAACCCCGCGGCGCTTAGATTTAGATCTTAGTTTATTTTCGGCGGTGGAAATTAGCGAGACGATTGAGGCCCCAGACTTGGATCGTTCGATGCACGACCAGTACACCTCGATGTTGAAGTGCCTAGAAGAGCTTTCGAAACTCGGGTACCGCAGGATGGGTTTGGTTTTGGAAGATTCGATGGATCAGAGAGTTAATGGAAGGTGGACGGCCGCTTATTTATATCATCGTGAAATGAGGGGGGCAGATCAGGCGCTCCGTCCTCTGATTCTTTCTCGTTTTGATCAAAAAGCATTCGATCGGTGGTGTTGCAAGCAGCAGCCGGACGTTGTGATCAGTGTCGATCGCTTCGGCTATCGGCTGATTCAGGGAAGAGGGGGTAGAGTCCCTAAGAAGATCGGTTACGCTTCATTGGACTTAGACGGCGATGCGGAGGATGGGGTGAATTTTAGCGGGATAGATCAGAACTCTAGGCAGGTGGGAGAATCCGCAGTGGATCTTTTGGTTGCCCTCATTCAACGGGGCCAAAGAGGCGTTCCTGCCCGTCCCGTTCGAATGGAAGTGGAGGGGAATTGGAAAACAGGTTCCTCCACTTGTCGGCAAAAAATACGGTAAGCCCAACCTGCCTCTGGCGATGGCTGATTCCATGGAATTGCTAGAAAGCATCTGAGGGCTAATATTTACGTAAAGTCAAATAAGAGCTTTGCCTCCTCGCAATGCTGACGAACTTAGGTGTTAGATGAATGCTGGTTTCATCTCAAATGGCACTGGCAATTCATCATCACACACTGATGAAAGGAAATTATAGCATGAAAAAACTTGCCTCACTCGTTCTCGTTCTGTGTTCTCTGTGTTTGCCGTTCCAAGCGGTCTTCGCCGGTGGAACTTATCCCGAATCCCTTAAAGCTGGTGACACAGCCATGAACGGCGGAAATGCAGACCTTGCCATTCAGGAGTTCGAGGCGGCCCTTGGGCAGGGGGTTGCTGATGGTGAAAAAGCATTTGCGAGAGCCAAAAAAGCATATGTGTTGGCTTTTATAAAAAAGGATTATTCCAAAGCTAGAACGGAATTGGATGAAGCCATGAAAGTCAGCACCCTAAGTCCGGTCGCCCAGCTAACCGTTTTTCAGGTGCAGGCGGAATGCCAAATGCGAGAAGATCGCAACTTTGTCGAGGCAGCTAAAAATCTGGAGATGGCTTTAGTTTTGCCCGACATCGATTTTGCCCGCCCTTATCTGAATCTTTCGCTGGCAGATTGCTATCGCGAAAACGGCGATTTCCCTAAGGCTCTCGACGCCTGTAAAAAGGTTTTGGAAACGAAGGGAATTTCTTCCAGTGCCCAAGCCTCCGCCCACTTCAACATGGGCATGACTTATCAGTATGGCTTAAAGGATTTTGAGAACGCCAAAAAGTCCTATGCAGAAGCCGTCAAACTGAATCCAGGCTTGAAGGGGGCGGCTGATACCAACACGGTAAAGATGCCGTAACCCTTTCGGGGAATTCTTTCATAAAGAATTTCCGTGATTGGAAAAAAATGAGCGCTTTGCGAATTCCTTCTCTCCATTGGTTCGGCGTCCTTTTGCTCGGGCTCTCGGCTTGTTCTTCCCAGTCTCCCGAGCCTCAAAAGCAATCGAGCGTCAAATCGACCTCGGTGCCCGATTCCGAAACCAAGGTCGCTCCGGTTGCAAAAAGCGAAAGATTGTGGGAGGGAAAGACTCTTTTGGTGCACTACATGCCTTGGTATGAGACGCCTCAAGGACGAGGAAAGTGGGGGGCGCACTGGACCGGACATGAAAAACAGTGTGATCCTGAAAAAACCAAGGAGAACGGGCTGCAAGATATCTGGTCTCACTATCATCCGCTGATCGGTCCCTATGACTCTGCAGACCCGGATGCGTTGGAGTGTCACCTGCTTCAGATGAAATTGGCAGGGATCGACGGGGTAGTAGCCGATTGGTATGGGCCGGTGGCTTTTCATGACTACGGCCCCATTCATCAAGCATCTCAGGCACTTTTTGCTGCCTGTGAAAAGTTCGGGATGAAATTCGTGGCTTGTTTTGAAGATCGGACCATCGAGGTCATGGTGAAAGACGGCAGGCTAAAGACGGAGGAGGTGCCGGAGCATCTTCGCAAGGTAATCGATTGGTGTAAGGCGGAATGGTTTTCCAAACCCAATTACTTCAAGTTGGAGGGAAAGCCTCTCTTAACCAATTTTGGGCCCATCTACGTTCAGGAGAAAGAGGTATGGCAGCAGGCGCTAGGTACTGGACCCGATCGGCCTTCTCTCTATTGCCTGCCTCATTTACGCGAAAAAGCAGGTGCTGATGGTGGCTATACTTGGGTTCATTTCGAGGCTTGGCAGGGAAATCCCGACAGCGCCACGGTAAGGCAACGTCTCACGGAAATTTATCACCGGGTTTCATCCAATCCGCAGCAAACGATCGTTTCTGCCTTGCCTGGTTTTGATGATATCTACGCGAAAAGTTACGGACATATTGATTTTAAAAATGGGGATACACTTCGGGAGTCCCTGGGGGTTTGCATGGAGGGACCTTGGTCGGTCGTGCAACTGGTGACCTGGAATGATTATGGTGAGGGGACGATGTTTGAGCCAACACATGAGCAAGGCTATCTCGCTCTCGAAATTGTTCAGGAAGCTCGACGAAAAGAGAGCAAGGGAAGCTTTGTCTCCACGTCGGAGGACCTGCGCTTGCCCGCACAACTTTATACTTTGAGGAAAAAGGCGGGTACGGATCCTGCGATCCTAAACAAGATTTCCCAGCTTTTGAGTGACGGAAAGTGTGCGGAAGCACGTCAGGCCATGGAAGCGATTCAGCGCCCCGAAGCCAAACCATCGGCTTGAAGTTTTCATGTTAAAGTCCTCGTCCTCGCATTTTCGAAGATGCTGATGAATTGGTAGCGCAGATTTTTTATGAATTTGGATAGCAATTTCTAAGATAGGAGAAAAGGTGTGACTTGGTTCAAGATAAAATCAGAAGTAAACCTTGCTTAAATAGTAGTGCGCAAAAGTGCTAGAAATACAATGAATACACCTTCTAGAACTTTTGGTATTAATCAAAACTCTCAAGGCAATAATTTATAAATACCTGTCAATTAGATAAGTATACTTTGGCTTATATTACGGTCCAATAAAATAACAAAGAAACTATTGACAATTCAAGCAAAGTGTATAGAATGTACCTATGAGAAAAAAAATTAATATTCGAAGCAGTAGAAGTTTTTTTATGTTGATTGCTTTTGCCTTCCTGAGCGTTGGTAGTGATTGGTCTACTGCCGGCACCGTTCTTCTGGACATAGGTCGTAGCAACGTCGACGGAGGTTGGTACGGCGGAGCATCTCCCGCCAGTCCTGACGCTAACGGGAACTATTGGAACACACTGGATATTGGCAAGTACGCAGGATCCATGGTTGATAAAACTGGAACCGCCACATCGATCGGCGCGGGTTTTATCAATATTAATAGTCCAGTCTTCACCACGTATAATGGCCCTGCGGGTGACACCACTTCCGTTGGTGGCAAGACACTAGCCGATGTCGTCATCAATTCAGCGGCGCTTGGAGATCTGGGAGTCAAGGAGGCAGCTTTTGATTATGTCCATGGAACCAATATCCGCATATCAATTAATGGCCTAACGGCGGGGCAATCCTACGATTTTTCCTTTTTTAGTTCCCGGAGGTGGGAGGGAGATGCGAGCACGAGATTTACTATTTATGGATCAAATACATTTGACTCTGGCTCTTTGCTGAAAAGTGGAACTTTGGCCAATCGTAGCTCGAGTCAGGGTTGGGTTCATAACGCGGACACCCTTCTCACTCTGAACAATCTGGCTCCCACGAGCACGTCGCTTTATATCAACATTGCAGGTGCTTCGGGAGGTGCAGGCGCTCTCAATGCGATGAGTATTACGAGTGTGCCTGAACCGAATTCCGCTACGCTTTTATTAGCTGGTCTAGCTGGGGTTCATTTCGCAAGACGTTTGCGCTGTAAGTGTAACTAGGCAGTCACAAGTGGAGTACTAGATAATATTAGTAAAGTGACTATTTTTCTTGGTTCGATAAGTTCCCATTTTAAGCGAACTTATCGCAACAGTGAGTTGTTCTGTGGGAATAAGCGGATCTCAAGTCTGTAATGTAAATATGGGAGATTCTGCTCGCTATCTTGGACCAATTATAATTACTCCACCTTCTTGAAAGCTTTCATTTGGGAAAGCCCATTGAAGCTCTCCAAGGATGTGACCGGCTGGTGAGTTTTATTTTGTTGAGATCTTTCTTGAGACCAAAGACCTGCAGGAAAGTAAATCGTTGTTGTGAAGAGTTCATTTGAATTTATAAATCAAGAGTCGCGTCCGTTTTCTTTGATTCAATATTCATAAGGGCCTTTTGTGTGGACTCATTTGAATGGTTGTCACGTATAGACCGATGTCTGAATCAAATATATAACATGCACGGGCTTGTCATCTATTTGGTCAAATTAACCTTTTTGAGCTGGTAGTTCGAAGTTGGTAGGGGGCCTTTGCTGGTGAAGACAAGTTTAAGTATTTCAAGCAGCTGGCAATCAGTGGTGATACAATCGGCGAGTGCTGATTTCGCGTTGGGGGAGTTTTAGGGGATGGAAACTTCCATCTTAAGAAACGAAGTTAGATTGCTTCCAAGGATTCGGACGGTAACTGTTTCTGTGCCATCTCCGTTGTTAACTGGTGTGCCGACCTGTTGAATTACACTCGAGCCGCTTTGCCAGTTAGCACTGCTGAGGGAGGGGGAGGCTTTTAGGGTGTAGGTGATTCCGTCCACCGTATAACCAGATTCGGTTGAACCAGTGCCTGTGCCACTCCTGCGCCGAAAGCTGAAGAGGGGACCGTTGGTTCCACTGCTACTTTGAATGCCTTTGGTCATGTTATCACTGCTATTTGGGTTTCCTCCCTGGGCGAATTCAAGAAGGTTGCACCATCCGTCGCCATCTGGATCGGCCAAAGGTTGTGAGGTGACTCCCGTAGGATCGGTGGGGAATTGGGTGTTTTGCCAGGTTTCCCAAACGCTGCGAACGTTCAGAAGTAGATCATCAAAGGTCTGTGGATTGCTGTCGTTGGAAAGGAGACGAATGCGATATTGCCCCGGCTCGGTGGCCGTGACCGTGGTACTCAACGAGGAAGGAGAAGCAAAGGTGATCGTTCCCGGCCCCGTCACTTTTTGCCACAGCACGGACGAGGAGTTTGGAGCAGTTCCGGAAAGGGGGGCGGTCATGCCTGCATCAAGGGTCAGGTCGCCCCCAGCCAAGACGGCAGGAGCGGGAGCACCGAATCCGCTTCCTTTCAGGTTGTCAAAGGTTGCCGTGCTGAGAAGGCCATTGTTGTGGCTGGTCACCGCCAGTCCTATGTAGACCGTGCTGCTCATGGCTGGGGAGAGCGGTGTGCCGATCGAGTTCCAAGTTGTTCCATCGATCGACTTGTAGGCCGTGATAGTGCCGCCGGTGCGAACGAGTCGTAGCCATACGCCTGAACTGAAGGCTCCCAAGGCCTGATGTTGGCTCAGGGCTCCGGTAGTAGGTCGATTTTGTAAAGCCAATCCGTTGGCGATGGTTCCGGCTAAAAAGACGTGGGTGGAGTTGGCCGTCAACTCGTCGCGGATCATCAGCCCGGCTTTGGCCCAAGGGTCCGTGTTGGTCTGTCCTAGCAGACGGACCTCGATAAACCCATCTCCCTGCAAAGCGGCATAACGAAAATGAAAGCTGTCCGCGGTATCCCAAATGTCGACCCCGGATCCTTGCATGGTCCAAGTTCCCGAGGAAACCGTGCTGCTTCCCGTCCGGCCCACACTCCCGATATCCTGAGCTGTACCGATGGCTGGCATTCCATAGGCAACAGCGACCTCTGCTGTACCAGCCAGCTGGCCATCCGACACAGACAAGCGTAGAAGATAGTTTCCTGGCAAATTTAGGGTCACGCTGGTCGTCAATTGTCCCGGATCGTCAAAAGAGGCAAGGCCACCTACCGGGCCTGAGACTAAGGACCAAGCAGGAGAAAGCTGGGCGGAGGCAGGAAGGCCGTCGTCCGTGACGGAGGCGGTTAATTTAAGCCCGGAACCTTCGGCCAATGCCACAGCCTTGGGAAGCCCTAAGGCGATTACCGGAGCCTCGTTGTTTTCTGGGATGACCAGAAGCTCGGAGCTCTCAGCAGAGGCATCGAAGACTGTGGTAATGCGGATCCGGCCGTCCAAGGCCTCAGGAGGGACGATGAAACGGATAGTCTGATCATTCACGACCGTGAATACTGGAACTGTCTGCGCACCGACCTGCACAAGGGTTGTGCTGCTCAGATAGTTTCCGGTCAGGATAACCTCTGAGCCGCGCCCTGCTGCTACTGGGCTGAAGGAGGTAATGACAGGGGGCGGGGGAGGGGGCCCGTTGAGAGTGAAATTGGAGGACTGGTTGTTGACGCCACCCGCGCTGGTTTGTGTGTCGAAGGATGACTCGCCGGAGGACTGTGCAGTGATGAGAGTGCCGAAGGGGACACCCGTGAAGCCAATTCGGGTAAAGACGATATTGGCAAATTCGGAGGAGGAAACTTGGCCGATCCTACTGTAGCGGATGCCTTCGTAGCGGGTGGTGTAGATGTCGATATCCGTGAAGCGTATATTTTCCACATCGGTGTACCAGGTCTGGAGCTCAATGGCACCGGTCTGTTCATTAAACACCGTGAGGTTGCCGGTCCGTTCTAGGGTGTTGTCATAAAACTGAATCAGCTGAGAGCCGAACGGGTAGCCCTCGAGTTGGTTGCCGAGATAGACGAAGACGGTGTTCAGTCGAAGGCCTGGACCGGCGACCTGGTCGCGGATGATGTTATGGTGGATTTTGTGGCCCTCCCCGCCGAAGATACCCACTCCACCCGCGCGGTAGGTGCACTCCACAGTATTGTAGCGAAACTGGATGTTCCGCGTGGTGGGTTTGTTTAGGGTGCGGCCAGCAGCGTAGGTGGCGAGGGCGTCGTCGCCACAACCGCGGATATGGCAGTTTTCCACCACGGAGTTCCGGGTGCCGCTGGCGTAATTGACCCCGTCGGCAAAGGCGTTGCGAAGTCGACAGTTTCGCATCACGAGCTGGTCGGTATAGAGGTTGGGGTCATTGCTGTAGTCGGCGATCCAGGCCCCGGTTTCGAACTGGTCGGCCCAGACGTTTTCAATCAGCGACCCGGTTCCCCAGAAACCTTTGAAGGCGTGGTAACCCAGGCTCCGGGCACTTTGGGCGCTCTTCAGGTAGAGGTCGCGGACCTTGGTGTTAGATCCTGTGGCTTTGATGCCGCCGAGGGCTTGGCCCGCGTAGGCGGTTGAGGCGGTGCGGGAAAAAATGAGCTCTGTTTTCCAGATGCCGGCACCCTGAAGGGTAAAGTTGGGTGGAAGGACGATTTCTCCCTCAAGGCGGTATGTTCCGGGAGGCAGATAGAGGTTCTTCTTCTGGGCTACGGCCGCGGCCACCGCGTTTTTAAGTGCCGTAGTATCGTTCTCGGTGCCGTTGCCGGTGGTTCCAAAATCCGTGGCCACCAAGTAGGAGGCGGTGTCGGGCAGGGGAACAAGCCCCGAGGTTTCGGCTTCGATGAGATCGATCCATGTCATGGCGTCTCCACTTTCTCGGGCCAGTTCGAGTATGTCCCCACTCTGCAGTGGATTATTGGCAAGTGAGATCCGCGCCTCATTGAAGCGTTTGGCCGGCGTGCGCCCGGTACTGGGTGACTGTAGTTCATTTCCTTGGCTGTCGAAATAGACCCAGGCTTGGGAAGATGTGACGGGCACCTTCTGCGTGGTGACAAGCGAGCCACCGCGCCGGATGTTGAGGGTGATATTGCCAGAAGTGCCGTCCGTGACGCTGTAGCGCAGGGTTAGGGCATCGGCTGGACCGGACGCCGTCCAGCGGACGTGGGTTCCAAAATCATTCAGCAGAATGATTCCTCGTTTCTGGGCCTCAGCGGCCAAGGGAACAGGGCCAGCATCATAGGCGGAGCGGATGATTTCAGCGGGTGAGGTAAGGGAGGTTGTGTTGTCCTCGTCATAGACAGTCCAAGGGAAGGCTCCGCCCCGGGATAGATTTGGCAGGATCCAGTCCTGAGTGCTGTTACTTGAAGAGTCCGGTTGTACAGTGGGGGTATTGCCGTCCGCACCCGCAGTGAGTGTGGCTTGAGTTCCGTCGATGCGGATGCGGGAAACGCCTCCCCCCGTGGTGATACGCCAGGTTTGGCGTGGATCATCTGGATTCCAAAGAGCGCTAGAGACTGGACCAGAGTCGGATGCCGCGCGGAGAGCTTCTCCAGTGACCCTGTTGAGGATCCAGACCAGATTGTTGTCCGTCCGGGTCATTAGGTACCAGTGACCGCGGAGGTTGGTTGAGGGCAGGGATGCGCGGGTGCGGAGACTGGAGTCTGGGTCGCTGAGAAGGGCCTGGCTGGTCGATGGGTGCTCGAGCCGGATGTAAAGGATCCCGCGACTATCGATGGGGCGGGTGCCTTCCACAATTTCCATAGAGTTAAGAAAAGCCTGGCCACCAGTGCTTCCACGGATGCGAAGGTAAATCGCTCCGCCGCCGCTAGGGCGGATGTCACGGAGGATCGCGAGATTTCCTCGATTATGGTTTCCGGGGGCCGCCGGATCGCAAACGTCTAGGCTGGCGTTGGCGGAAAGGTACTCAAAGGCGGGATCGGAATACGCTTCGTATAGTGTAGTTGGATCCGCGCTGTATTTTCGGGATCCGAAAAAGCGTAAAGTGTACGTCAGATAGGGGTTCAGGCCTTGGATGGCGAATCGGGCATCGTTGACTGGGGAGGCCTGTCCCGCAGGCACGTTGGTGTGGGACACTGTGGCGATATAATCAAAGGCCGCATGAAGATTACCCAGAGTCCCGAGGGCCGTTGCATCAATATCCGTGTTTACGACCTTGGCAGGATCGAGAGCAAAAGTGGGAGTTCCGACCGAAGTGTCACCGGCTGGTCCGTTGTAGCTGTCCGTTCCGAATGGGGTGATAAAGCCGAGGTCGATGGAGCTAATGCCGCCATCAGTGTCTTTTAATCCATTGAGTTGGGAAGAACCAGTAGATGGGTGGGGAACGGCGTTCCAATGATTTCCTTGGCCGTCGGGAGAGACCGAGTCTACGCCTCGATAGCCCTTGGAGGAGTTAAAATCAATCAAGTAGGTGCGAGCTGATACTTCTGGGCTGATGCCGAAAAGAAAAAGAATTAGAAAGGCATTATACACTCTATGCATCTGTATTAATATTAGTTGCATATTTCTAAAAATCAATGGGTAGTGAAAAAAAGAGCCCTCCGAAAGGAGGGCCCTTTTTAACGATCAGTTTTGGAATCCGCTGTGTATCTTTTATGGGGCAGACACGATTAGCCGGATGAATTTTCGATTTGCATCCTTAGGAGTGCGAAACTCGCGTCGCTCTGTGCCAGGCAGAAGGTTGGATTGGTCAGCAGCCAAGACGCCATTGGGATTTGAGGTTAAGTCGACGAATCCTCCATTCGTTGAGGAGAGATCTGTCGAAGCTTGGCCCACAGCAGTGATGCCCGATGTCCTGATCAAAGCAGTCAGGATCAAGTCATCGGCATCCGTGGTAACAGAAGGCTTGGTGACTGCCGAATCTGGGCTACTTGCACCCAACGCATAGCGCAGTAGGGGTGATAATCCATCCGGACCTGCTACATCAGCATTGACTGGGAGAACTACGTTCACAGTCCTGCTGGCAGAAGCGATGTTGCTCGCTGCATCGGTGGCAGAGTAGGTGACTTGGTAGGATCCCAACACCGAGGTATTTACACCATCGGAGTTGCTGATGACGCTTACGGGAAGGCCGTTATCAGTTGCAGTTGCTCCGGCGTCAACATAAGACGAGCCCCAGACAACGGTTTCAGTGGTATTTCCGGAGACGGTGATCACAGGTGGAGTGGTGTCAGTAGTTGTCGGAGTATCCAATTCCTGAATCGACAAGGCATTGAGAGCGCCTGCTCCGCCGGCACTTCCCACGATGTTGATGTAGAGGGAGGTCCCAGTAGGGGTCAGATTGTCGAGTGTGAGAAGAGTGTCGGCATTGTAAACCCCGCCCTGGCTTGCACTGCGGTTGTCCACGGTTCCTTCGCTGAGTTTTGTTCCTGAGTCGAAGGTGTTATCGTCATAGACCGAAATGGTCGTTGAAGGATCGCCTTCATAGCGACGGGAGGAGAAGAAGTTGAAACGGTATTGCTTACCCGCCACCAAGCCACCAATCGACATGCGGATATTGGTTCCATGGACATAATCAAAAGCTGCCTCCTTGACTCCCAGATCTCCAAGCGCCGCTGAATTGATGACGACATCGGCAAGTGTCTTGCCACCAACGGAAGTGGTGTCACCCGCAGGGCCATTATACGTGGTGAAGACTGGACTATTAATATTGATAAAACCCGCGCCGATCGATGTGGCGGTTCCAGTTTTATCAACCATGGATCCTGCGTACTTGCCAATATCCAGTGTGTTCCAGTAGTTCCCGTTAGCGTCAGGACTGGCGGGAGTCGCTCCTGCGTACCAACCTCCGTCGACGTTACTACGACCAATGTCTAGAAGAACGGTTTTTACGACTAATTTGTTTTGGGCGATAGAAAAACTATGAGAGAGGAAAAAAGCAGTAAAGAAAGTGAATAGGATACGATTTGCGATGAAAGATTCTTGCATATGAACAATCTATACACTTATTTTTGCTTGTCAAGAGTAAATAGCAATCATCCATTGGATGAGTTTATCTGGCTAATTTGTACTTTAAATTCCTAGTGTGTATAGGTTTAGGCCTACTCACACTTTGAATGATCCGTTTTTGTCCTTTCGATTTCAAGAGTAATGATTCGGCAAGACATTGGCTTACTACCGTACCGGCGTAATATTCGCGTTAGGTTTTAGGAAAGAGATTCAGGAAAAAAGTCTGTAAGATGATCGGCCGTTGTTTCTTTGTACCCAGGGAATAATCTGCAATTGAAAAAGGGAAGTCTACTGGAAGTCGTCCCCATTTTTAAGAAGGCTGTTAATTTCCAGTCCTTTTTGCTGATCGATCAGTTCGATTCGACCATCGATGAACAGGGCTAAAGCCTTATTGGTTCCCGATCCGTAGGCATATGCCATGTTGTACCAGTTGTCAGCCGTGTCGTAGGGGTATCGAGAGGATTCTGCGTAAGGTCCTGTTCCAATTTTGGGCAAGCCTTTGCTAGGAGCGCCGGCCATCACGTAGGGCTCTTTTTTCCCCATCCCAACAATCTGCGCCGCACGGCGGAGAGGACTTCCGTCCCAAGAGTTGAAATACGGGTTCATGGAGTAACTGCCGTGTCCTTCCACAAAATTAGTCGATCCGTATTTTGATGTCATGATTGGGCACCACATGACTTTCGTGTAGCTGCCGCCCTTAGCCTCTCCTTCACCAAATCTTGCGTCCCAAAAACTCGAAGATGGATAAGATGCATTCCAGATGAGTCTCCTCCAGTAAACCCCAATATTTTGATCGGGCCATACCCCTGCGTTTTGTCCGGACCAGTATACAGGCTTGGGATAGATGCCGCCGCTTTCTCCGAGATACGTCTGCATCAGGACATGGATCTGATGAAGATTGCTTGTCGAAGCGGCTGTTCTCGCGCTGTTTTGGGCCTTGCTGATGGCCGGAATCGACAGCCCTCCCAAAAGGCCGATGATGGAAATAACGACAAGAAGCTCAACCAGGGTGAAAGCTTCAAAGAGGGATTTTTTCTTTGAGCGTAATCCAGTTTTCAAGAAGTTCATTCTCACAACCCCATCAATCTCTAAGGAGGGGAGTCAGGGGGTAGATTAAAAATATCTATTTACGTAAAGCAAGCGGAGTCGTGTGGATCGGTTGTTCGATGTCTGGATGGATGGTGCTCCATGAGTTCTTCGTGCTCTTCCTGTGCCTTTTCATTTTCTTCAGCATGGGTTTTCTTTAAATAAAGGATTTTATGAAACCCAAACAAGAGCCAGCCAGAAAAAGTTTTTGCGCCTTGTGGAACATGTCCTTCGGTTATCTAGGGATCCAGATGGGGTGGGGACTGCAGATGGGAAACATGTCCTCCATCTATGAGTATCTTGGAGCGCGCGAGCAGGATCTTCCGCTTCTTTGGTTGGCGGCTCCACTCACAGGGCTGTTGGTGCAACCGATCATCGGTCATGCCAGTGATCGTACTTGGCACCCAATTTTTGGGCGGCGCCGGCCCTATTTTCTTGGGGGTGCGATTCTTTCGTCGCTGGCTCTTTTTTTGATGCCGAAATGTTCGGCTCTCTGGATGGCCGCAGGCCTCCTTTGGATTCTCGACGCTTCCGTGAACGTGAGTATGGAGCCATTTCGCGCGTTTGTGGCCGATCTTCTCCCCGAATCCCAACATACGGTGGGTTTTGCGATGCAGAGCGTTTTTATCGGATTGGGTTCAGTGATCGCGGCCAAACTTCCGGCTGTCCTGCACGACATGGGGATCAGTCGTAGCACTGGTCCCGGGCAGCCTATTCCTGAGACGGTTCACTGGGCTTTTAACATCGGTGCTTCCGTTTTTATTCTCGGGGTGCTCTGGACGATCCTCACCACGAGGGAAGAGCCGCCCACGGAAGAACATCGCAAGGCCATTGCTGGAGGAGGAGGTGGGCTATCTGAAATTCTAAAGGCACTAAAAGAAATGCCACCAAGGATGCGTGAATTGGCGTCCGTTCAATTTTTTACCTGGATGGCTCTTTTTTGTATGTGGATCTATTTTCCCGTCGCAGTGGCATGGAACATCTTGGGGGCGACCAGCACCGATTCCGATCTCTACAAGCAGGGGATCCAACTCGCCAATGACTGTATGGCCCAGTCGAGTCTTGTTGCCTTGGTGGCTGGTTTGGTTTTTCTTTGGATTGGCCGGAGGGTGTCTTCGAGAACCATTCATGGCATCAGTCTGTTTCTTGGTAGTCTTACACTTCTATCCGTAGGCTTTGTTAAGAATCCCACAATTCTCGTGTTATCGTTTGCCGGAATTGGAATCGCATTTGCGAGCATTGTTTCCATGCCCTACGCCATGATTGCCGGAGCTCTGCCGTCGCATCGGGTGGGAGTCTATATGGGGATATTTAACTTCTTTATAGTGATCCCGCAAATTCTTATCGCCCTGGTGCTAAGTCGGGTAATGGAGAATTTCCATGGCTTCAATCGGATGACCGCAGTTCTGTTTGGGGGTGTTTGTATGATGATTGCCTCGCTTCTTACCTTTCGGGTTCGGCGAAATCACTGATTCATCTGCTTTTTGCCATCGTCAATACGCGTTCAACACCATGGTCAACGCCACAAACAATCCATAAACTTTAACAACCTACCGGCGGAGGGGGTCGAACCCACACGCCCTTGCGGGCAACGGATTTTGAGTCCGTCGCGTCTGCCAGTTCCGCCACGCCGGCTAAGGTAAGATTCA
>Ga0247831_1006166_pt1 | contig 14401 bp, 16 predicted proteins | sample LaCruzMarch2015__9_FD_192406 | JGI IMG/M metagenome (GOLD analysis project Ga0247831, IMG submission 192406) | Freshwater microbial communities from meromictic Lake La Cruz, Castile-La Mancha, Spain - LaCruzMarch2015_1m | ecosystem: Environmental > Aquatic > Freshwater > Lake | place: Spain...
CGTCCAACTCTAAAGAAGAATGAAACGTGGAGTCCAAATTAGTTGAAGTACTCGGAAGATACAAACAATGACATTGACTTACTTCTCTTCTGTGTTGAAAGAGCCGTCTCTTTCTCCGCATCCTTATCCTTCTTTACTTCGTTGATTGCTTCCTTCTGAGTATTCTTCAGCATGTTTATGGCTCTTTTTTGTGCATCCTTCAATATCTGAACATCCTTCGCTTTTGAGGATTTGGAATCCATCGCATCACGTCCTAAGGCAAGATTCTTCGCGTCCACTTTGTCATGATCTTTCTTCATTTTCTTCTTCTCCCTCGTCAGCTCTTTATTATCCTTCTTCAACGCCTCATTGTCCTTCTTCAAAGTGGCCATCTTCTTGACGTTCGATGTCTTCTGCCTCTTACCAATACTCGGACCCGTGGATTCATCCTCCGATTCGTCGTCGAATTCACCCGATTCGTATCCTTCCAATACCGGTAACACGCATGCTGTGCGCCAAGATGAATACATTTCTTCCAAATTCATGTCTTCTACGACCATTGCATTCGCCAAAAATTCTACCCTGCTAATAATCGCACCCCTTAATGCAACGCGTTCTGTCATGTCATCACCGCCCACTACTGATGGGCCTAAGACCTCAAGGAGGAGTCGGTACGTTGCAATTGCTGGCTGAATGCCTGGCCTTACCAAGAGATGGGGTGAGTCCCATTCTTCTTCATCTTCTTCTTCTTCGAAGATACCATCCTCATCGGAGAGTAAGGACAACATTTCCCGAACAGTATGTGTCGCGGCATCGGCATCATTCGGGTAAACACTTCCATTGTTTGACGGGTCACGGACCCAATCAAATAAACAAATGGCAGCATTAGACACCCCACCATTCTCACGATCGTCCATCTCGTTGTGGTGGTGGTCCGTACTATGGCGTACCACGGCGATATTTATTACGATGCTGCGGTCAATAACACTACAACGCCCTCACCGCCGCTTGCGATGCGGCGACTCGATCCCCACGGCTATGTCTGAAAACGACGATTTTTTCTTTCCCCGATTCGAAAAGACCTTCCGAGAAAGTGTTCAAACCCGATCGCTGCGAAGGTGGGCTCCCCCAGTTGAAAAAAACGGATAATACCTACTCTTATTCAGCTAAAAGGTTGCTCGGTCTCGCGTTAATAGTTTGTAGGAGTAGGTGAAATATTTGCGTTAACGATGCTGCTTCTATTGCCATACATAATATTATACATTGGCCTTGCAGCAGATGCGGCGTTTATTCTGCTGCCTCGACCATTTTTCATGCCAACAGATAGAACTACCAATCGACGACTTCGCATTGCTGCTCCGCTACATCTGAAACGTGGTGGGACGAAGAAGAAAAAAGATAAAGGGAATACAATAACAGTAAACAAATTAGCATTCCGAAATTATGAGGTACTTGAAAAATGGGAGGCGGGTATCTCATTACTTGGTACCGAAGTCAAGAGTATTAGGGATGGAAAAATGAATATTAGAGATGGATTCGTGAAGCCAAATAAGAATGGTCGATCATGTACATTACTCGGGGTACATATTGGTAAACATGCAACTGCAGGTGAATTCTTCCAACACGAGGAACGTCGTCCCCGAGACTTGCTATTGAATAAAAAAGAATCACGTAAATTATTACAACAAACAGATCGGATGCCGGGTATGACGATCGTACCATTAAAGGCATACTGGAATGAACAGAACAGGGTCAAATTTGAGATAGGACTTTGTCGTGGTAAGAATGTTCGTGATAAACGAGAGGATATTAAGGAAAGGGAGGGCAAGAGGGAAGAGAATCGAATGATAAAGAATTTCAACTCATAATAACACAATAAATTTTTATTTTGTGTCATACTAAAAATATTACTAGATAGATGATACTCCCCAATCGATACATAGTTGTGACGTTTTTTTACTTCTTTCCCATCATTTCCATCAACTTTCCATTCTTCGCCGCAGCCTGAGTAACATCATTCCCACCCAAATGTTTACCCTTGATAAACACATTTGGTACAGTCCTTTGTCCAGTGATATCCAACAATGCACTTTGGACATCGGCACCATTATCAATCTTATCTAGCTCAATAATTTTGGCATTAACATTCATATCACTAAACAGTTTCTTCGTGGATGTACAGTATGGACAGAATGTCTTTGAGAATACAACTACATCATTTGAGGCAATTTCAGCCTTGGCAAACTCGATCGGTGGTACCATCGCTAGTTGTGTGAAGCAAGATGACTTTGTTGCTGTTTTCGTCGAGTAATGTAGTTGCCTGTTGTTATTGAAGGCCACAGCTGATCCGGCGATTGCTGCAACTCCTAATATGACGCCCACGGTGGTGAAAATCTTCATCCTGTTGTTGAAAGACTGAGAGTTTGAGAAGTTTGAGAGGTGGCAAAGCAACCGGGAAACGAATGTGTCAGTGTAAATGTGGAAAAGAGGCTGTTCTCATCTCTCAGAGCACGAGCCACACGACGCGAGCATTTATTATTCTAATAGCATGGCAACTGTCGACGATTATATCCTCTACCTTGATCATGCCAATCATCTCACTCCACTCACATTAACCTACCATGCCACCGCATCACGGCATCTAACCTCTGGCCGATCGGACATTATCCCACCCTCAACGGTCGTAGAAGTTGATTCGGCATACTGTCCACGTTCGTTGACATTCTGTGATGTAGCCTCGGCACAGGCGAATGCATTATTGTACGGCGGCGGAGAAGGAGACGCTGGTGGTGGGCTGTGCAAGGATTGTCCAATCTGTTTTAGTCCGGTATCTATCTCGATTGATAAGAACACTCACACTACTACCACTGCCGCCACCGCCGCAATGACGACAACGAATGATTGTGAACAACTTCAACTAGTGTGTCACTACCTATGCGGTCATTGCAAGTGGTCTTCACGAGAGTGTGGCATTGTGGCCAACGCTGACAAGTTACTAGACTATTCAACGACTTCTGACGATGATGACAATGTTGACGCAACAATCAAGGAGAGTGAGATTGAAAAACAAAGACAATTGGCCATTGCAGATATATCGAAAGAACTTGTCAATTGTTTACAACAACGCATCGCAGACAAGAATAAAGTATCGGATGCAATCTTTAATTCTATTATCACAATTTGGGCAGAACGTGAACAGGACGAACAACGTCGAAAACGCATGAATATTGGGACTACCGGGTGGGGCAATGCTACTGCTGTAGATCGCGACAGTGAGGAGGGTTGGTCGCGTGAAATACTCGAACAATCTCTCCTGGATAAGAAGAAAAATATGGAAACGCTTTACATAAGTCGCAAGGCAGAGTATAATACTAGCAGCGAAGAAGACATGCAAATAATAAATTGGGATAATGTAGTAGGTAATCCCAAGAATCTACCAACGCAGCAACAATCCGCAGCACAAATGACAATCACGAACATTACACCACAATCTCGCTCCGACTTACTCCCATTACCAGTATATTACCGTGCCAAAGTAAGTCGTCGATGTCGTGCCGAGCTTAGTGCTGGACGGACCGGGATACTAGTGAAACCAAAATTAAATCCTCTTGAGGGTGATACCAGTTTACGTGCGGGTCATGGACAATGGTGGAAGAAGGATTCTAGTGCTATACATGTTGTGCCACGAGTACGTGTAATTCGGCAGGGAAGTAGAAGAATAGGAGACATTACTTGTCAGACGACGCTGTATGCGGTATTGTTATCGGTGAAGAATCCGACATTAAATATGATCCGTCTCCGACTTGCTTCTACTACTACTGGACCATCATCTACTATCTCTGCTCCTTCCGTCAGCATTGACCAACGTGAACTTGAAAATATACTTGTGAATCCATTTACAGAAACGTTTGTTCAAGGTCATCTCTGCCCTACAGATGCCATGTCCTCTATTGCGCCTACTGACTACTTTGTTCTAGACCCCGCTAATGATCCATTTTTGGATATTGGCAACAAGAGTTCACATGAGGAAGGAGGTGACCCGCTAGTGGTGAAAAATTGGGATGCAATGACGACACTTGGTACAATTGCTGGCGATGGTGGTAGTGGTACTAGTAGCAAGTCAAAATTGCTACTAGTAGCTACCAAGGGGGATACAGCATGGGTCGAATTAATATTATGTATCGATGATGCTACATCTCCTCCTCCCACCGCCATCAATGATACAAACACCAATGCCGATTATTTGACAGTACCACTTGCTTTACAAATTGAGATTGGGAATGGTTCATGGGAGGCATCACTTATTAAACGACGACATGATATACCGAATGAGGAAATGGATTTGGTTACCTTTAATTTGGTCGCATTGTTGCGCTAAAATAATATTAAAGGTAATGACAGTTGTCAACACTCCTACTAGGAAGAGCATCTCGAGATCAAGACTCTTGTACTGCATGGGTCCTATTTGTTTTCGTTTTCTACATACATTGACGAATGTTTCATATCAATGGCAAACTAGATGCATCTGCTAATGGCATTGGCAATCCTTCCCGTGCATGCCGTCGACACTTTCCAACAATAATGTATGAAAATGGAATCCAACAATTCATTGGTGGATGAATTGTATCACTGTTTTTGATGTAGACGTTTTGTGTTGATTCGACTGTACTATCCTTTCCTCCTAGAACATGTGTATCATCATGCGTGGTTGAATAATTGGAAATAACACTATTGTCACGCTGTTTCATTCCGTCATCCGGGGCAGTAAGAATGGAGGGATTATCCGAACTACTTGCAGCTACCATCGCGTCAACAATAATTCTATCATTAACATAATGTTGGTGCGATCCGTTTCCCACTTGAGAGCTTGGCGGTAGTGGTAAAGCTTGACCACGAAACAAATGATTAATTTTGATAATACCATCGTCATCCGCAATTACCCTGATGACAACAAGAAGGAAAAGAGTATTGAAAAGCAAAATGAAGATGACAGCACCTCCCACCACACAGAATTGTCTGAGACGAGATGACTTCCCCGTCGTACTGAAATTTTTATGTACACCTTGCACATTGTCATTATCATTATTAACTGTCTTGCCACCAACTCCCATCATTGCGTCATTATTAGTACTACAACGTAACAATGATGATGGCATGACCCATGAAGTTTCCCCGCTAATTGGTTCATGATAATATTCACGCTGATTGCTGTCCTGATAAGCATACCAGGCAATCGTGGTAGTGTCGGGTTCACGAGCCATAGGTGATCGTGGGTCCATCCTCTTGCTTTAGAATACTGCTGGCGATGGGGGACCAGGGGAGAGTCTGACGCCGTATGTAAACTTTTTGCAAAGGTATTTTTCGATCTATTTTTCGTCATTTTTCAGAACTCCAAACCTTGGATGACTGAAATTAAGCTCAAATCACCAATTCCAATCGGTGCGACGAAGCACGTTGATGTGGAATGGTGGAACGAGACACACGAATCAGAACATAGTGGCGAAGATGATAGCAGTATCAGCAGTGAACATTCCTCATTCTTCGATTCTATTGTTTTAAAAGCTTCGTCAGCCGGGGATGAGGATGGTGCGAAAGGAGTCAAAGCAGAAAGAGACAAACTTGGCGATTCAACTACATTGATCTCACCAAAACTTGATGATAAATCATTATTCTCTACGCTTTCACTCGCTACTGACCAGGAGGATTCTGTTGACGGGGAAAAAAATTCCGTTTATGACGCACTAGTAGGAGGGCTGGATGACGCTATGTCTACATTATCGGATGCTCTTCAGTCATCAGCAGATGTACGACAAGAATTCAAAGTCCAGTGGGAGACAACGATGTCGTCGTTCAAGAATGATATCAAGAGAATCGACGAGGAGACTGAAAACGCATTATTAGATCAAACCCGATGTAATAAGATGATTTCGGACGAAGGAGCTGACAATGAACGACACACCCAAACGATGGATGATACGGAAAATTATCAGATTTCACAAATGGACGAAATTACTGACAAGGGTGGTGAATGGTTGGGCTCCTCTGTCTCAAACCTATTATCGGCGTTGCAACTACTTCGAGAGGAAGAAGCGTGCCTAATAAATCAGCTTAGGAATGATGATCAGCCATGTACTTCCATTCAAGATCTGTGTGCTAATGAGGAAGGATGGGAATAATGTCGAGCAAGGTAGCTGAAGGACTATTTGTCATAAATATGATGTTTGATTATGTATGCTCCTATAAAGTCATTTTCCACTTTGTACACATTCTCCTGGCGATCATTTGTTGTTGATGTTGCCAGATCCCTTGGAATCACGTTTTGTGGTATCCGAGGATGGCTTCGATTCAACTCCCGCTTGGGCCATAACATCATTCAATGACTTTTCTAATTCGTCAATCTTCGATCCCATGTCATCAATCCGACCCACTATTGTATCGCTGAGCTTATTAAATCGTGTTTGCTGGGGGAGATTTGTATCAACATCCATGAAGATGAAACAGAAAAAAGATTAGAGATTAATTCGACATTGAATTTAGAAGGCTAATCATGAATATATGTAGATATTTGCAATAGACTCTCAATTGGGTGGATCGACACCGAATCCCCACGTTTTGAAAAAGCAAGGGCCGGTCCGGCTCTAATGTCTTACCATATTATCCATCAATTCCTTGACGAACAAGTCCAAATCTTCGGGAATATTTTCCACATCACTTGATGCGGTTGATGAGGGGTTGGTTGTATTACTCGTGGACGCCGACATCGTGGGTGTATCGTAGCGTACGATAGGGGACAACGGTCGGCAAATAAACTGTTCCCGCTCAATGCTTTTTCTTTTCATCAACATGACCACGACGCCGTGGAATCATGCGTCCCTCTTTAGAATATTGGTATCCTTCCTCATCATTACCGCGTCGACAACCGCATTTTCCTCCCTCTACTCCACCCAGTCTCATCAACAAGGCAGATGCCAACTTTTCCATAACAAGAAAAGAGGGAGATCGTCCTCGTCCAATGGTTTTGGTGGTAGCGATATTGATGTCATTGTCTCATCATCCGCGTCGTCATCGTCATCCTCTACCACTTCATCTCCGGCACTCATCCGACCAATAACTACGCCCAAGTTCAAATATTCTGGCGCACTTCGACCTGGCTACCAAAGTCCACGTAGGTCCGTCCCGTCCGACACAGGTATTACCTTTCCAGACTATGCACGGGATGGTGTACCAAAGGCTCGACCAACACTATTCCCATGGATCATAGAATCGAAACGACCAGAGGAGATTGACAAGATGAAACGTGCTGGACGGTGCGCACGAGAGGTATTGGATATGGCTGGACGTGCCATCCGGGCGGGAATTACCACTGATGAAATTGATCAAATTGTACATGCCGCTTGTCTTGAGAGGGGGGCGTATCCATCTCCACTCAACTATCGTGAATATCCCAAAAGTTGCTGTACATCCGTAAACGAGGTGATTTGTCATGGTATACCTGATAATCGGCCTCTCCAATCAGGGGATATTGTCAATCTTGATATTACATGCTACCTCGATGGCTATCACGGAGATTGCAGCGAAATGTTCGTCGCGGGGGGTGAAGATGCAGTGGATGATAAAGCTCGACATCTTCTACAGACAACGTATGACTGCTGGATCAAGGCAATGGAATATGTCAAACCGGGGAATGACTATAAGGATATAGGTGCAATTATTGAGGACCATGTAGTAGAACATGGCTTCACGACGGTCCGTAGTTTCTGTGGACATGGAATAGGTTCAGTCTTTCACACAACACCTAATATATTGCATTATCGTAACACTGAACCAGCCGGGAAGATGTCAGCCGGACATACATTCACAATAGAACCAATGATTTGTGAGGGCGAGGGGGGGTATTTAATGTGGCCTGATGATTGGACTGCCACAACACGAGATGGGAAGCGAAGTGCTCAGTTCGAGCATACATTGCTAATCACACCGGACGGTGTTGAGGCATTGACTGCGAAGATTGACTCTAGTCCGATACAATTTTGGGAGAGAGATAGTTCGGTGCATAACGGATTCTGGTTAGGTACATCAAAGGCCGCAAGAGAAAGAGAGGCTGCCTTGAAGTTGTTGGCTTTACCTTCAGGTCCTTTATGACGATTAAGTCCTTTGTATTATTCAGTATTGTACTTGCCACTATTCTTTACAGTGCAATCGATGAGATGAGTGCAATCGATGCCGCACCCACACCCAACTCCTCCTTTCAAGTCGGAGCTCCTATCAGCTCGTACCCCAAAATTTGCGAAGCCATGGCGGAAAACGATTCATCATTTGCGTGGCCACCTCTTGAGAGTAACCCCGAAGTCTTCACGGTAAGAATGTTATCGAAATTCGTTCATGTTTGTCATGTTCATGTGCAATCATATTCCTCCATTTAATCATCCTCTCCAATTGTGTCGGAGTAGAAATATCTCCATTCAATCGGACTACCTTCATCCTTTTCAATAGGCGAAGTATTTGGTTTCGACGATGATCTACTCGCCTTTGTACCACAACCGGTCCTTGGTGTGATTGTTTGCTACGAACGTATAATACAAAAATCTGACTATCGAGCTCAGGATTTGGGTTCACCCGATAATTATAACAAGGTATCTTTTTACATGCATCAAAGCAAGGTCCTTGATAACGCATGTGGGATTATTGCATGTTTGCATGCCGTGTTTAATTCACCATTGATCGATGTTGACCCAGCATCAGTCCTTGGACGATTCCGATCAGAAGGGACAACGGGAACAACAACTACAACTCCATGGGAACGATGTAAGGCTTTGGAAGGGAATACCGAGTTTCAGAGTATACATAAAACATATGCGTCTGAGGGTCAATCAGAGGCGATTACAAGTGATCAATCGAAAGTCAAGCATCATTATATAGCATATGTCCTAGATAAGGAGAGTAACAAACTTGTGGAACTCGATGGCACGAAGGCAGGACCTGTCATTATTGACGGTGGATGTGGTGGTGATCTGTTACGGGGTAGCATACGTGAGGTCAAGGGTAAGTTAGAACGGGGGGAAATATCTGAATCTTTGAGCATGATGACTCTTAATCTATCCGATGACTAATATAGAAAGATATGATGTAGTGGAGGTCGATCATGCATTAATTCTAATACGTAGCTGCCTACAAATTAGCATTTATTAAATCTTACGCAAACCAATTTTTGTCGAGTTTAAAACGTTGACATACAGTCCATACAGAACTCTCCGTCTCTGACCCCCAATTAATTTGTGTCATAATAATTATCCCTCATAATGATTTGAGAACTGCTGGTGCCTGTCCCAATGCAATTTTTGGAAACCCAAGTTCTCGTAATTGATTATCTGAATATCCTTGTGTCCTCAATTCCTTTACATGAAGCTTATCACTTTCAATAAGCTTCGATATGAAAACAAATACATTTATTCGCAAAATATTGTAAATATTAGTATATATAACATGACATGAAAGGAAGCACACATGTACACATAAAAATAAAAGTGTAAACATATGTCATGATACAAAGATAAGGAAGAAACATAGGACCCGACTACGAAATAAGACGACGATAAGAACGGACGTACCTGCCCCTCTCTCATAATTTCAAATATTAATGGCATAAGTACAACCATGGATGTTGTTGCTACAATGAATGCCAAATTTGCTGCCATACGTCCCGCGATCCACGACTTTTCTTTACAATACATGCCTCCGGCAATGAATGAATTACTGGCACGGGTAAAGAAACCTTTAAGTCCACCTTCTTTTATGGGTGATGATGACGTCGGCATTGTAGTGTGGAAGGAGGAGGGAGGATGGGAGTGATTCCCAGAGGAGGTGATGGCGGGATGGCTTTTCTCTCTATGAATCCGTATCCTTTGCTCTTTCTATCTTATCTTCTATCTTGCTGTCAAGCCATCGATGTTGTAGAAGATGACAGCATCCTTCTCTTCATCCGCTAGCGCAAGTGCAGCAGTAGAGCCAGCAGTTTCATCATCATCATCATCAGATTCAGCATCGTCACCAGCTTCACCTAACCATTCTCCACATTGGCATGATCTCATTGCCGGCGCCATAGCTGGGTTAGGAGCACGTGCGGTAACTGCTCCATTAGACTTGTTAAAGATACGACGCCAGCTTTCTGTTGTTGCTAAAGTACCATCGACAACATCAATATCCTCTTACGTCGGCTCAGAATGGAATATCTATCATCATTTACATACCATAGTCAAGACAGAAGGCGGAGTACGATCCTTGTTCCGTGGCAATGTTGCTGCCTCCTATCTATGGATGGGATATAGTATGACTGAATTTTGGGTCTATGGACATACATCTCAATATCTTCGTCAACAATTAATCAATACCAATAGTTATAATCAGAGTAACAAAGATGGACAGCAACAACATGAGGGTGTCAAAGTTTCAGGTGCAATTAGCTTTACTGCAGGCGCCATTAGTGGTGTTTGTGCTACTATTGTAACATATCCATTTGATCTATGTCGTACAATCTTTGCTGCTCGTGGGATACTGCCAACTCCACCCACCGCAAATAGCGATGCAACAACAATGCCGACAACAAAAACAACTACTTCTAGTAGGAATCGTCCTCCACGAACATTATATGAATTCGCTTACCAAACATATCAACAAAAAGGCCTATCAGGATACTATGCTGGTATATCTCCCGGCCTACTCCAAGTTATACCCTACATGGGTATAAACTTTGCATTACATGATACAATAGTTGTCCTTAGTGATAGTACTGACAGTCGAGTTTCCGGCATGGCAGGTATGGTCGCCGGTGTGATTAGTAAATTTTTAGTCTATCCCCTAGATACAGTAAAACGACGATTGCAGGCACAGGCATTCTATGGAGGAGGATGTTCGTCCATACAGCAGCAACAGCAGCATGCAGCCACTTCAAGTAGTGCAGTGCCTATTAGAAGCAACTTAACAACACTACAACCAACAGCAACAGCAGTAGCAGTACAACATAACGTTTCATCAACACATTATAAAGGTATGATACATTGTTTTAGAGAAATTAGTAAACGTGAAGGTTTCGTAGCATTCTATAAAGGGTTGATACCATCATTATTGAAATCATCTATTGGCACAGGTGCCTCATTTTGGTTATTCACACTCACGAAAAACATACTATCTACTACTACGTAATATGAGACTCTCTCTCAAATTTATACAAATGAATTAGCTTTGAATAAACAAAATTTCATTCATAATGCAGAAACGTGTTTAGTTTGGGTAATATACATTTTCAGAGAGAAGTTAAGATACATGGGATATTATTTGTTCATTTTTCATCTTCATCATCTTGATCACCATTAGTAGCCCACATGTCATCTTCCGTTTCATCATTCTCATCTGGCACCTTAATTTGTACAGTCCCATTGGATAATAACTTTCCTGATAGTTTATTTTCACCGATTGTCATGTTGGCATTTATTTGCTGTTGCAACTTGTGACGATGATCAATTAGGCTCATAGTCTTCTTCATTTTCGTCTTCTTCTCCCCACGATTGATATCCTTACGCAAATTTTCAATGTATGAATTGTATCCCTTACGACGAGCTTTAAGTGCAGGTGTTTCCTTCACCTTGGAAACAACCTTTGAAGGTTTCAAACAAGTTAAAGTGACACGATCAGTAGACGCTCCCAAGCTACTAAACATGTTGGCATTCCTTGGACGACCAGACACAGCATCTGCTACTCGATATGGAGTAGAGTTGAAAATATCATCTTCATCGTCGTCCTCTTCGTAATTGTCGTCTTGTGTGGACGCAGCACCAGCCACAACACAATTATCGGCGGCCGATTCCTTGTCACTCGTTTTCTTTGTCACCGCCCTTCGAACCTTCGGTGTAGGGATGAGAGATTGCCACTTTATCTGACATTCCATTGCAGACTTGGAGCTAACTTGATTTGCAACTTCTTGCCAATAGTAAGTCGATGTAGGATCAATATCTTTTTGACAATTTCGTAGTATTTGCATTTCCTTGGTCGACCATCCGTCTTCGTCTTTGATGTTGTCATCATTTGCATTATATGATTTATGTGACTGATTGGCATTGCTATGAGGGATAGGACGTTCAGGATAGTCCTGTTTATCGGTGGCACTTGCTTGTGTCAGTGCTATATTTCCCTTAGGCGCTGATTCGTTTGCAATATCATCAGTAGTGATCACAACAATCTTCTTAGGAGGAAGAACTTTTACATCAGCATTTTCATAGTTCTGATTCATTGATGAAGTGGTAGTAATGTTCTTGGATAGTTTCGATGACTTTTTGTGTGTAATAGTTAAACGATCAGTTGGTATAGTTTGTCTTGACGACCTTCGTACTCCTGCCATCGTTGTATCATCATGTACTACTTTAGAAGGAAGACTAGGGCGGACTCCCACCGTTCTATTCACGACGGACCTCGTTGATTTTACATTTGTACCTACATGACTTTTGGTCCGAGTATTATTTTGTAGTGGTACATTGGATGTATTGCTCTCCTCCTTCTTCTTTGTCAATGGTACAGTGACAACTTCCACGTCCAAAACAGCAGATCCACGCACGGATCGTTCAATTATCGCATCAGATTTAATAGTATCGTCATTTTGATTATTTGTTGATGACATATGAACATGGCTCGACGATGTAACCAAAACAATAGGACTCGAGGCGGCGGCGTTAAGAGTAATTGATGATTTCTCAAACACGTACGGACTCGAAGACATTTTCGTAACAAGCGATAGTGGCGATGACATCAGAGAGGACTTCACATCATCTTCTATCAGTAGATCATCTGATATTCGGTCCGGCGTCGTCTTACTATCGAAACGCTTCTTTAGACTCGGATTGCCAGAGTCGAATATATTGCTCCAACCACCACCATTTTCATTTGACAGTGCTGTCGAGAAACGATGTAAGAATGCTGGTGGACTCATAATACCATCTCCACCTTCTCCCGGTTGGATGGAACGATGACGAATCGTATGTGGTGTCGAACAAACGACCGTCTCGACGTTCTGATGTTCTTCTATTCTCAACGACTCACTACTCTGTCTATTCAGTGGATTCGCCGCCACCTGGCCCGATGACAAGTGAGGAGCTTTTGTGTGTCTACTATCCGTCATTGTTGTCTTCCATCGGTCTCTCTTGTCACGTCTAGATTTTTGTGCTTTCTGCATCGATGAGGGCAGTGTCATAAGCGATGAAAGACCACCAGAAGAGGATGACCTTCGTTTAGTTATGACACTTGATGGATCAGAAGAGGATGAGCCTCTTTGTATAGTACTCCTATTTATTTTTTTCCGATCCGTCATATCATCTTCTTGGACTAATGATGACACGATGCGGCGAGGATGATTGCGTCGACTCCCATGACCGTCTCGATTTCTACTGAATTTCGTTCTATCGTCATTGCTCGATCCCACGGCGACAAGTGAAGCATCAATATCATCAATGCTGTACGTCACTTCGTCTGTAGAATGATTGTACTTCTTAGATTCGTTGCTTTTGACGAGTTGTCTAGAACTAACAGAAGCATCACCACAGAAATGAAGCGACGAGGTTCCGTCGCTCTTCCTATTACGACCGATACTACTACTGATCGATGTTTTCTTCTGCCGTTCCACAGCATTATTAATAGAAGCAATATTATCACTTCGTTTGTCCAATTTATCAATCTTTGGATCATCTGCTAACGATGTCACGAGGGAGTCCATCGTCGTGGAACTTGCTCGCTTTGTTTTGTTATTATTGTTAGTGACATGCGGTTTTCGATTTTCCTTCCCAACAACAACAACACTACCAAAGTCCGCCTCAGCGTTCATCGTTCTCATCCCAGCAGCAGGACGAGGAGATGCGATTGAGACAAGAGACGAGCTTGACGATGTCATTAGTCCCCCCCTCCTCCTCCTCACACGAGGCTTCTTCTTCACCTCCTCCTCCTCCTCGTCATTCGTTGTTTTCAGAGTATGATTCTCAGATATAACTAATTGATGATTCTCAAAGACTGCAGACTCCACCACCGTCATATCTGGAAAGAGAACTTTCTTCGCCCTACCGAGGACGTTTCCCATAAAGCCAGGGTTGTTCCTATCATCTCCTTCCATCGTGGCGTTGTTGTAGCAACAGGCCTACCGAACAGAACCGTTGCACTTGTATTGTCTAAATACTACATAAATATATGACTTGGTAAAAAGTTAAAAGTTCCGGAAATATCGTACCTAGGTTAAACCCTTTGTTCACCGTGGCACATTTTTCTTAAATAGGGTCGATATCGAGAATAGATAAATGTCATAAAAAACGGCCGTCATATATTAAACTATTAACATCAATGGATAGACGACTATCGGAGCTACCTAATCGCATTTCTACCCAGGACCTAA
>Ga0247831_1006171_pt1 | contig 14389 bp, 9 predicted proteins | sample LaCruzMarch2015__9_FD_192406 | JGI IMG/M metagenome (GOLD analysis project Ga0247831, IMG submission 192406) | Freshwater microbial communities from meromictic Lake La Cruz, Castile-La Mancha, Spain - LaCruzMarch2015_1m | ecosystem: Environmental > Aquatic > Freshwater > Lake | place: Spain...
AGCAGGCGCCAATCTTATCGTCAGTTTTTGGCTCAGCGCGTCCGAGATGATCGGAGGCAAGGTGCTCCCGACCGAATTCTCGCCGCGTTTGAGTGTCTGGCAGCGGGAGGGCACGGCCTGGCAATGTATCGCTTACGGCGATATGAATCCGCTTTAAGGCACAGCGCCGGCACCACGGCGATCGATGCCCGCTCCACGCTTTCAGGCACTTGGAGTGACGGAAAGCGACGGGCCCCTGAAACGACGACCGCCCATGATTGGAGTTTTAGCGCCGCGTTTGGTGCGGGCAGTACCAGTGAGTTGCGGAGGGGTTTTTCTTTGTTGTGCGAACCTAGGGCCCTGCGGCATCGACACTGACTCTGTCTTCCGGTTGCTTACGGGAAGTTTATCCCTTCGGAGAATAGGCGCATCACTAATTTTCGTGAGGTGACACTCTCCACAGACAGCCTCAATTTGACACTGTCACACCCCCATAATCCATGACCCCCCTTAATGTTGCCGCCGCGATCATCGGGTTTGCATTGGTGACCAGCGCTTCGCACGCCGCATCCGGCACATGGCTGGCCGTTCCCACTTCGGACAACTGGAACACCGCCGTCAACTGGGATCCCTCCAATCCGGGCACGGGAACTGACATCACGAACGCGGGCAGCACCGACATCGCCACCTTCAGCGCGGATTCCACCATCACAACGATCAATCTCGGGGCGGCCCGAAGCTTGGGCGGCTTCTATTTCGACACGGCCAGTGCTTCCGCTTACACCATCGCGGGAGGCGCGACCACCAACCGGTTTCTCCTCACACGCGGCATGACCAGCCAGATCACCGCCACCGTGACAAATACTCAGACCCTGGCAACCCGGCTCAGGATTGCCGCAGGCATTGTCGGGACCGAAAGCATCTACACCTTCCAGAACGATGCCGCCTCCAGTGACGCTGCATTTGTCATGAGCGGAGAGATCCTCAACCTTGCCAGCACCGCGGCCGCCATGATTCTCCGCGGATCGAACACCGGAACCAACACGGTCTCCGGCGCCATCGGCGAATTCGACGCGCTCTCCGCACTCTCCGTGATCAAGGAGGACGACGGCTCCTGGATCCTTTCCGGCAGCAACACCTACACCCGCGGCACGTGGATCAACAACGGCTTGTTGACCGTCGCTAATAAGGACGCCCTCGGCAGCGGGGCGGTGACCATTACCAATGGCTCGCTGCTCGCACGGGACGGCGTGACCAACACGAACGCCATCACCGTTGGCGTCGCGGCGGGTCTCGCGACGAACTGGGCCCCGAGCAAGCTCGCCGGCTGGAACATGGCCGGTGTCAACAGCAACACCCCGAGCCTCGCGCCCTCGACTCTCCCCGCCGGGGTCACCGGTGTGGACATGCTCCGGGGATCCGGGGTCACCGCCAGCGCAGCACTTGGCTTCGGCGGCAGTGGCTGGTTCTTCCCCGACGCTGCGAGTTCTATCGCCAGCAACAGATTCCTGACCTTTGGGCTTTCGGCCTCAGACACGAACACCATTTTGCGCTTTTCGTCCTTAAGTCCGTTCTACTACAGCGCCTCGGGCGCGGGGCCGACAAATGCAACATTGCAATTCTCGACGAATGGCGGAACCAGCTTTGCCGACGTGTTCACCACGAATGGTTTCGCACGCACGAACGCCGGGCTATTCGCACCGATTGATGTCTCCGCCGGTGGCACCGTCTTGCAATCCGTCGGAACAGAGGGCGTCATCTTCCGCTGGGTCAATTTCGCCGCCTCGAATTCCGCCGGAAACTTCGTCATCCGTGACGGTTTGTCCGCCAGTGACGACCTTGTCCTCAATGGCGAGATCGGCACCATCGTCAGCAACGCCGTCTCCGGAACCGGAACCATCGGTATCGGCCAAGCGGGTGCCGCGCGCTTCCGCGGGGACATGACCATCAACAGCACGGCGACCCTCACGGCGTCCGCGGACGGCACGGCCACATTCTCCGGCGCGATCGGCGGGGCCGGGGCCCTGCTCAAGGGCGGCACGGGTAGGGTTACCCTCACCGAAAGCAACTCCTACTCCGGAGGCACGACGGTGGGCACCGGCATGCTGACCATTGCCGACGACAACGCGCTCGGCACCGGCTTGGTCACCATCAACGGCGGCACGCTGGCCAACTCGAGCGGAGCTGGAAAAACCATCCCGAACAATCTCGTCTTCGGAGGCAACGCAACCATGGGGGGAGCTCCGGGTGGCGCATCGCTGACCATCAATGGCACAACCGACCTCGGGGGCGCCACCCGCACCCTGGCCATGTCCAACAGCATCAATTTCGCCGGCCCGGTCATCAACGGCAACTTGGTGGTCAACGCGAGCGCCGGGAACAAGCGGCTCACTTTCTCCTCCGCGACAAACTTCACGGGTGGACTGGCCATCAATGGAGGCATCCTGGAAATCGGCAATGGCGGCACGACCGGATCGTTGATCGCCAGCAGCGTGACCAACAATGCCGCCCAGTTGGTCTTCAACCGCTCCGACAACATCGCCCAGAACACCGTCTATCCCGCCAGCCCCATCACCGGCGCTTCCCTCCGCCTGACCCAGCTCGGCGCAGGCACCCTCACGCTCAATGCCGCCAACACCTACACCGGCAACACCACGATCAGCAACGGCACACTCGTCCTCGCCACCAACGGTTCGATGGTGTTCAAAATCGAAGACAGCGGAACGAACAACGGCCTCATCGGCACCGGCACCTCGGTGATCGCGGGAAGTTTTATCTTCGACCTTTCCACCGCCTCGACCAACACCAACTCCACCTGGATCATCGTCGCCAACACGCTCTCCAATTCTTATGGAACCAACTTCTTCGTCAGCGGCTTTAGCGGTGTCGCCGGCGGAAATTGGACCAACACGACCAACGGCGTCAGTTATATCTTCGCCCAGCCGACCGGCGTGCTCTCCGTCCAGTCCACCGGCGGTGTCGTTCCCTACGACAGCTGGGTCTCCTACTGGCAGGGGGTCGACCCCGGCTTCACCAACACCGCCCTGGCGGCCGATCCGGACGGCGATGGTTTCAACAACAGCCTGGAGTTTTCCTTCGACGGCAATCCCACCGTCGGGACTCCGGCTCTCTTGTCGGCTACCCGGGTCGGGAACAACGCCCTCTTCAAGTATGTGGTCCGCAAAGATCCTCCCGGCGGCGTGACCTACGAGGTGCAGAAAAGCGTGAATCTGACCAATGGGGTTTGGACCGACGCGGGTGTCGCGGTCTCGGATTCCCCCGACCAGACCGGCATCAATATCCCGGCGGACTACGTGCGCAGAGAGTTCAGTGTTCCGGCCACGGGAGCCGGTTTTTACCGTGTCAAAGCGACCATTGCGCCATGATCTGCCGATTGCAGGACTCGCTCCATAGCTGCCCGCACTGAGTTTGCTCCGATGCATCTCCCCATGACCCGCTGAAACCCACCCACCCCCCAAAAAAGGACAAGTCTTATGAACCTCCCTAAACTCCTCACCGCCATCCTCGCGTTTGCTCTTGTGGCAAATGCTTCGCAAGCCGGCTCCGGCACATGGTCGCTTAATCCCGTTGATGGCAACTGGGCCACGTCGACAAACTGGAACCTCGTCTCCGGAACTAGCAGTCCGGGAACAGGAACTAGCACCGGAACTGCGGCCAACGTTGATATTGCGACTTTCAACAACGCCTCCAGCATCACAACCGTATCGCTCGCGTCGGGACGGAACATGGGTGGGCTCCTTTTCGACACCGCCGCAGCGGCGGCTTACACGGTTGCAACAAACTCCTCAGGTCGTTTCTGGTTCACGCGTGGTCAAGTGACGCGCATGACCAGCACAGTGACAAACAGCCAAGTCCTCAGTGGCCGGATTCGCCTGACTGAAGGGATTGCAGGAAGCAATAATTACACCTTCCAGAACGACTCCTCCACCACTACGGCCACCTTCACATTGAGCGGGGAAATTGAAAATGCCTCCGGCACTAACACGGCGTTGGTATTGCGAGGATCGAACACCGGAAGCAACCTGGTCTCCGGCGTGATCCGAGAGTCTAATCCCGCCTCAACTGTCACCTTGCAGAAGGAAGATGTCGGCACATGGATCCTCACCGCTAACAACAGCTACGCCGGCGGCACTGTGATCAACAGCGGGTTGCTGGCCATTGCCAACAACAACGCCCTCGGCACCGGCACGGTCACGATCAACGGTGGCACCTTGGCCAACTCGAGCGGGGCCGGAAAAACCATTGCCAACAACGTGGTCTTCGGAGGCAATGCGGCGCTAGGGGGCAGCCCGGGCGGCGCGTCGCTGACCATCAACGGCACAACCGACCTCGGAGGTGCGACGCGCACGATCACCATGTCCAACAGCGTCACCTTTGCCGGGGTGGTCAGTAATGGCGGGCTCGTCATTGACGCCAGCGCTGCCAACCGCCGCCTTACCTTCACCGCCGACAATACTTATTCCGGAGGCACGGCCGTGACGGCGGGCGTCCTTCTGGTTAACAACACGAACGGCACGGGCACCGGCAGCGGTGCCGTCACCGTTGCCAGCAACGCGGTTATCGGCGGCAGCGGCATCATCGGCGGAGACTTGGTCCTCTCCGACGGCGCCCTCTTCGCTTTTGATACGTCTTACACCCTGACCCTCAACGGTCTCCTGACCATCGCCCCGACATTCGGCGTCAACAGCCTGCGCACAACCAGCGGGGGCAACATCGATTGGGCTTCAATCCTCGTTGGCACTTACACGCTGCTCGAGACCAGCTTCGTCTTTAGCGATTCCAACATCGGCAACTTCGGCCCCGACAATGCCCAGGATATCGGGGAAGGCCGGAGTGCCTATTTCACCGACGGCAGCCTGGTGCTCAACGTCATTCCCGAGCCTTCGACGTACGCTCTGCTGGCCCTGGCCGCCTCCGCGCTGGGTGCCCGGCTCCTCCGTCGCCGGCGGTGACCGCCCCGGAATCTTTTCGCCGATCCCGAATTCCTGCTTGTCTCCAACCGGACCGGTTGGCTGGAAAAACTGAGTCTTTCCTCGACGCCCTCGGCCACGGCAGTTGCCGGACTAGTCGCCAATTTTCGTGAGGTGACACCGCTTGCGCGCATCGGCAAGTTGTTTCGAACACATGAGCCTTCTCGCGCCGGAAAAAGCCGCCCCGCGGTCAAAGACCTTTGCCAAGGGGTCGGTGGGTTTCGCCAAGCCGCTGACCAAGCACAAACCGCTCCTCAAGTGGATCGAAAAAATTGCGGCCCTCACGCAGCCGAGCAGGATCCATTGGGTCAGCGGCACGACGGAAGAGTATGACGCTCTCTGCACCCTGATGGTCGAGATGGGGACGTTCACGAAGTTGAACGAGAAGCTTTGGCCCGGCTGTTACTGCGCCAAGTCCGATCCGACCGATGTGGCCCGCGTGGAGGACCGCACGTTCATTTGCCCGCTCTCCAGGGACAGTGCCGGTCCGACGAACAACTGGGCTCATCCGCTGGAGATGCGGCGCAAACTCAAGCAGTTGTTCTCCGGAAGCATGCGCGGCCGCACCATGTATGTGTTGGCCTACAGTATGGGCCCCATCGGTTCGCCGATGTCACAGATCGGCATTGAACTGACCGACTCCCCCTACGTGGTGGTCAGCATGCGGATCATGGCCCGCATCGGTAAAAAAGTTTTCGCCGAAATCGAAAAGGGGGAGAAGCGGGTCGTACCTTGCGTCCATTCTCTCGGCGCCCCGCTTGAACCGGGACAGCAGGACGTACCTTGGCCGTGCAATGCGGAGAAATACATTGTTCACTTTCCCGAGACGCGGGAAATCTGGAGCTACGGATCCGGCTATGGCGGCAATGCGCTGCTCGGAAAGAAATGCTTTGCCCTGCGCATCGCATCAAACATGGCGCGTGACGAGGGTTGGATGGCGGAGCACATGCTTATCGTGGGTGTCGAAAATCCCGAGGGCGAAAAGACCTACGTATGCGCCGCCTTCCCCAGCGCCTGTGGAAAGACGAATTTTGCCATGCTTGTTCCGCCGGAATACCACCGCGAGAAGGGATGGAAAATCTGGACGGTAGGCGACGACATTGCGTGGTTGAAGCCGGATGAGAAAGGAGTGCTCCGGGCGATCAATCCCGAGGCGGGGTTTTTCGGCGTGGCGCCCGGCACCTCTGCCCGAACCAACCCGAACGCCATGGCTTCGTTGGCCAAAAACACCATTTTCACCAATGTCGCACTCACGCCTGAGGGTGGCGTGTGGTGGGAAGGGATGACGGATGAGCCGCCGCCGCGGTGCCTCGACTGGCAGGGCAACGAGTGGACACCGGAGTTGGCGCAGACCACAGGCGCGAAAGCAGCTCACCCGAACGCGCGCTTCACTGCACCCGCATCGCAGTGTCCGACGATTGACCCGCGCTGGGAGGATCCGCAGGGTGTGCCGATCAGTGCAATCGTCTTCGGGGGCCGCCGTGCGGCGACCATCCCCCTGGTCTACGAGGCTTTCAACTGGAGTTATGGCGTTTACATGGGAGCGACCATGGGGTCGGAGACGACCGCGGCCGCGGTGGGTGCGGTCGGAAAGGTGCGCCGCGACCCAATGGCCATGCTGCCGTTTTGCGGCTATCACATGGCCGACTACTTCTTGCACTGGCTCACCATGCAGGGTCGACTCACGGAGACGCCGCGCGTGTTTCACGTCAATTGGTTCCGCAAGGACGAGAATGGCAGCTTTCTCTGGCCCGGATTCAGCGAAAACATGCGCGTGCTGGCATGGCTAACAGAGCGGTCGAAGGGCCGCGCCTCCGGCAAAGAGACGTCTCTCGGATGGCAACCGCGCTATCAGGACATCGATTGGACCGGATGCGATGTTTCGGAAAGCGACTTCGAAAGATTGCAGCACGTCGACCGCAAGTCCCTTCTACGGGAGTTGATTAATCATGAGGAGTTCTTCGTTGATCTGTACAGCCATCTCCCGAAGGAGTTGATCTTCGAGCGCGAGTTGCTCATTTGCCGCCTCTCCTGATATGTCAACCGTGAGGATATCAAATCCGCTGAAGGAATTCCCGGTCGTGGTTCCAGCCGGCCCCGGTCGTGTTGGCCAGAAGCATCCTTGGTGGCTCCTTGCGGCGAGTATCGCCGTTATTCTGGCGACGACATTCATCGCGTCGCGCATCCAGAATTCCGGCGGGGAAGTGCGGGTGACGTCCATCATTTTGCCCGCGCAAAACGGGCAGTGGGTTGCGGCGGATCTGTTCCGTCCGCTCTCGGCAACCAAGGAAACCCCGGCGCCGCTGGTGGTGGTTGTGCCCGGGTTCCAGCGGTCGAAGGAGACGCACGCCAACGTGGCCATCGAACTCGCCCGCCGGGGCATCGTTGTTATCAACATCGACCCGTATGCGCAGGGATCTTCCAGTTCCTCGCTTGATCGCCGCTCCGCGACCAATGAAGGCTACGGGATGTTTGCCGTGGTTGACTACATCGCCAATACCGACATTTTGAATTATGTGGACAAATCGCGCATCGGTGTGACGGGCCACTCGGCCGGGGGCAATGCCGCGCTGCGGGCCGCCGCCCACTTTGGCCGCGAGGCCAGGCAAAAAAAGACGGCCAGCAAAATCCAAGCCGCGTACGTTTCGGGGTTCGTGCTCACGATGACCGACAAAGTGCTGCGCGACGTGGATTCCAACCTCGGCATGAGCTATGCGCTTTATGACGAAGGAGCCTACCGCAACGAATTGAAGGATGGCGACATGCGCCGCGCGCCGGAGGCCCTGCGCTTCGTCAATTCCGGGATGAAGACCGGCCCGGCGTTCAAGGAACTGGAAATGGGCGTCTTCTACGGCGAACCGCGTATGCGCACCTTGCGGGTCGTGCACAACGAGAACCTGCTCCATCCTTTCCAGCCCTACAGCGCGAAGGAGACCGCGCACCAGATCGCGTTTTTCGAAAAGGTCTTCGGCTTGCAAGACATGCGTCATCCCGACGACCAGACCTGGTATTGGAAGGAAATGCTGCTGCTCGCGGCGCTGGCTGCGGCGCTGATCTCGCTCGTTCCGATGGGGCAGCTTCTGCTCGCTTTCGTCGAATATTTCCACCCGCTCGTGCACCCCGTGCCGGCCGCAGCGCCGTGTCCGGTGGGCCGGTCAAAGGTGGTTTTCTGGGTGCTGCTGGTCACCGGTGCGATGATCGCCTGCTTTTCTTACATCCCCATGACCGAGCTTTCGCAGAAGCTGTTCATCGAATCGTCGGGACGCGTGGCGACGTGGTTTTTCCCGCAGCGTATGAACAACGGTGTCATGCTCTGGGCGCTCTTCAACGGCATGGTCGGCTTCGGCCTCTTTTTCCTCGGGCGCAAACTGAACGGGTCAAGGCACGGGCTACCGTTTTTTGCCGGCGCAGCGACCACCGTGCGGGAGTTGTGGCGTTCGTTCCTCTTGGCCGCAGTGCTGTTTTGGTCATTCTACCTTCTGCTCTTCGTGGTCTATTCGCTTTTTCATGTGGACTACCGCTTCCTGTTTCTCGGCGTGCGGCTGTTCCAGCCCGATTTGCTCCTCCTGCTGCCGATGTACGCGCCGGCATTCTTCCTTTTCTTTCTTTCCAACTCACTCCGCGTCAATGCCGCGATCGCCTATGAGGGCCAGTCCGAATGGCGCACCATGTTGCTCGCGGGGTTCGCCAATTCTCTCGGACTCGTCTTCATTCTCGGCCTGCAGTATTTCACTTTTTTGACGACGGGGACGGTCCACTGGACCGAAGGCTGGCTCTACATCAACCTGCTCTTCGGCGTGGTGCCTATGATGTTCATCCTGCCCTACTTCCACCGCTATTTTTACTTGATGACCGGCCGGATCTATCTCGGGCCGATGGTGACTTGTCTGGTCTTTGTGATGATCCTTCTCTCCAACACCGTCTGTTACTTCCCGTTGTGAGCCGCGCGAAGGGGTCAAACCAGCCGGTCTTGCAAAGCCCGGGCGACGGCCGAGGCCCGGTTGTGCACACCGAGCTTCGCGAACAAGTTGCGCGTGTGGGTGTCGGTGGTGTGGATACTTATGCCCAACTGGTCGGAAATTTCCTTCGCGGTGAGTCCTTTGGCCATGAGCACGAGGAGTTGGTGTTCGCGGGGTGATATCCCCACGGGCGGCGCTGCCGGCTTCATCAGCCGCGCCAGGAGCTTCACCACATTTTGCGCCACTTTGGGAGACATGGGCGACCCTCCCTCGGCGGCCTCTTGGATACCTTCGATGATTTGCCTCGGCGTTGCGGTCTTCAGCAGGTAACCGCACGCCCCGGCGCTGATGGAGCGGGCGATTTTTTCCTCGTCCTCGAAAACGGTCAGGATGAGGATCCGACAGGACGGTGCAATTTCGCTGATCTTGGGGATCAGATCCAGACCGCTCAGGCCCGGCAGGCCGATGTCGAGAAGCAAGACGTCGGGCAGTCCTCCTTCGCCCGGGTTCTGCAAGACGGCCAAGGCGGCCTCGGCGTTGGCATACCCATGAACATGGAATAATTTGGCATTGGACAGTAACCGCTGCAACAAGCGCCGGAAAGGAGGGCTGTCCTCCACGATCCAGACCTGTTGTGCCGGGGTGGCGCGCGCGCGGGGGGAGTTCATACGGGCGTGGTGCGGCGGGGCTTCCGCCAACGTCGGTTCCTCGGCACCGCGAGGCGGATAGTGGTGCCCCGGTCTGGGGTGGAATGGACATCGAGCGTGGCCTGCATGCTCGCGGCGCGTGTGCGCAGGTTGCTCAGGCCGAAACCGCTGCTGGCGGGATCCGTCGTGTCGAAGCCGCAACCATTGTCTTGGATTTCGATATCCAGACCGTGAGCGGTCGGCGCGACGCGGAAGGAAACCCTCGAGGGGTTGCCGTGTTTCACCGCATTGTGCAGGGCTTCTTTGCACAGCAAATAGATCTCCCGCTGAGTTTCGAGGCTGGGCTCCAAAGGCGGCGGGGTGGCGGGCAAAGAGAGGTCGAGAACTCTGCCCCGCAGGATCCGCTCGGCCATGGTGGCCAGCACTTTCAACCAGTTGTCAGAGGCATTCTTCCGGGCTCCGAGTAACGCCACGAGGTCGTGCATGGAGTCGGCGCTTTGCCGCGCGATTTGCTCGATTTCGTCGAGATCGCGTCTCACTTCCTCGCTCTCGGCATCACGCCGCACCGCCAGGGCGGAGAGAAGGGCAATGCTCCCGAGGTTGGATCCTATTTCATCGTGGAGATCACGCGCCAATCGTTCGCGCAATTGATCGCGCTCTTGCCGGCGGCGCCGCTTGTACTGGAAAAATTGCAGTAGACTGAGCGAGGCGATGAGACCCGCACTGGCCAGGCTGGCGTTGAGTATCAGGCGCCGCACATCCTCCGATCGCGCTTTGTGACTGGCTAGGAGTTTTTCGCGCTCACCCTCCAGTTCGCGGCGGCGCTCAAGCTGGCTCAACCACGCCGGAAGTTCGATGAGACGTCCTTGACCGGTGAAACTATCGGTGAGGGCCGATTCGCCCCAGTCACCCGTCTCGTGGGAATCCGTGGCCGTGACTTTGGCTCCCGCCGCAACGTTGCGACCGTTGGCATAGACTTGGATCTCGGCCAGGGCAAAGATGTAGTCGCCGGCCCGCTTCCATAGTTGATCTGCCGTCACCCGGATGTAGCGCGTTTCGACGCCATCAGCCTCGATCGTCACCACGTTCTGCCCCGGCGACCCGGCGACCCGGTCAAGTTTGGCGAGCTCGCGCGCGTCGCTGAAATCGGGGTTGAGCGATGCCTCGACCGTCAGTTGGATCGGAAATCCATAGACAGCCCAAGAGGGAGGTTCCTCCCGGACCACGGGAACCAGTCGCACTTCATCCACCCGGTATGGTGCTGGCAACACGACCGTTACGGTTTTGCGTGTCTCCGAATGCGTGGCGGCGAGGCTTTCGTATCCGAGTTTCAGTTGGCGGCGAGGTTCCGGGGCCACCGGCAACCCCAGCGGCGTTTGCATGTCCGTGAGGTTGTCGGCCCCCCATGCGGGCCAAGCCTCGCGGGAACTCCCCGCCCGTACCTTGCCTTTTGTCGCCACATTGTAATTGCCGTCCAGCACCATTATTTCCGCAAGGGCGAGCACGCTCGGCCCGGTAGTTTGCCATGGCAGCACCGCGGTGAATTTCACCCTACTGATCATGACCGGGGGAAATTGCCGGACGACCGGATAGACACCCGGGTTGGAGAAGTCTTCCAAAGCCTCATCCGAGACCAGCTGCTCGGTGCCGTTGGCGTCGGTCACCTCCAGCGTGAAGCGGACCGGAAAACCGAAGCCTGGGATGATATCGCTGGTGCCTTTGACAAGCGGCGGCAGGATTACGATGGTGTCTGCTCGGACCGGCACGAGAAAGTCGATCATGACCCAGAGGTCGCGGTCGCTGGCATCACGGGCGCTGGAAAATCCTATACGTTTGCCGCTGCGCACGACCGGGGGCGATGGCAGAAACCGCAGTTCCTCGTCGATGGAGAGCAATCTTTCGGAAGACGCGCGCAGGCCTGGATCCAGCAGCAGTGACAAGCGTGTGCCTAACGAAGCTTCGGCGAGGACCGTTGCAAAGGTCGCCAGCAGAAGGAGGATGATAAGTTTCGCGCGCAAAATCGTGGGGGGCAATCCGCAACGAACCCGAAGAGATCCAATTTACCTCCCATCGCAGGCATTGCAAAGTCAAAGCCCGGACATCCTGCTCCCGCGGATCCCGAGTTTTCGTGAGGCGACACAGAGGCATCGATGGGCTTAGTTTGCTTTTTAAACCCCCATGTCACGGAAACCGGATAGTACGGCATTCACTTTGGTCGAGTTGCTTGTTGTTTTGGCGATTCTCGGGCTGCTTGCCGTTCTGGCCGTCGGGGGAGTCAACACCATGTTGGCGCGCGCGCACGGAACCAAGTGTGCGTCCAACCTGAAGCAGATCACGACCGCGATATTCCTGTACGCGGCCGACAACAACAACCGCATGCCGGGACCTCTCTTCCGTAGCGTGCGGCATCCCAGCGTCGACCCGACAGTTAGTTATCTCAGCCACACCAAAGACCCGAAAAAGTCGTCGAGCCGCGATTGGCTCATGCCATATCTCCAATCGACAAACGTGTGGCGGTGTCCCGCCAACGATGCGGCGTTCAACGCGAACAACGGTCGCCTTGTTTATCTCATTAACAACCAGAACAGCTCTGATCCCGTAAAATTTTTTGGTGACCCCGACACCAAACAGGAACCACGCACCTTGGTAGCCATTCGTGCGGCCGGTCAGGGAACTTTTTCTTATGCCACCGAAAGGTCGGCTATCTGGCTCATTTCCGATATCGATGGTGAAAACTTCAACAGCACGGTCAGCGGTGGCGGACAGTTCTCGCTTCCCGTCACCGTTCTGCCGCCCCATAACGGCGGCCGCAATTACAGTTTTCTCGACGGCCATGTCGAATTTCGAACCAAGCCGAAAGATCCCAAAAACCTGCAACCTGGCGAATGGCCGGCAAACTTCTGAACCACCAATGACAACAAGATCTAAACTACCAACCCTCATCGTTTTCCTTTGCCTCAGCCTTCCGGGCTGGTCGGAAAATGTCCTATTCGTCGGCAACAGTTATACCATCGGTTCGCGCTTGGATCCTATCGCCAGTGCTGGAGGTGTCCCCAAATACGTCGAAGACATCGCGGCGTCCAAGGGCAAAGCCCTCACGAGTGAAACCGTGGCCGTCCGCAGCAAGGACCTGGCTCACCACCTTGAGCAACCGGCCACACAGGAAGCCATCCAGGCGGCGGCATGGGACTGGGTGGTCCTGCAGGAACTCAGCACGAAGCCGACGCGCGTGGGTGATCCGGATGGATTCTTCGCTGATGCGATGACGTTTTACGAGCGTGCCAGAGCCAGCTCGCCGAATGCCAAGGTTCTTCTTTACCAAACGTGGCCGCGACCGGCCGAGAGCAGCTATATCAATGCCACCGGTAAACCATCCGCGAAAAAATTCGAGAGCTCGGAGGAAATGCTCCGCGAGGTGGTGGATAATTACGCTGAAGCTGCCAGAAGGATCGAGGGCGCTGAGCCCGGACGGCAGGTTTTTGTGGCCCGCGTCGGCGAAGCATTTGCCCAAGCTTCGGCAAAATATCCCCACCTAGCTGTCTATGGAAAGGACAGCCACCATGCTTCCCCCGACGGCTACTATTTGGCCGCTCTCGTCATCTACGGCACGCTCTTCAGCGACAGTCCAGTGGGCGCATCCCATGAGCTGCCCGGCCTCTCCATTGACGCAGACACGGCGAGATCACTTCAGGAAATAGCGGCTGCGGTAGTTGCGGAGGCGCCCTCCTATGAAACGCCGACATCCGGCGACCAGTAGCGCGCAAGAGACATTTCTGCCGATTCAGCGGCGACGCCTGGTCCTCCGTGGTCGGCTGTCGTCGAACCGGCTCAGCCGCAAATTGTTTACGATGCGAAGCCGGTGGCCGTCCTGTAGGGGAAGGCGTCCTATTATTACGGGCGCTGGATCGGACGGAAGACGGCGAACGGGGAGATTTACCGGGCGAAGGATGTCACGGCGGCGCACAAAACGCTTCCGTTTAACACCATGGCCCGGGTGACCAACTTGAAGAACGGCAAGTCGGTCATGGTGCGGATCAACAACCGCGGTCCTTACATCATGTGGACGGTGCGGGTGATGAGGGTGTCGATTTGCTCGCCGATGTCACGTTTCCAGCCGGGCATGGCGGCGACGCGTTATATCACCGCGGGGCGAGGATGCGAACGAGGAGTTGCTGCAAAATGAGGGCGGGGTCGGAGCCGGTAGACATGATGGAAGTGGTCGCTTCGGCGCAGGCGATGGTGGCTTCGGCGAGTTCGGCGGCTTTGAAGCGTTTGGCTTCCTGGGCCGAAAGGTAGAACCCGTAGGCATTGAAGGTGCCGTCTTTTTTGCGTGGAAGGATTTCCTGCGCGTCGGCCGGGAGTTGCTCGAGGGCCGATTGGAAGGAGGGATAGCTTGGCGGGACCCGGAGTCCGTATTCTTCGATCAGAACGGCGGCGGCAGTCATGCGCTGGATGGTCGGCATGATGGCGGCGTAAAGGAGGCCGACGGGGTCTTCGCCTTGGGTGAGGAGTTTCTGCAGGCAGTTGCTGGCCTTGTGGAGATTGCGACGGGCGAGGCAATTGCCGAGTTCGAAGATGATGCCGCGCCGGGTCTGGGGGACGAGGAGGCTGATGTCGTCATCGAGGATTTCGCGGCGCTCGTCGCCGAGGTAGGTGTCGATTTTGTCGAGTTCGTTGAGGACTTGGCGGGTGTCCGAACCAACGCAAGCGGCGAACCGTTCGAGGGCGTCGGGATGGAATTTCAGTTTGCGGTCGCGGGCGGCGCCGGTGGCGGCCTGCCGCGCGGCTTCGTCTTCGTCGAAGCGCGGGCCAC
>Ga0247831_1006177_pt1 | contig 14375 bp, 13 predicted proteins | sample LaCruzMarch2015__9_FD_192406 | JGI IMG/M metagenome (GOLD analysis project Ga0247831, IMG submission 192406) | Freshwater microbial communities from meromictic Lake La Cruz, Castile-La Mancha, Spain - LaCruzMarch2015_1m | ecosystem: Environmental > Aquatic > Freshwater > Lake | place: Spain...
CGCGCGACGGATCGACGGCCACGCGGGTGCCGATGGCCGGGCTTTGGACGCCTTCGCCGTGGGCGACGATTTCACCGGCGAATTCGTGGCCGAGGATGAACGGCCGGGTGGGAACGAAGTTGCCGCATTTGCCGTGGGCGAAGTAGTGGAGATCGCTGCCACAAATCCCAGCGGCGCGCACCGCCACCAGCACCTCGCCCGGGCCGGGAGCGGGGCGGGAGACTACTTCTTTGCGGATGTCCTTCGCGCCGTGGAGCACGAAGGCGGTCATGGTCGGGTCGTTGCTTGTCATAATCAAATATAAGTTAGTGGAGGAAGAAATAGAGCACGCACAGCAGCGCAAGTGCGTAATGGAAGGGTTATGAGGGAGTCAACTTACATGTTGACATAATTTGCTTCCCGCCGTGTTTAGGCCTTTTCGCCCGCCCGGGCAGCTTCCCCGGCAATAAGGAAGAAAAACAACAATGCGCGGGATTGATACCAAAACCTGGTCGCTTTTGGGCTTCTGAAATGTAGCGCGGGCGTCTCGCTTTCCGAGTCGTAGGCTCCAATCCGGAGGCCTGCGAGCGTGAGCTGCTCGATGTCGGGCGGGACGCCTAACCTACGGTGTGGATTGGTCGGTGGCTTTTCAGCAGGGAAAAGCGTTTCTTTCCTCCCGATAAACGATTCCGGATCGATCATGTTGCATACAGTTCCCCGAGCAAACGGGTGAGTTCGGCGGAGGTTTTGGGAGTAAGTTTCCCGAGTTTTTCTCCGAGACGGGACTTGGAAATCGTTCGGATTTGATCCGGGCAAATTTCAGCGCTGCGCCCCGCGCATTTGATCGAAAGGCGTGTGCGCCATCGGGGGTGGATGGTCGATGTAAGCGGGCAAACAACAACTGTGGAGAGGTGGGCGTTCAATTCATCGCGGCTCACAATCACACACGGTCGTGTTTTGGCCATCTCACTTCCTTCAATAGTGTCAAGGCGGCACCAGAAGATGTCATGGCGTTTCACGGGCGGGAGCGTGGCGCTGTTTTTTCATCCCACGGAATGTCCTTGAGACCGTCCACGGCAGAGTCTTCCCAGTCGGACCAGTCCTCTGCGGCGTTGGCCATTTCGCGAGCGGTCTCAGACCAGGGGAGTTTCTCCGGCTTTCTGCGGGAGGGCCTGAGGACTACGCGATCACCATAATCCTCCAGAAGAATGCCGGCATCAAATCCCAGTTTTTTAATAAGAGGGGCGGGCAGACGAATTCCGCGCGAATTGCCAATGCGCGTCAGGGAGATTTCGAGTGTGGAGCTCATGTAATTACAGTGATCACACTCTTCGAAGTGTGTCAAATGCGAGAAATTAAAAGCTCTTGAGCACAGAGCGAGGTTCGAGAAGGCTCACCGAGCTTTCCGAAGATTCCGGCGCGGAGCGCCGTGGCGGCCTCGCCGCAAAAATGGGACCCCTGCAGCGAGGCGTCCCTACCATGGACTTTCGATCGGCGCTCCCGCGTCGTTCTTTTCAATGCGATTCATGCTGGGGTCGCGCTGGGGTCAGTCCCACATATTGACATGTTTTTAAGTTCTAAGAGGGTTTTGCAGGTTAATGAGGATGGAGGACGAAGTTCATGTGATCACATCCCTGGCTTCATACCCTCGAAGACCTTCTCACTTTTCTCGGGAAAAGGCGGGTTGCTGCCTGGAGGCATTAGAGAGTCATCCAATTCGAAAACGGGATAAAATGGGGATCCGTCCGGTCGCTTCGGATAGATCACCCCCTTTTCTTCGTAAAGTAGAGTTGCATAAAAACTCCCGCCTTGATCGTCGCCTATTAAGTTTTCGATATCATATGGTTGACCTTTTTTAAGCTCAAACCATCTCCCTGCATTAAGTGGTCCAATTTTTTCCAGCGGAACGCTGTTAGCTGCAGGGTCGAAACTCAAATTTTTTATGCTTGAACTGCCAGCAGAGAGAGCATTTTTTTGTTCAGTCGAATTAAGAACCTGCGGAAAGGATGATGAGGCTCACATTCTTAGGCATTTGTGATGCTTCCATCTCCTGCAATTTATACCCTTTGGGACCGGCGAAGATAAATTTGATCTGAGTCGCTGCGCCGGTCTCGTCTTTGACATTCTCCACGGCTATTTTAATATCGGCAAAAGACGTCCTATAGTCTCCGTCAGATAAAATGTAAACTAATTCAGGCTTAACTTCTTGAGCATAGTTTAAAACACCGAGGATGCCTCCCCCCCATCTTGAACCAGGGACCGCGTTGCCGCCGAGTAAATTTGAAGCAAGCCAAGGGGTAGCTAGATTTCGATTCGTGCTACCATTTGGAACTAGCGTCTCTCTGAAAGGTGAGAAATTAAATTCGTTAAATTCCCCCAGTCCAAACCGAGCCGTTACAGGGAGCCCTTTTATAAGCTTTTCCGCTTCCTCCTTGATTTTTTCGAAAGGATAACCTAATGCCGCACAATTTCTTGGAACAGTTTGAGAGACATCAATCATTAGCAGGATTCTCTTTCCACTTGAATTAACGCCGAGAAAGCCGACCCCCTTTCCGCCGAATCCTCCGCCGCCTGCCGCGCCTGCTCCCGAGATCGCACCGAGCGCCTCGCTGTTGGAGAACGAGGACATCTGGTCGGCGAGGAGTTGGGAGGGGTCGAGGGGGAGCATTTGGTCGAGCGGCATATCAGGCACATCGGGTAACGAAAACGCAGTTGGGCGTGTGCTTTGCATCTTGTCGCTGAGCGTGGGCTTGGGGGCGATGGCATCGAGCGCGGCCATGTTCATCTTGTGTTCGCGTTTCTTGGCGGGCAGGCGGATGTCTTTTTTCACCACGAAATTCGCGGGGGGCGGGAAGATGTATCTGGCGACGATGAAAATGCCCGCAACAACGCCGGCGGCGACATGAAGCAGAACGACGCCGATAATGATGGAGACGACCATCCGGATGCGGCGCTTCCTGACTGCGGCGTCTTCACTAAGAATGGATTCAAAGCCGGCCATGGTTTTATTCCTCCTCCTGAGACGAGTCGGCGAAGGTGACGCCGGTGATTTTGGCGACGGCGCAGGCGTTTAGCACCGCGACGATGCGTTGGTGGTTGGCCTGGTCGTCGGGGTCGATCGTGACGAGCGCCTCGCTTTTGTTGGCGTCGGCAGATTCCTTGAAACGCTTGAGCGTTCCCGTGAGTTGGTTGAGGACTTGGTTCTGGGGTGGTTCGAGGGGTTGGTCGTTCAGGAGAACGGTTCCGTCGGCTTGGATTTTGATGCGTTGCTCGTCGGGGATGTCGACGACCTCCTCCTGTGCGACCGTGCCGGGCAGGCCGATATTCACATCGCTCTCCTGTTTCACCGGCTTCGCCGAGACCATAAAAAAGACCAATAGCAGAAACACCATGTCGATCATGGGGCCCATCTGCATTTCCACGGCCTGGGTGTCTTTTCGGCGGAGTTTCATGGAGAGTTTTTCGTTTTCAGAAAGTTTTAAGTGGCGGGGTGGTTTTGTGGGGGGCCGACGGGGACGTCGGCGTTCCGGTGGGAGGGGGCGGGGGTCATCGGTCTTGGTAAGTTCCGAAGATGACATTCACGGCACCGGCTTCGGCGGCGATGCGCATGAGTTCCTTGATCTGCTTGCCGGGGGTGTTTTTGTCGGCGCGGATGTAGAGGCGGAGGGGCGGGGTGACTTTGAAGCGTTCCTTGAGGTGGGCGGTGAGTTCCTTTTTCGTCGCGGGGATCTGGCCGATGTAATACGCGCCGGTGCCATCGATCGAGATGATGTCGCGGTTCGAGATGTCGTTGGGGATCGTAGCATTCGCGGCCGTGGGGAGCTTGATATCCACCTTCACCTGGTCCTTCGAAATCTTGGTGGTCACCATGAAAAAAATCAGGAGCAGGAATGTCATGTCGATCATCGGGGCGAGTTGGAACCCGATTTCATCTTCCTGGCGTTTGTTGATTTTCATGCTTCTGGGAAATTGACCACAGAGGATACAGAGTTGGGTTTACTCGGCGGGGTGCTCGTATTCGGCGGAGGAGCCCTCGAGTTTGATTTCGCCGCTGAGGAGATCGAGCATGAAGGTCGCGCGCTTCTGGATGTTGGCGATGTTGATTTGGAGAAGATTCCGGAAATAGAAATACAGGAACATCGCGGGGATGCCGACGAAGAGGCCGCCGGCGGTGGTGATCATGGCCTCGCCGATGCCGCCGGCGAGGTCGGCGGGTTCGGATTTTCCGGCGGCAAGCATGTCGAACGAAGCGATCATGCCGGTGACGGTGCCGAGCAGGCCGAGCATCGGGCCGATGGTGGCGAAGACATTGAGGTAGTTGACCCAGAGGTTGAGCTTGGTTTCCTCGTTGGCGAGGGTTTCGCCGGCGGCTTGCTCCATCGAGGCCTTGTTCGCGAGGTCGCGCTCGAAATTCACCTTCAGCAAGGCTGCGGCCATGGTGTTGGCAAAAACATTCGGCTGGCTGTGGCAGAGCGAGTAGGCGGAGGAGGCGTCGCGCGTTTGCATGAATTGCCCGACGGCTTCGAGTTGGGCCTTCGGCATCATTTTTTTGCTGTTGATTTGTAGCAGGCAGAAGATGCCGACGGCGGTGGTGCCGATGGAGCAGAGGAGGAGTGGCCACATGAGCGATCCGCCAGCATAGAAGTTATCGAGGAGCGTTTTGTCCTTTGGCGGCGGCGTGGGGGTTGGCGCGGCATCCTGTGCCGACAGCTGCGGGATGGTCACAAGGGCGATGGCCGCCAGACAGGCGGTGGCGAGTTTGCGTTGGGTGGTCATGGTTTTTTGGATTTTGTCTTGGCTGGTTTTTGGGAATCGGGTTCGGGAGTGGGTTACGGAGTCGGATCGGGCGAATTGGTCATGCCCTCCTCAAGTTCCTTGCGGGCCTTGGCTTCAAAGTCGATGGCAAGCTCCTCAGGCTTGAGCGAGTCGAGAAAATTCTTCGCGAGCTTGGCTTCGGTGGTGGCGGGATGGAGGACCCAGATATCCCTGGCGGTTTCAATCGCAAGAGGGAGTTGCTTCGAGATCTTGTAAACGCCTACGGCACCCCAGAGACCACGGGCGGAACGGACATCGTCGGAACCGTGGAAAAGACTGGGGTAGAAGTAAAGTTCAAGGACACGGTCGAAGAGTTGGTGGCGCGTGTCGATGACATACGGGTCCTGCTCCCAGCGGGGATTTTCCTCGAGAAAGGCCTTGAATTCGAGTTCGGCGGCTTGAGCCATGATGTAGTTCGCCTCGATGAGGATTTCGGGATTCTCGGTCTCGGCGGCGAGTTGTTTGGCCTGCTCGATAGCCTCGGCTACCCTCCCGGTGGCGACCATCGCGCGGAGGCGCCCTTGCTTGGCGCGGGCCTTGTCCTGATCGCTCCAGGAGTTCCGCTCGATGAGAGAGAAAATCTGGATCGAGGCAGCGGCTTTGGCAGGGTCGTTGGTGAGAAGCATCAGCTCGCCGAGTTTGCAGCCGATGGCACCCGCTTGGGAGCGTGGAAAGTCCAGCCAAGGCTCTGTGCGCTTCCAGTCGGCTTGGACCTGGGGAATCTGATTCGGCGTGGCCGAGCTAAGGCGGGCATCAATGGCGGAATCCGCTTGGAACTCGATCTTATCGATGTCTGCGCGGGGAATGCCAATGGTCGCCGTGGCAGCGGCAGCACCCGGCACGGTGGGGTCTCCGAGCGGGATGCGCAGCCGAACCGTGGTGGCATCGGCGGAAACAATTTCTCCCGAGCGGTGATCGCCCTTTTTGAGGAAAAGCACATCCTCCGCCGTTGCGGCGAGAGTGGTGGCGAGCAGAAATGTGATCGCGGTTTTTATCATCCTTTGACCGGTTCGGTTGGGGCAGGCGTTTCAGCGGGAGTCGAGTCAGGAAGCGGGCCGCCGAGGGCTTGGAGGCGTTCCTTGGCGAGCGGAAACTCCGGGGTTTCCTCCAGTTCGGTTTTCGCCAGCATTTCCTGCAAGGTGCGGCGGGCCTTGTTGGTTTCCTTGAGTTTTTCGAGTGCGGAGGCGGCTTGGAAATAGGACTTCGCAACCCAAGACTTCCAGCGCCCATACATGTTGTAGACTTGGATGAAATACGGCACGGCTTTGGTCGGATTGTTCTCCTGCATGTAGAGCTCACCGATGGTGTAGAGGACCTCAGCCTTGAGGTTCGATTGGATATTTTCGGCGGTGAGGAGGGCGTTGAGGGTGTCGCGCGCCTGATTGTTATCGCCGAGCTTCGCGTGGACTTTCGCTTTTGAAAGCATGGTCGGGCCGAAGATCGAGGAGCCGAGGTTCTCCTTTTGAAAGCGTATGTAGAGGGCGAGGGCCTTTTGATCGTTGCCTCGGCCGAGCTCGATGTCTCCGAGGGAGGCGAGAATCCGGTCTTTTTGCAGTGCGCGGGGATTCCAGCGCAGGGTGTCACGGAGCATCTTTTCGCCCTCTGCCTCGCGTTTGGACTCAAGAAGGGCGATGGCGAAATCCACGAGCAGGGCGGGATTGTCCTCTTGAAAATCGGCCTTGGCCGCAGCTTGCGTGAGGAGTTTCCGGGATTGCTCGGGATCGCTCTTGCGGAGTGCTTGGGCTTGGGCCCAAAGAAGGCGGACTTGCATCGGGCGGGCCCCCTTTTTTTCGGCTTCGGCATTTTGTTGCTGGAGCCACGCGAGGAATTGGCCGGTCTCCTCCGGGCCCCGATACAGGCGGCCGAGGGCGGTAAAAAGATCGTCCACCGAGCGGATCGCCGGGTCGTTGCCGAGGTTGAGAATGGCTTGGCGGTAGAGTTCGCGGGCTTTCTCGGGTTGTTCCTGCTTGCGCCAATACCACCCGAGATTGCCGATGGCATCGCCAACACGGGGGGAGCGGGGATACTTGTCCACGAACTCCTGCATGAAGTCCCGGTATTGGTCATATTCCTCCATGAGTTTGAGTGCTTCCGCCGTGCGAAAGACTCCTTCTTCGTAAGCCTTCACATCCTCGGGCGGAATTTTTTTGAACTCTGCGATGCCATCTTCCATGAAGCCTTCGTTCATCAGCGCGTTGCCGAGCATGATGCGGGCCTCGCCGGCTTCGGCCTGCTCAGGATAGACCTCGAGGTAGGCACGGAGTTCCTCGATCGCGGCAGGGTATTTCTCCATTTGCTGGAGGCAATACGCCCGACGAAAAATGGCTTGGCTGCGGTGTCTGCCGTCGGGGTATTTTGCCAAATACTCGCCCATGAGATTGCGGCAGGTCTCGAATTGCTTGTCTAACGAATAGGCCATTCCGACCCAGTAGGTGGCGTCTTCGGCGCGGCTGTGCTGCGGGTGCCGCTTCTGGAAATCACGAAACGCCACGGCGGCATCCATGTTTTTTTCGGCCTGCAACAGCGAGAATCCCCACATGAAGCGGGCCTCGGGTGCCCTCGAGTCGGAGGGAAAATTCTCGGCAAACTGGAGGTAGGCCGCTGCGGCCTCGTCGTATCTCATGAGCGCCAGGAGCGCATCGACCTCCATGTAGCGGACCTCGGCGAGGTGTGTGGATTTCGGAAAAAGCTTCGCGAATTTTTGCGAGGCCGCGATGGTTCTCGGCCAATTCTCCAGCGCGCTCCAGCAGCGGATGACATTGAGCGCGGCCTGCTCGGTGGTAGGGCTCTGCGGCAATTCGTCGACCATGTTGTCCATGATCAGCGCGGCCTCGCGGTAGCGCGTCATTTGCAGATAGGCGATCGCGAGGCGTAAGCGAAGGGCTGCGTCAAAGTTTTGGATTTTCCGGAAATTCTCGAGTTCCCGCCCGACCTCGCCGACGAGTCTGGTGTAGAGGATTTTTGCGTAGGGATCGCCGGTCTTCGCCTCCGCCGCCTGGAGCTTGCTCTTCAGGTCGGCCAGACGGGTTTCCTGATGCTTGATTAACCGGTCAAAAGTCCACACGCGCTTCAGACACTGGATCGCTTTGCGGAACTCGCCCTTGCCGAACCAATGGTTGCCAAGGCGCAGCGTGAGCGTCTGGAACGAGATCAACTGCGCGATGTCGCCCATTTTCGGATATTCCTCGATGACGACCTTCATCGCCTCGTCGAACTCGCCGAGTTGCTCGATCGCGTAGAGTTCGAAAATGACCGCCCGCCCGCGCGCATCGGGCGGAAGGGTCGGCTTGAGCTTCGCGTAGAAATCGGCTGCTTCCCGGAATTTTTCCTCCTGGATGTAGGAAGTGCCAATCATGGAACGCGCCTCGCCGATGCGCGCGGCGGCAGGGTTTTTGCGAATGTAGAAAGCGTTTTTTTCAGAACCCGACGGAAACAGCGCGATGAACTTCTTCAAGGCCTCCCGCCCTGCTTCGTAGTTTTTCAACTGAAGTTCGCAAATCCCGAGCCAGAAAGCGAGATCGTGTCGATGGGCATCTGAGAGTTTGTCCCCGGGAGTGGGCGGCTTTGCATCCAGGGCCACCTTGATCGCCTCCACTGCGGGCGCGAATTCCGAGAGATGCACATAACAAATCGCTATCGGGTATAGCATGTTGAAGTTGGCCAACTGGGATTCGGGAGCTGAACCGTATTCAGTTTGGAAGAATTTGTAGGCCGCCAACGCCCCTCTGTAGTTCCCCTCTTCGAAAAACTTCTTTGCCATGGCAAAAAGCTCATCGCCCGTGGCGCCCGCCAGAGCCCCGTTGTCAGGAGCTTGCTGATTTTTTGTCTCCTCCGCAAAAAGGCAATCCACAGTCAGAAGAAGACCGAGGAGGATTGCTGCAATATGGGGGAGGCTGCGTAGCATGAGGGGGGGTTAATTTACTGAGGGTCTTGTCCAGTTTAGAGGGGGAAATGGCGAGTTTGCGTTAGCAATATTGAGTAGATGTTAACACTTCGATGATTGAAACGCCACTCCGATTCTTTGAGGTGAATGAGGAATTTTTCCTTCCGGACTCCGCGAAGTTTTGCCATGCGAAACTTTGCATAACTCCAAAAAGATTCAATGCCGTTAACATGATTTTTTCCTCTCGCGAATTCATTTTCATGGTGGTGAACGCGGTGGTGTTGATAGCCATTTGTTACCAATCCATCGTAAGCCTTCCAACCGTCGGTATAGACGTCGCTACCTTCCACAATTCGGCCTTGAAGAATTGGCATAAGCTCTGCCTTGGAACAGTTTTTGACGACACTCAAAAACACCATTCCTTGTCGTTTATGCAGGCCCAAAACAGGGATTTTGCCGGACGCTCCTCTTCCGCGTTTGCCACGAACTCGCCTGGGACCGAAATAACTTTCATCCACTTCAATGTCCCCGACAAAGGGCTTGGATTCCTCGATGGCCATATTAACTATCCGCTCACGCAGCAGACTGTAAATTCGCTGCGTAGTCTTGTGGTTGACCCCGTTCAAAACCGCTGCGGAAAGGGCTGGGATATCTACGCAAAAACACTTCAAAATCTTTCGAAATTTGACCTCCGAAATGTGTGACTTTTTTATATACTTGTTTTTCAATGATGGTGAATATTTTAAACATATTCATTCTCTTTAAACTGGACAAGACCCTTACTGAAAGTGATTTTAAGATACAAACACCCAGAGATCGCGTCTTCTCATCTGATGACAAAAAGTGGTTATTTTTTGTCATCATTTTGAGCATGCCGCCGGCCCCCTCGTCGAAACGCCACTGGCGGATCAAATTTTTGGTGAGCCCGGACTTCACCGGTGAGCCGGTGACTGGGGGTTCGGGAGTCTTGGAGAGTTGCGCAGGACGCAAGGGTGTTTCGCGGATGCCATCAGGCGCGAGCTGCAAGGTCTGTTCGATCTGATTGCGCGGATCGTTCCACTCATCGAGCTGGTAGCAGCCGTTCTTCACGGTGCGGTCCACTTTTCCGTCGGCGTGGATGGTGAAGGTTTCGTCCGCGTAGTCGGCATAGAACGGCGCGGAAGTGCCGGCCGTGTTGTAAGCCGCGCGGAAATCGGTGAACGACTGCTGCGTGATGTCCGGTGCGTAACGCCAGTGAACGGTGACGCTCTCGTCCGTCTGCGCGACGATGTCGGCGTATTTGCCGGTGAACCCCTGATCATCAAACGGCAACCGAGTGTAATAGCCCTTGAAGCGCGATGCCGAAACTGCATCAGCGGGAATCGCCGCGATGCCCGCGGGCGATGACTCGGCGGCCAGAAGTGGGAATGCGAGGGCAGCAGAAAAGGCCAGACAAAGTGTGGAAGCTTTTTGCCGCGTTTGTTCATTTTGGGTTTTTAGAGGGAGCACCGCAGAAAACGATGCGCCAGTTTTGGTGCTATTCTCCAATCGTGACGCTGCCGGTGACTGCCTGTCCTTTTTTCAAGGGGCGTTCGGCGCGTTTTGTGAAGCTCTTCAGAAAGCGCTCGCTGCCTCCGTGGGAAAAGTTCGCGGCGAGGAGGTGGATGCCCGATGCGGATTTCCAGCAGCGGATGTGGGTTTTGCCTTCGCCTTCGATGGAGAAGATCGATCCGTTGCCGTCCGACAGGCTGGCCTGCCGCACGGAATGTTTCGTGGAGCAGAAGTCGTTGTTGCCCGCCGGAAGGTTGTCCAACCTCCACGGGTGTCGGGGTTCTGTGCGTGGGCCGACGGATGTGGCTTCGAAGCCTTCCGAGGCCTTCACGGAACCTTTGAGGCGGGCGATGTGGTCCTCAGGGTAGAAATCCCATTTTCCAATGCGCTCCCACGCGAGGATCTCGTGAGTGGCTGGCAGGGTGAAGACCAATCCGATCTGCCTCGGATTGATGTCCTGGAGCATGGTGAAGTCATAGTCGATGTGCAGTTTTCCGTTCGAGAAACGATAACGGAATGTGCCTTCTGCCTCGGTGTATTGGCCTTTGACAGTTACGACGAGGCCGTCCCGTTCGGAGGTCGCAGTGACGGATGCACACTTCCAGTCCCGGCAGACCGGCGTGAAGGAATCCCAGACTTTTGTTTTTCTTTCCATCTGGTTTTCTCCGGCGGCATTCAGTTTCAAAACCATGAGCTGCGGTCCGGAGGCTGGCTGGGAGGCGGTTGACTCAAGGAGCCCCGTGCGTCGATTGATTTGCCACTCACGGTCGCCGGATTGGATGGTGTAAGCATCGGGTGTCTCCACCAGCTTGGCGGGCGTGCTCTTGATGGCGGGCTTCTCGGGCTTGGGATCGCCTGAGAGTTGAAGTCGAAACTCGTCGGCGATAAAGCCGCGGGGGTCTTCAAACTTCAGACCCAATTCCGACGGATTGGCGGGAATGGTTCCGACATCGAGATTGAGGGTTCCATTCTTTCCGGCCGGAATGTCCGCAGTGGCACTTCCCGTCCGCTCCCCAAGCTGCCAAGTGATGCCCACCTCTTTGAGATTCGTGAAGAGGTAGCGGTTTTCCACATCCAGAGTGATGGTCGATTTGTCGATCTTGGGATTGCCGGCATTCACGATTCTCACCGGGGAGAATGTTTTTTTCATATTCCAGAACTCCGGTTTTTTGCGGCGCCATCCATCGAGGACTCCCCAGCTTCCGTAGCCGACGGTCTGGTCGTCCTTCAGGTAAAAGGTGTCGTCGATTCCCGCCCAGATCGAAAATCCGAGGCTGCCCTTGGTTTTCCAGATGCCATCCCACAGCTCCAAAAGATAGTCGCCCCAGAGATCGCGGAGGGCGGGGTCTGTGGCGAGTTCGAGGCGGTTGTAGGCGTTTAAGTGGACATCCTCGCCGAGGTAGAACGGTTGCGGCAGTCCCTCTGCCACAGTCTTCACGCTGCGCATTCCCCAGTAGTGCCCGTTTTGAAGCTGAATGAACTTCGGGTCGCCGATGCTGCCATTGTCGTTAAAGACCAGAGGACGCGTGGGATCCAAGCGGCGAAGCCGAGTGGAGGACTCGACAAAGTGTCGCCCCCACTTGGACTCGTTGGCGACCGACCACATCAGGATCGATGGGTGGTTGCGGAGTGCCACCACCATCTCGGCGGTCTGTTGCCAGACGAGCTCGGAGTGCCCATTGGCAGGAGCCCAGCAAAAGGGCGCCTCGCACTCGATGAACATGCCCAACTCGTCGGCCGCATCGAGTAATGCCTGGTCCGGCGGATAGTGGGCCGTGCGCACAAGGTTCACATTTCCCTCCCGGAACAACTCGATGTCTTTGCGATGCCATCCGTCCGGCAGCGAGCGACCAGTGAGGGGATGGACCTCATGGCGGTTGACTCCGCGAAGTTTCACCGGAGCGCCATTCACAAAAAGCTCGTTGGCGCGGACCTCGATCTCCCGGAATCCGACGCGCTGCGTGATCTTTTGTAACATCCTGCCGCCGGCGGCGAGTTGGATGTCCAACCGATAGAGGTTTGGGTGTTCAGAATCCCACTTCCGAGGGGAGGTGATGGGTATGGTCACTGATGTCTTGGATCCGCTGATTGGAATACTTGCCGGATCAATGGCAACGCGGGCTCCGGAGGGATCCACGAGGGAAAATTCGGCGGTCAGATTCTTGGGGAAATCCGGCGAGGCGCCCGCCACTTCAAATGCCACCTTCAGCGCAGCATTTTGATAATCCGCGTCAAAATCCGTCTGGATCTGGAGCGAGGCGAGATGCACCTCGGGGAGCGCAAGGAGTTCGATCGAACGGGTAATGCCTCCCAGGGAATGGTTGGCGTATTTGGACGCGCTGGCCAGCTTGTCCGCGACGGTGTCGCTGAGGACGGAAAGGGCGATGGTATTCGAGGCGCCCATTTTGACGGCATCGGTGATATCGAACTCGAAGGGAGTGAATCCCCCGGCGTGCTTTCCGATGGACTGGCCATTCACCCAGACCTCGCAATCGCTGTTCACCGCGTTGCAGCGCAGTATGAAGCGCTTTCCCTTCCAGTCTTGGGGAATGTCAAACGATCGCCAGTAACCCGCCGAGGCATTCTGCGGAACATCGAATCCCTGCATGGCCCATTCGCCGGGCACTTGGATCGAGTGCCATGTGGGAGGCGCAGCGATTTGGTTCTGAAATCCGTTCTCCGGTGAGGAGCTGAAACTCCAATTTCCTGACAAGGGCAGGATGGGATCCAAGCATCCATCGACCCGCAAAGGCCTGGGTGAAAGGCGAGGCACAGGCCTCTCCGGCACGGGGAGAATCGAAAGAGGCGTTGGTTTGGAGGATTGGATCAAAACATCGACCACCGAGGCGTTGGGGCCCTCGACTTTTTCAATCGTCAATACCAACTCGCCGTCTTTGATGGCTGCGGACGGAATGGCGAACGACCGCTCGAATGTCGCGCCTTTGGGGAGCGACAAGGCGGGTTCCAAAACCTCCTCGTCGGCCTTGATCTTCACGACCCGGTCCGCATCCGAATCAAAGCGGATTCGCACAGCATAGGCAGCATCCGGGATAAACCCCGAGTAGCCGAAGGCTACGGGATCGCCAAGTGTGAAAGGATGTTTGTCCTGATTGTGGGAGGCGGGATCTTTGTGGGGCGAGCCGAGCAGTAAGTGGGGCTGCCCGAGTTGCGGCTTGGTGCGGTCACTCGCCACCGTGTGTGGAGTTGGCGTGTCGGCTTGCAAGGAGGTCATCGCGAGCACCCCTGCCATCAATCTGAAGAGAGATTTTATCGAATGCATAGGAAGTGGAATCATGTTGAGGCTCGATTTTTGGAGTTTAAGTTTTCAGGAATCCTGGAGCAGGGCGAGGCGGCCGCCGTCGATGAGGTAGGTCGTCCCAGTCGCGAAGGCGGCGTAATCGCTGGCAAGAAACGCGCTCCACGCGCCAATCTCCTCACAAGTTCCGAGTTTGCCGGCAGGGTGGGATCGGATCGTGCGGTCGCGTTCCTGCGAGGGATCGGGAAACGAGGCAAACCACTCGTCATTGCCGGGGGTTTCGATGAACCCAGGGGCTATGCCCACGACGCGCACTTTCGCTCCCCACTCAATGGCCAGGCTTCGCACAAGGCCGGTGAGGGCGGTCTTGGCAACATTGTAGGGGAAGCACCCGGGGATGGATGCCCAAGCGTGATTCGAGGTCATGATCTGCACCACGCCATGACCAGAGGCTTCCAGATGCGGTTTGCAGAGTTTCGCAAGGCGCCAATGGCTGGCGAGGTTGAGGTCCATATTGCCCATCCACTCGGCTTCGGAGCAATTTTCCGCGCCCTTGAAGACATTGCGGCCCGCACTGGAGACGAGGATGTCGATCCTTCCGAATTCGGCGACAACAGCAGCCACCATCGCCTCAAGTTCTGCGGGGCTTTCCACATTTGTTTGGTGGTAAAAGGCTCGCTGGCCTGCGGTGGTGATGGCAGATTTAAAGGCAGACGCTTTGGGGCTGCTTGAGTCCGACATGCCGCATCCGGCGACATGGGCCCCCGCCTTTGCGAGCATTTGGGAGATTCCTGCTCCAATGCCGCTGGTGGCGCCGGTGACGAGGGCAACCCGCCCACTGAGATCGATTGCGAGTGGCATGGGTCAGACGTAGAAGTTTTGGCGCTCGTCGAGGCGACGAATGCCAGGATG
>Ga0247831_1006179_pt1 | contig 14357 bp, 9 predicted proteins | sample LaCruzMarch2015__9_FD_192406 | JGI IMG/M metagenome (GOLD analysis project Ga0247831, IMG submission 192406) | Freshwater microbial communities from meromictic Lake La Cruz, Castile-La Mancha, Spain - LaCruzMarch2015_1m | ecosystem: Environmental > Aquatic > Freshwater > Lake | place: Spain...
GTGCCGACGTCGTTGCCGACGATGACGATATGGAAGGGAAGGACGCCAGCCTCCTTCGTCGAGTGTTACTCCTTTCGTTATCACTGCAACATTCTCGATACAAACGTCGTGGGCGTCGTCGACAATTGTAACCGGCGACGACGAATGCTATTGAGGAAGATGAAGACGAAGAAGAAGCAGCGCGTGGCAACAACGACAATAGCAGTACAGCAGTCGCCGTCTTCATCTTTGCGCCGTTTCGTGCCATATTTACGTACTACGTAGCGTGACGGAGGAGATTCGAGATTTCGTCCATCGCGACCGAGCTGCAGTACGATATGCATTGCTGGGCAGTCATCGTCATCGTCGTCCTCGCCGCCACGAGGCCCAACAACAGCAAAGGCGAACAGCATTTCTCCTCGCTGCATCGACGAATCGAGGGACGAACGACGTCGATTGGGTTCATCAGCGACATTGTACAACGAGAGAGGGGGGCACGAGCGGGCAATCTCCGTCGTCCATCATCTCGCGACGAAATACACAGAAGAATAGATCACTTTAGTTGGCGGCGACGACGACGGCGTTGGCGTGGCGTTGGTACGTCCACGAACGAACGATTATGCCAATTGAGGGACATGAGAAATGACGACAACGACGGAGGAGAAGCAACATTAGCCAACGGCAACAACAACAACGGCGTGCCCTTCGAGAACGACCAAGAGACGCGCGCTAACGAGAGTAGGAAATACTCGCACATTGACAATTGGGACAATAACGATCAACGGCAAGAACGACGAATTTCATGTCCGACCGTTCATGTAGACACGACGAGACGACGATTCGTCATCTCGTCGACGACCGCATTGGTCGCCGCCACCACCACTGGCATACTGGGCCAATCTTCACTTTCGTCTTCTTCGGCCTCGGCAGCGGCCATGAAGAAGAAGAATACTACTACTACCATGCAAGGAGGCACGAGTGCGGATGATGATCGCGATTTGGCGGAGGAGACTAACTTTCAACGTTCGCCCATTAATAAACGATCGGGCATCACGCTCGCCGAGCCCGAGAGGATATACCCCATACCATTCATTACCTACCTATCGCGATTTTTACTCGTCTTTGATGACGCGTGTCAACGATATTGGTATACACAGGCGCGGGCCATACCGCCCAATAGTAGCGGTCGTGAGGTCGAGCGGATACGATTCCGTCAGTTTGGACAATTCGCTGCGAGTGTGGAGGTCGGATTGATGGACTTTGAAGGGAAGGATGGTGTGGAGAGGTTGATGGATTCATTAGTTGAGCGGTACGGACCATCATTCTTTTCGAAGGAGGGTAGTAGTGATCAACCATCATCAGCAGCAGCAGCAGCAGCAGCAGCAGCATCATCATTGGGGGTTGGAGATGCTACTATTTTGTCGTCATTGTCAACAACTACCAAGATACCGACAGAACGCGAAGTGCGAAAGTCAAAAGAGGCATTGCGACAAATTGCACTCCTATTCTCATTACTTGAATCAGAATATCAGCCTGTCGATTCCATTACACGGATACTGGCCTATGACGACGATGCGTGTATCGATCGTGTAGAAATGGTAGATGGAGGTGCAGGATACGGTGATACGATCCCGGCAGTTACCTTCCCCGATCCGCCTACGCTTGGGACAAAGTTTGGTGGATCAGTTGCACGTGGTGTGGCAGTAATGAAGGCCACTGGACGGATACTTAGCATTGAAGTAGTACATTGTGGGAGCGGGTACACACGAGAACCATCAGTTACTATTAGCTATCCCGTGGGTGATCACCTTCCTGCCACCGCACGTGCCTACCTAGGAAAAAAGAAGTCGAAGGGGAGTGTCGATCGTATCGAGTTAGTGTTTTTTGGTCAGGGATACAATCCAGAAGACTGGGATGGCATCGTAACAATTTCACCACCCGAGGAAAAGGATGGGGTTACCGCAACGGCTAGGGCAATACTCGACTACGAGGTCTCTCGTATCGACGTCATTGAGAATGGTCGAGGATATGCATCTGAGAAGCCGATCAATGTCGTTATCGAACCACCGCCACCTAATCCTAACAACGGTGGTGTGACTATTCGTTCGGCATTTGCGGTATCCTATCCAAAAGGAAAGGCAACGAGCTATGGAAGCTTCATTGGGCCGGAGAGTGAAACAGTCGTCAGTGCATCAATAAGCAATGTTGACACCTCTCAGTGGATTGCTGGACCAACATCAAGCCAGCTGCTAGCACTACTACCAGCAGGCTTTGGGGTCCAGTACGATGACACTCTAGAACGTTATGTTCTAGGTCTATCGTCGGGTGATAATGATTGGAAGAAAATTCTTGATGGAAGCTTGGAAGGACAGAAATTCAACCCCATCAATCCAATCTTTGGCTTTCGTGGACGCAGTCCCATCGAACGGGAACGAACACTTGATGTGTCAACTTGGGCACGCTTCATTGCGTCCGGTGGCATATGTTCATCGATTGCACACCTTGTCTTGACCCCACTTGATGTTGTTAAGACAAAGATACAAACCAAACCGACTGTATATAACTCAGGGATTGTTGCTTCGTTTACGAAGGTCCTTGATGAAGAGGGAGTGAGCGCATTTTTCAATGGCTGGGAACCAACCTTCATTGGCTTCTTCCTGACAGGGGGCGTTGGATTCTTTCTCACTGAATACTTTCGAAGGTACTATACGACTCTCATAACGTCTGTCATGTCTCTATCAGAGGCTGGGGCGAGCACTGTAATATCCTCGATGGAAATTCCACTCATCGCAGCAAGCGCCGCAACCGCCGGGTTCTTTTGCTGCTTTATTTTGGCTCCATTCGATGCGGTGCGTATACGTACAGTCTCGCAGCCAGATTATGCCGACAATATATTCGGCGTCGTATCGAGGATGATCGGGGAGGAAGGACTGTTGTCATTATTCAGCTCTGTGCCTGTTTGGTTCGTCAAGGAAATTCCCTACAACATATTTAAGTTCTTGGTATTCCAACTAGCGACGAACTTTTTGTATGAATCATTTCCTGCTGCAAGAGAAGACATTCGTCTGTCTCTCCTCGTATCCCTCGTCGGAGGAACCCTTGGTGGCATTGCAGCTACAATCGTTAGCAACCCGGCAGACGTTGTCATCAGCGAGATGAAGAAAAAGAAGACTGAGATGACTGGCTGGGAGGCACTCGAGCGTGTAAGAGATCGCGCCGGTGGATATTTACCCGCGTTTGCAACCGGTTTGTCATTACGAATGATTTTCATCTCCCTCCTTGTAAGTCTGCAATTCTTCCTGTATGACTCCGTACGTATAGCGTTGGGCGTTGGGAGTGACGACATGAAATTATACCTCAACGTTTTGAATGCAGCATTGAATAAATCTGAAATGCCAGGTTGAAAGAGATAGAGACTATGGGGGTACTATTAAGTATTGAACAATGATTTTTTGGCACCATTGGAAAACGATTTTTCGGTACCAACAAGCATGAACTGATCACGTGAAAATTTCAGGTAAATATTTCAGTGAAATTTTCACTAAATAAAATAGATGCTGAACATCCACAACACACACTAGGAAAGATGGCAACGAACAATGGCTATGCAGATAAAAACACCAGCCTCATTACGATCCTATCCTCCGAACATGGTCGACTTCGCCGCGAACAGAGGGATATTGACAAGCGAGATCTTCAGCGGGCCCTGAAGTACGGCAAATATTCATTGAAAAAGGGTAGCCATAATCCGCACCTTGAATATGATGGTATTATTTTTGTCACCGACCCGAGTATGAGTCGAGAAATAACTGCATTTCCCTCCCCACTACCACTGGCAGACCTTGATTGCAAAGCTATTGAGGATAATCTGAAGGTAAAATATTTGCTCGAGCACAGACCCGAACTCTCTACTTCACACACTGTCATCGTGATCGATAATAGCGGTTCGATGCTGTCAAAGAAGAACGATGTGCTCTTGTATCGTGATAGTCAAAATGCTGCATTTAGTTTTACCGCATTGGAACTCATTGCCGAGCAGTTATTTAGCAATACTGCTGTCAATTCTGACCTGGTATCACTCATCAAATTCAGTGATTCTCCCAGTACGGAGTTTTCAAGGGAGCCCATTAGCTGGTCTGTGTATAACAAAATACTGGCGCATAGAAATACACAGAAATACAGTGATCGGGAATATGCTCCGCACCAGGACGACTTATTCGGAGGGAGCAATTATCTTCCTACTTTGGAAAAGGTACACGAACTACTTGATTTGGGATACCACTCGAACCTTGCGCTGTCCATATATTTCTTTTCTGACGGAATGTCCACGGATCACAAGAAGCTTGGAGTGTCCATTGAGGAATCATATAAGCGCATGGAAGACTCAATTGCAGCAATTGCATCCAAGTTTGGTGATACTCTAACTGTCAGCATGGTTGGACTCGGGGATGTTCATGATCAATTTGAACCTCTAAAAGTAATGGCTGATGCTGCGGTTGCTTTTGGATCAAAAGGCTCATTTGTTCGTTGCGAGAAAACAGCTCTTTCAATCTCATCGTCAATTTCGAGTATGGTCACAAGCACTATGCAATCTAGAGTCGCATTGCAGGATGGTGGGAGAACAAGATACACAGAACGAAGTAATCTATCGTCTGAGATGAATTCTTTTCCAAAGTACAAGTGGAAATACTTCAAGATTAAGGACCATTTGCAGTACTGTCCTCGACGAAGAAAGTTGTTTCATGTTTCATCGCTTCCTCTCGCAGCAGTCCTCTCTGATCCCGAAAATGCTCTTGAGAGACAGAGGTCCCCTCCACCATTCATTGCTGTTAACTCCAACTTCGTTGGGATGGGAGCTGAGCGTGCAGCGTTTCGTTGTCGTCTTTCTGATGCAGAAAATATAACAGGCTTTGTATTTCAAGATATGGTTGCTAAAGAAACGAAGTATAATGAACGCATCGAAGAACGGTCTTTGTTTCATACATGTTTCGCTGAAACACAAGACCTTGCGAGCTTTCTTGCTATCGAGTTTAATAAGCGTCTATGTGGCATTCCTTGCTATAGCCCCACCATCACTCCTCGACTGTGCTTTTTAAGCTGCTCTGTCTTGCTTCTCGATGACCCCAGTTGGCCCATTGACGGAATTCGAGGAGTGTTGGTCGAAAAGATGCTTGATACTGAGCGTTTTCGGTGGACGAAATGGAATGATAACAATGGAAGTGTGTACGGTCAGAAGCGGGTCCAAAACCCCATTGATGTAGACTTCGAGCTTAAACAGCTTAAAAAGGAAGAGCACCAACGGATTGAGACGATTACCGAAGAAGAAGAGGAATCCGATGGCGATGATAGCGTGTCGGATGTTGAATCAGAGAGTGGTTACCAAGTAGGCGAAGTGCATCCACGCAACAGCTATGGAATTAAACCAGATGACTATCTTCGTGAGTATTGGTTTTGCACCTAAGGTACTCCCACAATTTGACTCCTCTAATTAGTCAATTGATCCTTATTCATACACAGAGGCATTTACGCATTTCACGTATCGCTTCACGCGTAAACGGATAATGGTTTGTGATCTACAGGGTGTTTTTAATACAGACATGATCCCACCGACGTTTGAGTTGACAGATCCAGCGGTGCACTACGGCTCTACCAAAGGTAGACGTATGGTATTTGGTCGAACTGACAAAGGAAGGTCAGGGATGAAGGCCTTCTTCAAGACGCACAAATGTACACCAATTTGTAAGATGCTCCACCTCTCTGCTCGGAATAAGGAGTGGAGCTGCGACTGGCGTTACGAAAGTGCTCAAGGTACTAATTTCAGACATTACTCTTGACTTATTTCAAAGCATTGAGTTACACAGAAGCAATGCTCAAATTAGGATAAAGAAATAACCGTGAATAACTTAATGAACTTTTAATTGTGTGTTCTCATAGTGTCATAATCTGATCGATTATTTGAGGATGATGGGTCTGGCAATATCGACTCGTGCATGGTCATTAACCGCTCAAACCCAGCAATAGATGACCTCATTACACACCGTCCTTTTAATGTATGCCCCCGAACGTCTGTAATATGTACAATGACATAATCACCACGTGATAATTCCACCTTTGTTTGTAATCCTAAATCATTATCATCATCAACAACATTTAATAGTGATGTCATGATGTCAAAACGTGGAGGACGTAAATGTTGTACCAACTCCTCTTCGATCCGACATGGTTCACTATCAAATACAACACGTTTATTCTGATCGGTACGACCGGAAAACATTTTATTCTCAACTGTACTTCTCTTTGCCTCTCCTTCAATTAATACTAAACGTAATTGTCCAAGCTCGACTTGTTCATTATGGAATTGAACAGTACTTCGGAAGGTAGTGATGATCTCATTCAATCGTCGTGCCTTGACATGCGGTAACACATCATCAATCATCGTCCGGTGTGCATGTGTCTTTTCTCTCATACTGTATGCAAACATGTACGCCTGATCAAATTGTACTTGACGCAGTAGTGATAATGTATCGGCATGTTCGTCTTCCGTTTCGCCACAAAATCCAGATATAAAATCACTCGATATAGCCACATTTGGTATTTTAGATCGTACATCATGTATTAGTTCTAGGTATGCCTCACGCGTATATCCCCGACGCATGCGTTCAAGTACCGTCGAGGATCCTGACTGTGCTGGCATATGTATATGATTACATATATTTGATCGTTCGGACATTAGCGATAGTAAGTACGGTGGGTAGTCCTTTGGATGAGGAGATGTAAATCGTACACGTAATTCGGGTGATAGGTTCGATACCTCGTCAAGTAAGTCGGCAAATCGATGACCAGACCCATGTCGTAAACGAAATATATTAGTGAAGCCATCATTCGATGTGCGATAGGTAGATGGAGTGTTAGTAGTACCACCATTATCATTGTTGACATTGTTTTTATTATTGTGGCTACTACTACTATCATGATAGGAATTGACATTCTGACCCAATAGTATCACCTCACGTATATCCTCCTCATCAATCAAACGACGTATTTCATGAATAATACTTGTCATATCACGACTACGTTCTCTGCCGCGTGTGAACGGCACAACACAGTAGGAACACATATTATTACATCCACGCATAATAGAAACAAATGCTGTCACAGATTCATCATTGCTGGCAGTAGCAGGAGCACGTAATGGAAATATATCTGCATATGTTTCATTGTGTGATAACTGAACATTCATGGCACGTTCTGTGGGTAATAGTCGCGGTGATGATGACTTTGTCGTTGTTGTTGAGTGAGTAGGATCAGTGGTAGCAGTAGTAGGAAGAGGTGGGGGAGTAGTGATGACGAGTGTTGATATAAGGTAAGGTAAAGAACGGTAGGCATCCGGCCCAACGACAACATCAGCAGTCCCATCCTTGAACATGTCATCCTTGAGCCGCTCGGCCATGCATCCTAGGACACATACAATGCGTTTCTTCTTGTTTTTCGTCGTCGTCGTCGTCGTCGTCGTCGTCGTCGTTGTTTTTGCATTCGTCGTTGTTGTATTGACTGCAATCGGTAATGGATAATTCTTATCATGTGAACGTAGTGCTTTTAATCGATGCCATACCTTCTGTTCGGCATTGTCGCGTATAGCGCAGGTGTTGGTGAGTAGTACATCTGCTTCAATTTCATTATTTGTTTCAATAAATCGCAAAAGTGATGTTGATGTTGTTGTTGATGATGCATCTTCTGTACTAGCAGCGGTAGAATTCGCAGTGTAATGATGATTGATTAATATCGAACGCACGATGTCGGTGTCATTGACATTCATTTGACAGCCATATGTTTTCAAATGAAATTTCAAAGTCGTCGTACTCGTTGGGTCTTTATTGTCATAATCGTCTCCTTCGTCATCACCCCCCTCATTTGCAATCATTTGTTGCTTCAGTCGATCCAACACAACATTCGTAGCAATAGCAGTAGCAGTAGCGCCACCGCTGCGGGACTGCATGGCGTCCGTTACTATGAAGTCAACGTCCTCGTCGGTGTCGTCGTAATATTCGTCTCCACCGATTTCTGCTGGCTGTATTATTGGCGGCGAATCATTAGTAGCGGCACTTGGCGTAGCAGCGCCATCGTGGTGTAAGACTGTGGACGAGGAGGAGGAGGAGGCAAAGATGAAATCAGAAAGGCGCAGTCCATCATCCTTCATTGATAGTCGCGTTGGTCGCCGTGACACTGACGATTGAGACTCGGCGTCGCTGCTATTACTGGTCGACCATCGTGCGAGTAATGGACGTCGACGGAGCAAGGGCTGACGTCGTACCAGCAGATTCACGCCGAACCGCATCATGTGGGTTGTGTTTTCAATATGGCGGGAGCGAGCCCTTTTCTCGAAGACGTAAGTAGTAGTTACACATCGGCCACCATCGGTGGCTTTGTCTTCGTCTTGCGTTTGCTCTTTTTGCCCATCTTGTTAAGTCGGGTTGGTCTCCGTGACAGTGACGACTGAGACTCGGTCTCGTCGCTGCTACTGCTCGCGTCGACACTGAGGAGTGGATACGAATACGCGGGAGATGACTGTACGTTTGTATTCAAATGATAACTAACTATTTTGGGCGAAGAAAATCATCTCACCTCATTTTTTGGTTTTGCGAAGAATTCACACCGACCGCGGGCGCGTTCGACGTCCAATAGTTCGTAGCGCAGGAGAGAATGTCCGACAGCAGCAGCAGTACTCACGCCGTGCCGGTGATGGCGTCGTCATCCTCGGGTGTTGGCGGTCGGTCATCGTCACTGTTATTGTCCAGCACGTCGTCGTCAATGCCTTCGTCCTCCACGATGATGATGATGTCATCGGCAGCTACCTCCTCATTACCATCATCAACAACGACTAGCTCGCTCTTACTCCGCTCCTCCTCGTCTGCTTCCTCCACTACTTCTACAACTGGTGGAATAGGAAGTGGCAGTTCGGAGAATCTCCCCCCGCGGACATTGGCGCGTGTTGCACGTGACGTACGTGACTTATTAAGCAAAACGCCGCACCTTGAGGGGATACGTCTAGTTGTGGATGCAGAGACGGGTATGCCTTGCAGTTTGAGTGAAATTATGGTACGTATAGCTATACCAGATGATAGTGTAGATTGTAATCGTTTATTCTTCGATTGTCATCTCATTTATCATCTCACTTGGTTTTGGTTTGTTGTCCATTTCACTCTCCTCTCTCCAATTCCCCTGCTCCACACACTCGTACACAACGACAACAACAACAACAACAACAAATTTTATTTTTTAGGCTGAAATTGAAGGACCCGAACAAACGCCCTACCATACTAAATACTTTGCACTGAAATTAATCCTCTCCGCCGATTTCCCCAATTCGCCGCCACGTGCGTACTTTATGACCAAAATATATCATCCCAACGTCGACCCATCCACCGGCGCAATATGCGTGAATACGTTAAAGACCGATTGGACGACCACGACTACGATAGGGCATGTATTATCTGTCATACGATGTTTACTAATCGTGCCATTCCCCGAAAGTTCGTTGAACGATGAGGCCGGGAAGAACTTTATGAGTAATTATGATGAATATTACAGCAGGGCCAAATTATTAGCGAGCGTACATGGATTATCCAATTGGAGTAGTAGTACAACATCTTCTACTAGTAGTAATAGTAGTGGTAGTAATAATAGTGAGGATGATGAAAAGAAACCATCTGCTACTACTACTACTAAATCAACATCTACTTCTGGTGGTGGGGATGGTGAGAATGATAATAACAATAATGTCGATGATGGCAATGATGATGATGATGATGATTGTAAGAAACCATCCTCCTTATCGACTAGTAATAGCAATAGTAGTGCGAATCCATTAGGGAAGACGGGTAGTCGAAGTAATATTGTACGTAGTGGGAGTAAGATGCTCGATAAGAAGAATAAGAAGAAGAGTTTACGTCGTCTTTGAATATATATATATATTGAGAGAGAGGGAGGGCGGGGAGAGGGAGGGAGGGGGGGGGGTATCTTGTAACAAATAAGGGTGAGGGCATTTGGGGGGGAGGAAATCCTGAGGGATGGGGTTGGGAGGAAGAGGGACCGATTACGATTTATTTAACGTTGGACATTAGTTTTTGTAACAACACATACAACGCGGGACAAAACAAAAACAAATAGGTAGAATTTTTCATTGAATATAATATCCTTGATACCGACTTTGAACAACCACACACATTGACATCTTCGTAGAGATAACAAACAACCGAAATCAAGCGGAGCGAAGCTCCTATCGGCTTGTCGTACAATTTTTCATGGCCACGCAGAGGAAAATGGAAACGATACCTCTCGTGGCCCACCAGTCAGCCGCGACTATTGAAGGTCGTCTCGAGGGACTCGTCTTTTTCGATGACGGCAATGTTGACGATAATAGTCTATGGACAGCGCAAGACACGGCAAATGCACTCGATCAATGCCCATATGAGGAATATCTCGGATTGAAATTATACATGGAAGATCCAATGTCCAAGATACGACACTATGCGCTAACTACAGGTGCTGATGCTGACACGTCACCAGCGCAAAACAAGTTCATGTTTATTGATCATGAATTTCCAGTATATCCACAAGCTGCCATACTCGTCGAAGGTGAACTACTACGACCGGGGATTATTACGCCTAGCAATTGTGCGGATTTTCGCAATGAGGGGAGTGAATCAAAACGCATGAAACGTATACCACACTTTATCACCAAGGCCAAAAATGATTGGGATTGGATACGCGCCTCGTCCATGAACGACAGGAGCAGTGATGGCAATACAACAATCAGTAAGAGTGATGAGAGCAAAAATAACAGCAGAAGGTATGAAGTCTTCTCATCGACCAATTCAATCGATCCACGAAATGTTATACAAGGCAAGGTTGGTAATTGTGGTTTTTGTTCCATCTTTGCTAGCGTTGTTGCCAATTGGCCAGAATATATACAAAATGCCTTTGGATTAGAATCATTAACATGTATACATGATTGTGGTGCATATAGTATCCAATTATTCCCACAGGGACGACGACGTTACCTGCTATTGGATGATTACATTTTATGTCACAAGAATAATGTTGACGATGCTGCTGCTGCTGCTGATGGCGGAGACAAGATGTTATATACTTCTCCATCAATGCATTCATTAAACGAGAATGATTTATGGATACGTCTATTAGAAAAGGCATTTGTGAAACTACAAGGGTCAATTGCATCATTGGATGGATATTATAAACTTAATAGTTTATATCGACATCCAGGACGTGCACTACAGTTATTGACGAATGCATCGATGGCACTTGAAATTCACTACGGTCGACCGGAAATCAATGATGATAATACTAATAATGATGGTACCACAATCAATAACACGACAGAACAAGAAGAAGAAGGAGAAGTGTTCAATACACTACAATTGACACAGGGAGTCTGTGCACGAGTGGCGCATTGTCGTCAAACCATTCACGGACTACACTCCAATCATGGTTATTCACTCCTTTGGATTGGTGAGGTGAATGTTCGTCGGAAAATAAAGTCATCATCATCGTCGTCGTCGTCATCATCTTCGATGGAACACATTCAGCATCGATTAGTATGTTTACGTAACCCACACGGACGTGGATCATATACAGGACAAGATTGGGGTATTGATTCATCGCTATGGCAAGAAGAGGAGGATGTGATACAACAATTGTTGATAGATAATAGCTGCTTCATGAAGTGTGAGTCGACTGGCCGTTTTACATGGCAACGACGAATGAGTAGTGGCTCTGATGTTGTTGCAAACATGCCAACAACAACAACAACAACAACAACAGTTGATCTCAAGCGCAACGCTGATGATGATGGAATTTTCTTCATGTCATTTAGCACATTTTATAATTGTTTCCCTATTGTTACAATGGTTGGTCCATTATCGTTGTCATTATGCAGTGATAATTCGTATCATGCCTCAAGTAGTATAGATGATGATGATAGGTTGTTGTTGCAACAACATGATGTACCCGACTGTGTTCATTGCGTGAAAGGGAATCTGAATTGTGTTCGGGAAATGATACAGAAATGGTTGTAATTATTTGTGCATATCTGTCTGTTTATGCATGGGACAGCGTCAGGACTTATAACATGGGATGCTTTGTGAGGCTGCTGCTAACAATTATTCTGGAAGACATAATACTGTGGAACTTATTAGATAGAGAATTACAAGATGATAATCGAACAATTTTCACTTGACGCATATCGGTTATTTAGGCAACTTGATAATGAAAAGAGATTTGTGGGATCAGCCCAAGAACAAAGTGAAGTTAGTCATGGGAATCAAGCAGACGGGTTCAGTCATGGGTGATCATGCTTCAGAAAGAATGTAAAAGGGAGAAAGTGGTGTGAAACACCTTCAGTCCTGTCATTTGAGAGTTGACACGTAAGGTAGAGGAGAGAAGTGGGAGAGTGTTAGACAAAAGAAAAAGCTCACTTTTTTCTCAGTTCACAACTGGCGTACGTCAAGGTGAATATTGTGAGTGATGTAAAGCTCGTGGTTGGTTGGTGATAAGGGATCAAATCATTTGGTTGGCATTGTATCCCAGCTAGTATTAACCCAAGGTAGGAACGTCATTGCAGGCAATGCTTATCCACAGATTCCCAACATCAAAATCAGTCTTGCTGCTGCCATTCTACTCGGCTATGTCGATCATCGTGGTGTATGTGCTCAGATTAGGGCACCGATAAACAAGCCAATGCCCAAATCAACGCCCAAGCCAATGCCCAAGAAAACCAACAAACCAAAACCAAAGAAACCGTCTACTATGATGAAGCCAACCCAAACTCAATTGCAGTTGTGGCGTCAAGTAGGGTTTGACATAGATGGCGAAGCTGAATATGATTATTCTGGAAGTGCAGTCTCCCTCTCTGCTGATGGCAAGGTCATAGCAATTGGTGCTATACACAATGGCTATTATTCTGGTCATGTTCGTGTGTATGCATGGAATAACACTACTAAGAAGTACACACAGCGTGGCACTGATATTGATGGCGAAGCTGAGTATGATTATTCTGGAAGTGCAGTGTCTCTCTCTGCTGATGGCAAGATTCTAGCAATTGGTGCAAAGTACAATGATGGAAAGAATGGTAATGATTCAGGTCATGTTCGTGTGTATGCGTGGAGCAGCATCAGTACCAAGTACATCCAGCGTGGTACTGATATTGATGGTGAAGCTGCTGGTGATCGGTCTGGTACATCAGTTTCTCTATCTGCTGATGGCAAGGTTCTAGCCATTGGTGCTGTTGACTTTGGCCAAAAAATTTGTCATGTTCGTGTGTATGCGTGGAATAGCATTAGTTCCAAATACACCCAGCGTGGCACTGATATTGATGGTGAAGCAGCCAATGATCAGTCTGGAAGTGCAGTGTCTCTCTCTGCTGATGGCAAGGTTCTAGCCATTGGTGCAAAGTTCAATGATGGAAAGAATGGCAAAAATTCTGGTCATGTTCGTGTGTATGCATGGAATAACACTACTAAGAAGTACATCCAGCGTGGCACTGATATTGATGGCGAAGATGAATATGATTATTCTGGAAGTGCAGTCTCTCTATCTGCTGATGGTAAGGTTCTAGCCATTGGTGCTTGGCTCAATGATGGCAAGAATGGCCAGGAATCTGGTCATGTTCGTGTGTATGCGTGGAACAGCATCAGTACCAAGTACATCCAGCGTGGCACTGATATCGATGGTGAAGATGAATATGATTATTCTGGAAGTGCAGTCTCTCTCTCTGCTGATGGCAAGGTTCTGGCCATTGGTGCTGATTACAACTATGGAAGGAATGGCCAGGAATCTGGTCATGTTCGTGTGTATGCGTGGAAGAGCACCAGTACCAAGTACATCCAGCGTGGCACTGACATTGATGGTGAAGCTGCTGGTGATCGGTCTGGTACATCAGTCTCGCTATCACCTGATGGCAAGGTTCTAGCCATTGGTACTCCATACAACCATGGCAAGAATGGCACTTATTCTGGACATGTTCGTGTTTATGCCTGGGGTGATTAAGAAAAATGCTTAGTTCATGAGATTTGTCAACTGTTACTATTTGGGTTTGGGGGGAGGTGTGTTGTTGTCTCAAAGTTTGGCTAATTTAGATCGTTGTCTTTTGAAGTTGAAGGTTGAAGAATGGTAAGGATAAGGATGAATATCATGCCAATGATGTCATGCAGGAGTAGAGGAAGATGATGCTGTAATGAGTACATGACTAAAGATAACATATTTGTTTAGCAGCATGGGTAGTAAAAGGGTGTAAAGGAGTTGACTATTTGGCGGTTTGATGAGAAACGAACCCGAACCCCACCCACGCACCGAAACGAAGG
>Ga0247831_1006184_pt1 | contig 14349 bp, 13 predicted proteins | sample LaCruzMarch2015__9_FD_192406 | JGI IMG/M metagenome (GOLD analysis project Ga0247831, IMG submission 192406) | Freshwater microbial communities from meromictic Lake La Cruz, Castile-La Mancha, Spain - LaCruzMarch2015_1m | ecosystem: Environmental > Aquatic > Freshwater > Lake | place: Spain...
CGCGCGCCCCCGGAACCCGCCCTCGAACTCCGCCCCACCCCGGCCACCCCTCCGCGCACCGAGCCACTGGCCTCCCCCGCCCCCACCCCGGCCGCCGGCGGCGTGGTCGCCATCGTGAAGCCCGAGGAGACGAAAAAAGCCAAGACCCCCGCTCTGCCCGAGGCCGATTCGGATTACCAATTCCCGCCCCTTTCCCTGCTGAAGGAGCAAGCCCGGGCCTCCTCGACCGATTCCGATACCGAACACCTGCGCAACATGGAGGATCTCGTGCGCATCCTCGGAGAATTCGGCGTCACCGTGAGCCCAGGCGAGATCCATGTCGGCCCAGTGATCACCTGCTACGAAGTCGTCCCCGCCCCCGGCGTGCGGGTCGAGAAGATCGCCAATCTGGATAAAAACATCGCCCTGGGCATGCGCGCCCAGTCGGTGCGCATCCTCGCCCCCATCCCGGGCAAGGCCGCGGTCGGCGTCGAAATCCCCAACCGCACCCCCACCCCGGTCGGCATGCGGGAGATTCTCGAGTCCGAAGATTGGGTGTCGGCCAAGGCCGAAATCCCGATCGCCCTGGGCAAGGACGTCTCCGGCAAACCCCTGATCTCCGACCTCGCCAAGATGCCGCACCTGCTCATCGCGGGCGCCACCGGCTCGGGCAAGTCCGTGTGCATCAATTCGATCATCGCCTCGATCGTCTATCGCAAGAGCCCCCGGGATCTGCGCCTGATCATGGTGGACCCGAAGGTCGTGGAGCTGAAGGTGTTTAATACCCTCCCGCACATGCTGATCCCGGTCGTCACCGAGCCGAAGAAGGTGCCGTCCGCACTGAAGTGGCTGCTCGGCGAGATGGAGATGCGCTACCAGATTTTCGCCAAGGTCGGCGTGCGCAACATCGTGGGCTTCAACAGCCGCAAGAAAACCCACACCCCCGCCCCCGCCGACGACCAACCCGGCCTAGTCGGCCTCGACCCCGCCGCCGCCACCCCCGAAGAACTCGCGGAGCTGCCCGCGCGCCTGCCCTACATCGTCGCGATTATCGACGAGCTCGCCGACTTGATGATGGTCTCCCCGGCCGAGATCGAGACGAGCATCGCCCGCCTCGCCCAGCTCGCCCGCGCCGCCGGCATCCACCTGATCATCGCCACCCAGCGCCCGTCGGTGAACGTCATCACCGGCGTCATCAAGGCCAACCTCCCCTCGCGCATCGCCTTCCAAGTCGCCTCGCAGGTCGATTCCCGCACCATCCTGGACGGCAAGGGCGCCGATACCCTGATCGGGCGCGGCGATATGCTATTCTCCCCCCCCGGTAGCTCCCGTCTCGTCCGCGCCCAAGGCGCGTTTGTCTCCGACGAGGAAGTGGCCGATTTCGTGGAATTCCTGAAGCGCAACGGCCCGCCGAAATACGCCGAGAACGTGCAAAACCAGATCGAGGACGACGCCGCCGCGAATTCCGACGAGGAGGAGGATGCGGACGACGACGGCGACGACCAGGACGACGAGAAACTCTACAAAAAAGCCATGGGCGTGCTCCGCGCCACCAAACGCGCCAGCACCAGCACGCTCCAGCGCCGCCTGCGCATCGGCTACAACCGCGCCGCCCGCATCATGGATCTGATGGAGGAGCGCGGCGTGGTCGGTCCGGAAAACGGCTCCAACCCGCGCGAAATCCTGATCGATCTCGACGCCGGCTGAGTGCGAGGAGCGTAGCGGCCAACCGCACAGCTCAGCCCGGCTCAGGCCCAGGGGTCCCGACCGAGCAAGAGCTCGCTCAACTGCACCGCGCTGAGGAACCCATCCTCGTGGAAACCGTAGCGGAAGTAGCTGCCGGCGAAGTAGGTCTCGGTGCCCCCGCGGGCGGCGGCGTTGAGCGCAGGCAGCTCGGCCTGCGCAGCCTGCGCCCCGAGGTCGAACAGGGGGTGCGTGTAGTCGATGGTTTTGATCACCTTGGCGGGATCGATCTGCTCGGGACGGTTGATGGAGACGAAGTAGCGCTCCCGCTGGCTGACGCCCTGGAGGCGGTTCATCCAGTAATGCGTGGCCGGCGTCACGCGGCCCGCCCGGTCGCGGGAAATCTGATACACCCAGCTCGCCCAGGCGCGCCGGGTGCGGGGCATGACACTCGCATCGGTGTGCAGGGTCGCGACGTTGGCCTGGTATTTGAAGGCCCCCAGTAGGCGGGTCTCGTCCGCGGTCGGGTTGACCAGCAGGCGCAGCGCGTCGTCGGCGTGCGCCGCCACCACCGCGCGGTCAAAGCCGTGCGCGCCGCCGTCGGCGGTGAAGACCGTGACGCCGCGCCCCGGACCGTGCCGCACCACCCGATTGACCGGACAACCGAGCCGCAGGCGGTCGGCGAAAGGGGCGACCAGCCGGCGCACATATTCGCGAGAGCCGCCCTCGACCGTCCACCAAGGGTGCTGGGTGTCGAGGCCGAGGAAGCCGTGGTTGTGGAAAAACCGCAGGAGCGAGGCGGCGGGAAATGCCATCATCCGCTCCGGGGGCGTGCTCCAGACCGCGCTGCTCATCGGGACCAGGTAAAGGTCCCAGAAATCTTTGCCGTAACCGCGCCGCCGCACGTAGTCCGCCAGACTCTCGGTGATGGGCGCGCCCCCGGCCTCGGCCGCCCGCAAGGTGGCCACCGCTTCCTCATTGAAGCGTTTCACCGCCAGCAGCATCCGGATGAAGCGCGGGCTGAAGAGGTTTTTGCGCTGGGCGAAGAGGTGGTTGAGCGAGGAGCCGCACCACTCCAGGCCGGTATCGAGGTCCTTGACCGCGAAGCTCATGTCGGTGGGCTTCACCGGCACCTGCAGCTCCTCGAAGAGCCGGCAGAGCTGCGGGTAGGTGACGCGGTTGAATACCATGAAGCCCGTGTCGATCGGCAGCGCACGGCCGGTGCCCGGCTCGACGGCCTCCACCGTGTTGCTATGGCCGCCCGCGTAGGCCTCGGGGCCAAAACAGGTCACCTCATCGCCCGCGCGGTGCAGGAAGTGGGCGGTGCCGAGGCCGGCGATGCCGGTGCCGATGATCGCGGTGCGCATGGTGAAAGAAAGGGGCAACCTGTGCCCGGCCCGGACGCATTCGGCAACCCGCGAGCATAAAAAAAGGGGGCCATCCGGCGGCCCCCGCTAAAAATGCCCCGCACGAGCGCTCAGGCCGCCGGACCGGTCCCGGTGCCGGTGCCGGGGGCCACGGGGTTGTTGGGCTTCACCAGCTCGCTGCTGAGATCCTTGTGGATGGCGGGACCGTCGGCTTTTTTGGGCAAATCCGCCTGGGCCGCGGTCGCCGTGGCCACCGCGATGGCGGCAGCGGCAGGGATGACCTGCCGCAGGGATACATTGGCATGCACTTCGCTGGCGCGCTCGGAGGCGGCGACCGAGTGGTGGTGGTCGGCGTGCCTGCCCTCGTCGAGGATGGATTGGGGCACGGGTTTCAAGCCCCAGATCAAGCCGGTGTAGGAGAGGAGCTTCAACCCGTAGTAAGTCGGGTCGATCTCCCACCAATAAAAGCCGTTGCGCGTGCAGCTCTGGTAGCGGTGGTGGTTATTGTGCCAGCCTTCGCCGAGACAGATGATGGAGAGAATGAAGCTGTTGCGGGAGTCGTCCTCGGTTTTGAACCGGCGTTTGCCCATCAAGTGGGCCATCGAGTTGATGCAGGCCGTGCCGTGGAAAAGCGCGGTGGTGCTGATGAAGAAGCCCCACACCAGCATTTGCGGGCCGTTGGTGCCGAGGCCGGGGGCAAAGCGCTCGAGGAGCATGCCGAGGCCGAGCATCGAGAAGGCATAGAGGATGGGCACCACGAGATCGAAGCGGTTGAGCCAGACCAGCTCGGGGAACTTGGCCAAGTCCTTCACCTTGGTGTAGTCGGTGGGGAAATTACGCCGCGAGGTGATCCAGCCGATGTGCGACCAGAGAAAGCCATGCACGTGCGGCGAGTGCGCGTCCTCGGGATCATCCGAGTGCTGGTGATGATGGCGGTGGTGATAGGCCCACCAGAGCGAGCCGCGCTGGACCGTGGTGCCCGCCCACAGAGCGAGGAAAAACTGGCCCGCCCGCGAGGTGGAGTAGGTCTTGTGCGAGAAATACCGGTGATGGATGCCCGTGACGGCAAACATGCGAATGAAGTAGAGAAACACCGCCGCCCACGCGGCGAAGGCACTGACGCCCACCCAGATGACCCCGAGGCAGCCGACGTGCAGAATGACGAAGGGCATGACGCGCACCCAATCGACGCGATCGGGTTCGGCGCGCATCTTCTCCGCTCCATCCGGACAATAGTCCGAATCGATCCACTGGGCGACGGCGGTCGCAAAGCGGCGCAGGAGGTTGGGACGATCAGCAGTGGTGGCAGGATTGGACACGGACATGGTTAAAGGCGAAAGGGACCACAGGGTCCGACTTTAGCGGGAAAGCAAGCAAGCCTGCTTTCAGCGTAGGGTTTGCCACCGGCGCGACCGCCGCCACGCTCCGCCCCCGATGAACGCCACCGACCCGACCGCCGCGCCGAGGCCGGCTGCGTTTCCCCCGGTCAAACGCAGCGAGATCTTCGGCTGGTGCTGCTTCGATTTCGCGAATTCAGCGTTCACCACCATCATCATCACCGTCGTTTACGCGGTGTATTTCACCCAGGTAGTCGCGGCCGGCGACGCCCGCGCCGAGGGCTGGTGGGGCAGCGCCCTCGCCCTTTCCCAGCTCGGTGCCATTCTGCTGGGCCCGCTAGTCGGCACCCTCGCCGATGCCCTCGCCCGGAAAAAAGCCTTCCTGCTCGGCTCCGCCCTGGTGTGCTCGCTCGGCACCGCCGCGCTGGCCTGGGTCGGCCCGGGCGAGATCGCCCTCGCCCTCGGGCTGGTGATCGTGGCCAACCTCGCCTTTGCCCTGAGCGAAAACCTCTGCGCGGCCTTCCTGCCGGAGATCAGCACGCCCAGGACCGCCGGCCGCATCTCATCCTACGGCTGGAGCTTCGGCTACTGCGGCGGCCTGCTGAGCCTCGTGCTCGCGCTGGTCCTGCTGCAGGCGCTGCACGGGCCGGCCACGTGGACCTTTCTCATGACGGGCGCGTTTTTCCTCGGGGCGTGCCTGCCGACCCACTTTCTGCTCCGCGAACGCGCCCGCCCCCGCCGGCTCGCGCCGGGGGAGAGTTTCGCCGGGCTGGCCTTCGCGCGACTCGGCGAAATGCGGCGCGAACTCCCGCGCCACCGCACCCTGGCGGTTTTTTTCGGGGCCATGACGCTGTTTCTCGCCGGCCTGTCCGCGGTGGTGGCCTTCGCCGGGGTATTCGCCACCAAGGCCCTCGGGATGAGCCAGGCGGAGATCATCCAGCTTTTTATCCTGCTACAGATTGCGGGGGTAGCGGGCGCGCTGGGCTTTGGCCAAGTGCAGGATAAGATCGGGGCCAAGGCCGCCCTGCTCGCCTCCCTGGCCCTGTGGACGGGGGTGTGCGTCTGGGCTTGGCGCTGCACGGGCAAAACCGAGTTTCTCCTGATCGGCATCCTCGCCGGGGCCGCCATGGGCTCGCTGCAATCAGCCAGCCGGGCGGTGGTGGCGACACTCACCCCAGCGGGCCGAGCGGGCGAGTTTTTCGGCTACTGGGGCTTCTTTGGCAAACTCGCCGGCATCGTGGGCCCGCTCGTTTTTGGCTGGGTGGCCACCGCCACCGACGTCCGCCTGGCCATCCTGCTCAACGCCGGCTTTTTCCTCGCCGGCCTGGCCGTGCTGCTGCCGCTGCGGCTCGACCGCACCCCGCCCGAAGTTTGACCGCGCCTAGGGCTTATCTTTTAGGACACTGGGTAATTTGGGGGCGGAGGGGTCGATGACGGCGAGCAGCGCGGCCGCCGGGCAGGCATAGCCAAACTTCCGGCCCGCCTTGGAGGTAAAGATGCCCATGTGCATGCCCACCAAGGTGCCTTCCGCCGAGAGCAAGGGCGCTCCCGTGGTCCCTCGCAAATCCACCGTCTGGTTCTCCAAGAGGTAGCGGATCTCGTGGTCCGAGACCCAGGCCGCGCGCCCTTTCTCTCTCACGCCGGGCGGGGGCGTTGGCGCGACTTGGCGGCGCGACCGCGGCGCAGCGCCGGCACTTGCCCGTCGCCCAGGATTTTCCGGATAGAAGACACATGCACGCGCAGCGTGGAGTGCGCGACGCCCAAAGCGCCGGCCATTTCCTTGTAGCTCAGCCCGCGCCGGAACAAGCGATAGACCAGCAGTTGCTGGGTCGAGAGGCGGAGATTGAGGAGACCATCGGCCTCGGCTTTTAAGAGCCTGCCCCAGAGTGCCTGCGCCAGTTCTTGATCACGGGCGATCTCCTGGCCGGACTCGCAGACGATGATGATGCGGAGGTTGCCCGCCATCGTGCAGATCACCGGAAACGCGACCGCCGCGACCTGCGCCGCACCGGACGCCGCGCTGGCCGTGCACCGCACCGCCAGGCCCGAGGGGGTTTGCCCGCTGATGCTCAGTAGCATCTCCCGGGGCAAGTCCGCTCCGCCCCAACGCACCTTGTTAAAAAAGAGAATCTCGCCCTCCGCTGATTCCACCCAGGCAGGATGGCTTAGCATCACCAGAATCTCCACGAGCTCCGGGCTGCAGCGCGGCCACGGGCTATTTTTTTTAGCCATAGGCTTCTGCTGCTTTCGCTCCGTCCCCTCCCGTTCGTGCCCTTGGCCGGGGTATCACATTGGACCAGTTGATTCATTTAGGCTGACTGGAGAAACCTCTCATAATTGCCTGCATTGCAGGCAATGCATTTCTTAAAAATGCATTTACTTTTTGCAGGCGGAACTGTGATTAAATAGTTAATTCTTAGATAATAATATGAAAGCCATAACAAAACTAAGCGACCAAGTAAGCGTGCGAATAAACCCCGAGTGGCGGGAGACCTTGCGAGTCATTGAGGAAAAGCACCGCATCTCTCCTCCTGAGTTTATACGCGGCCTAGTGGCAGCCGGGCTGGAGTTTTACCGTCTGCACGGCTGGTTTGCCTTTCCGATCAACGTGCAGCCGGGCGCGGACTACTTGCAGGCCGTGGCCGAGACCCAGAGCCGCTACGACGCCACCCCCAAAGCCCCCCTCCCCGTCGGGAAGAAGACGGGCGTTTGACCGCGCCGCGTGCCCGACTACCGTTCGCCCCCCATGCGGCTCGGCGAACTAGAAGGTCTGCAAACGCTCATGCTGCCCGACGCCTGGCAGCGCGAAGCCGTGCATGCCCTGCAAGCCGGACGTGACGTGGTGGTCGATGCCCCCACCGGCGCGGGTAAGACCCACGTTTTCGAGCGTTTCGTCGAGCAGGGCAATTTTGCCCGCCGCGCGGTCTTCACCGTGCCCACCCGCGCCCTCGCCAACGACAAATACGCCGAGTGGCTGGCCCGCGGCTGGCGGGTGGGCATCACCACCGGGGACCTCTCCGTCTCACCGCACGCCCCCGTGGTCGTGGCGACTCTCGAGGCGGCCCAGGGCACCCTGCTGCGTGCCGCCGGGGCCCCGCCGGACCTGCTGGTGATCGACGAATACCAGTGGCTCGGCGACCCCGCCCGGGGCAACCACTACGAGGGCGTGATCGCCACCCTGCCGGCCGCGGTGCAGTTGCTCTTTCTCTCCGGCTCGGTGGCCAATCCCGAGGACGTCGCCGCCTGGCTCGGGCGGCTCGGGCGCGAGGCCGAGGTGGTCCGCACCGCCACCCGCCCGGTGCCGCTCGAGGAGATCGAAGTCGATGATCTCGCCCGCGGCTTCCCCCGCGAGATCGAGGGCTTCTGGTCACGGCGCGTGGCCGGCGCGCTGCGCGAGGGCCTCGGCCCGGTGCTGGTCTTCGCCCCGCATCGCGCAGACGCCGAGCGCCTAGCGCGGGAATTTGCCCGAGAGCTGCCGCTCGGGGACCCCCTCCCGCTCACCGCCGAACAAGCCTCCATGGCCGGCCCGCTCCTGGCCAAACTGCTCCAGCGCCGCGTAGCCTACCACCACAGCGGGCTGGGCTACGTGCAGCGCGCCGGTCTGGTCGAGCCGCTGGCCAAGGCCGGGCAACTCCGCGTGGTCGTGGCCACGCTGGGGCTGGCGGCGGGCATTAATTTCTCGCTCCGCTCCGTCCTCCTGACTGCCGCCGCCTACCGCGTCGGGGCGCTGGAGCGCGACATCGCCCCGCACGAGTTGCTCCAGATGATCGGCCGCGCCGGCCGGCGCGGCCTCGACGAGACCGGCTACGTGCTCGTCTCCAGCCGCACCCCGCGACTCCGCCGCGCCGCCCCGCTGCGCCTGAAACGCGCCGCGCCCCTGCCCTGGGCAGCCCTGCTGCGCGGCCTCGCCCCCGGCGAATCCGCCCTCGCCCTCGCCCGCGGCGCAGTCGGCCGGTTATTCACCGCCGAGCCCTTCCCCATGGGCGCGGAAGCCACCGCCGCCCTGCCGCCGGAGACCACCCCCTGCGGTCAACTCACGGATACCGGCCGGGCCCGCCTTGTCCGCCGCCGCCGCGAACCCTTCGCCGGCTGCGCGGAATGCCCCCTGCGGACGGCATGCCTCGCTCTCTCACCGGAGCCCACCCCGCTCTGGCGCTGGCAACGGACCGGGCTGCTGGATAAACAGCTCCACCTGACCGCCCGCGGGGCGATCGCCGCGGTCTTTCTCGGGCCGGAGGGCCTGGCCCTGGCCGCCGGCCTAGAAGACCGCCGCTACCCGGTCGAGGCCCTGCTGCATGATTGCGCCAACCTCTTCGCGGGCGACCGCTTCGCCGGCACCAACCCCCGCCGCCTCGGCCGCCTCGTCCACGTCTGCGAAAAAACCTACCGGCGGGAAAACGCCGAGGGCTACCTCGAGGAAGGCCTGCCCCCCGGCTACGGCTACGGAGCGAGCGAGATCGTGCGGGCCGTGGCCGAAGGCACCGCCAGCCGCGGCGCCCTGGCCCACGGCCTCGCCGCCGACTTCGCCCAGGCCGGCCGGGGCGATATCGACCGGTTGCTGACCGAGTGGCGGGGCTTCCTGCGCAATCTGGCCGCCGCCGGACCGCTCGCCCCCGGTCTGCCCTTTGCCACCGCCCCCCTGCAAACCCGTTGGGACGAGGCCCGCGCCCTCTCCGTGCGCCTGCTGGGCGAGGCCCGCGCCGCCGAACTGCCCGCCCTGCCCCCGCTTACTCCGGAACAACGCCGCCCGGTGCAGCACCGCCTCGGCCGCCCGGCCACCGCCCGCGCCGCCGGCTGACCCGCCGCGCGCCCGCGATTGCCCTCGGCCAAAACCCCGCCAAAGTCCAGCGCCCACCCTGCGTATGAACACCTTTTCCGACGAACCCATCCTCGTTAAGCCGACCTCCCGCAGCACTTGGAAACGCCGCCTCGGGATCGCCTTGGCCCTGTGTATCACCGGCGCCGTCCTCTACGTCCCCCTCGACAAAGCCCGCATGGAGGAGCTCGCCCACGAGGCCAAACGCGGCAAACACCAAGGCGCGCTCTACGACCTTACCCTGGAGGGCGTGCCGCACACCCTCGAGCTCAGCTGGCGGAAAGGCTGCTTCGCCCCGGTGCTCGACCCCGCCCCCGCCGAGGGCGTCACCCTGCGCCTCCACTCCACCCCCGGCGCGGAGACGCTGGGCTGGAACCCCGAGACCAAGTGTTTCGGCCCGGCCAGCTTCGCGGTGGATCCCTACGCGCACTACAAACTCCGGCTGCGCCTCGAAAAAGACGGCCGCACCCTGTGGCGGGACACCCTCTGGGCCCTCGGCGTGCACGACGCGCACGATCACTGAGCGGGCAGCGTATGTTTTCTCGCCTCTACGAGTGTCATGTTCTGCACGCCCGGCTGCATCCGCGGGCGCACCGCTTCGCGTATCGGCTCTTTTTCCTCGCCCTCGATCTCGATGAACTGGCCGCGCTGGGCACCCGCCTCCGCCTCCTGCGTATCGATCGCCCGGGCCTGCTCTCCTTCCGCCAGGCCGACTACCTGCCGACCCACCAGCCCCTGCACAACCCGTCCGCGCCCGCCGCCAGCCAGGACGCCGCCGCGCCCCTCGCCCCGCTCAAGGAGCGCGTGCTCGCCCGCCTCGCCGCCGACGGCCTCGCGCCCGGCCCCGGCGCACGCGTGCTCCTCCTCACCCTGCCCCGCGTGCTCGGTTACCAGTTCAATCCCGTCTCGTTCTACTTCATCTCCACCGCAGATGGCCGCCCCTTCGCCGCCATCGCCGAGGTAACCAATACCTTCCGCGAGACCAAACCCTACGTGCTCGGCCCCGCCACCCGGGAAACCACCGCCGCCGGCGAACCGGTTTTTCACCGGCGCGTGGCCAAACACTTCTACGTCTCGCCCTTCGCCGACGTGGACCTGGCCTTCGACTTTCGCCTGCAACCACCCGGCGAACGCCTCGTTTTCCAAATCGACGACTACGCCGGCGACCGCCGCGATCTACTCAGCACCGTGACCAGCCTCGGCCCGCCCCGCCCCCTCCGGGATCGCACCCTGGGGTGGTTTTCCCTGAAATACCCGCTGGTCACCCTGAAGGTCATCGGAGCGATTCACTGGGAGGCGCTTCGCCTTTACTTGAAACGTGTGCCTTGGTTCGCCAAGGCCGCCCGCGCCACCGACCAACGCGACCTCTACCACCCGCACGCCTCCCTCACCCGCCCGCCCGCCAAACCCGCCGCCTCCACCACACCATGAGCGACGACCCCTCTCCGACCCTGGCCCCCCGCACCCCGGGCGCCGCCCCCGCCCTGCTCGCCTCCGCCGACGACAGCGGACCGCTCTACCGCCGCCTCGTCCTGGGAACCTTCCGCCACATGCGCCTCGGCCATCTGCGCCTGGACTTACCCGACGGCAGTTTCGTCGAATTCGGCACCCACGCCGACGGCCTCGGCCGCCGCCTCCCGCCGGGCCTCTCCGCCTCCGCCCACCTCCGCGTGCGCCGCGAAGATTTTTTCCGCAAATGCCTGCTCGCCGGGGATATAGGCTTCGCCGAAGCCTACCTCGACGGCGACTGGGACACCCCCGATCTGGCCAGCCTGATCGCCTGGTTCATCCTCAACGTCGAACACGCCCCCACCCTCTCCGGCTCGACCAAAAAGACCGGCCAGGCCCTCTTCCTCAACTGCCTGCGCTTCGCCAACCGCCTCGGCCACCTCCTCCGGCCGAATTCCCGCGCCACCGCCCGCCGCAACATCGCCGAGCACTACGACCTCTCGAACGAGTTTTTCCAACTCTTCCTCGACCCCTCGCTGATGTATTCCAGCGCGCGCTGGCCGGTCGGCGCCCAAGGGCTCTCGCTCGAGGCCGCCCAGCGCGAAAAAAACGACGCCCTCTGCCGCTCCCTCCGCCTCGCCCCGACCGATCATGTGCTCGAGATCGGCACCGGCTGGGGCGGCTTCTGTATCCACGCCGCCCGCACCTACGGCTGCCGCGTCACCAGCCTCACCATCTCCAAACAACAATACGACCTCGCCCGCGCCCGCATCCAGGCCGCCGGCCTCGCCGACCGCGTGGAGGTGCGCCTCGAGGACTACCGCGACCACCCCGGCACCTACGACAAGATCGTCTCGATCGAGATGATGGAGGCCCTCGGCCACGACTACCTGCCGGTTTACTGCGACACCCTCGCCGCCCGCCTGAAGGCCGACGGCCTGCTCGCGCTCCAGTTCATCACCTGCCCGGACCACCGCTACGCCGAACTGCGCCGCGGGGTGGATTTTATCCAGAAACACATCTTCCCCGGGTCCCTCCTGCTCTCGCTGAACCGGGTGAACCAACAACTCGCCCGCGCGGGTGGCTTCATGCTGCACCACATCGAGGACTTCGGCCCCGACTACGCCCGCACCCTCCGCACCTGGCACGACACCTTTCAGGCCAAACGCGACGCCGTGCTGGCCCTCGGTTTCGACGAACGTTTCCTGCGCAAATGGAGCTACTACCTGCGCTACTGCGAAGCCGCCTTCGCCATGCGCAACATCTCCGTCGTGCAAACCCTGCACACCCGGCCGAACAACTTGGCGCTGTGAAGCGCGGCCGGGAGGAACCCTAATCCGGTCCGGCCTCACGTGGCAAAATTTGCCCTGCCTTGGATATCATCGCACCTCGCACCTTCCGCTAGGGCGGCGCCATGGTGACGGTGGCGGACTGCAGGCGGGTGAAGTGGGCGAGGTTGTAAGTGCAGAGGCGTTGGCAGGCGTTGCCCTCTGCGGCGAGCAGGTGAAGGGCATCGTAAATGATGCCGCTGGTCAGTCCGAGGTTGGCGACCCGCTCCAGGGCGCGGGTGTAGTCGGTCGCGCCGAGGGGCAGGATGGTGAGCCGGGTCGTGAAGTTGGCCTCGATGAGACGGCGGGCGTCGGCGGGCGAAATGCGGCGCGGGAGCGGCAGGGCGGTAAGCGTGGCGAAGGCCTCGGCGAGCGCATGGGTGGTGCAGAAGCCACGGTGTTCCCCGCTGGTGTAGTGGACAAAGCAGGCCAGCGCCGCCGCATGGCGGGGCAATTGATCGACCACGGCACTGACCAGCACGGAGGTGTCGAAGAGGACCTTCATGGCCGGTCAGGGCGTCAATTCCCGGCGAGGTCCTGGCTTCGGCCTTCGCGCTGCCGGTTGATGAAGGCGGCGATATCGAGATCGAGGGCCGGGGCGGAGGGGCCGCTGGTGTGAACGAGAACGCCGTCGCGCTGGACGAGGGTAGACGCGGTGCCCCGAACGCGAAGATTAATGCCTTCTGCGTAGGTGTTTAGATCGATCTCGGTGCCAGGGACGAGGTGGAAGCGATCACGAATGGCCTTCGGTAAAACAACGCGGCCCGCGCTATCGATGGTAATGATCATGCCAAAATGGTATTTAATTTGGCAAAACCAGTCAAGGATGACGACACCGTGAGCGGCGCTTGAACTCCAAAGTTAACCTGTCCCTTAAAACCTCGGAAAGAGCGACGGCGGTTTAGGTGCGGGGCAACGGTGTGGCCGAGTGGCGAGATGCCTATGGTGGCACGCTAGGCGAAATCGACGCGGGTTAAGAAAGTTCGTCACTCGCCTTTGGCTGGGTCTGGAAGGCCGAGCCAACTCAAGGGAATGCTGTCGAAGCGGTAGTGACAGTTCACACTATCGATGTAGTCGAGCACGTCCTTGTAGCGTGGGTCTTTGAACCAGCTGTTCAGGACATAAACATACTCGACCTTGTAATTCAGCGAACGAACAAGGCGTTGATACTGTTTCCGCTTAAAATCACATGTCTGAAGCTTTTCATCCACCGAGCCTTCTACCTGCTGATACTTCACTTCGATGATGAAGAGTGTCTCCCGAACAATCACCAGCAGGGCGTCGTCGGGCAGAAGTTTTTTCGAGAGCACATTTGGAACCCTCTTGGATTCGAGAAAAGCGTAGAAATCGTGCTTCCTAAAACAGCGCGCTACCAGAGCCCCTTTGTAGTGAACCTCTTTTCCGATTCCGTTCCGGGCACTTTGAATGGTGTAACCCGGCGTGCGCGCAAGGAGGTCGTGCAGGTCCACCTCGCGCTCAAATTTCAAGCCGGTCTGGGTGTTGGCCCCGCCCGTGCCACCTTCAACAGGAGGGCTCATGGCGACACCTCCTCGGCGGGTGCGGCCGATGATGCGGATTGATTGAATAAATCGGGCGGGCATGTCGCTTCAGCGATTACTCGGCGAACGGATAGTCCGGCGTGCTGTTCGTCCGCATCTATTCCTACCGCGCGGCGTCCCAAACGAGTTGCCGAAACCAGCGTCGTCCCCCCCCCCATGAATGGATCTAATACGAGATCCCCCTCAACGGTGCTGGCGAGGAGGAGGCGTTCAAGGAGGGCCAAGGGTTTTTGGGTGGGGTGCTTGCCGAGGGTTTTTTCGTCGCGTCCAGGGGCGGTGAAGCGCCAAACGTCCTTCATCTGTTTGCCGCCGTTGATTTCGCGCATGAGCGGGTAATTGAAGCGGTGCTTGCTCTTGGCGTCCTTGGCGACCCAGAGGACGGTCTCGGTCGAGTGGGTGAAGTAGCGGCAGGCGAGATGGGGCGGCGGGTTGGGTTTTTCCCAGGTAACTTGGTTTAGGAGCTTCATGCCCAGCTGCTGCATGGCGTAACCGATGGAGAAGATGACGTGGTGCGTGCCGCTAACCCAGAGGGTGCCGTGGGGTTTGAGGACGCGCTGGCAGCGGCGGATCCACTCGAGGTTGAACTCGTGATTGAGCTCGGGGCCGCGGGATTTGTCCCACGCGCCTTTGTCCACCTTCACCATTTTGCCGGCGTGGCAGGTGATGCCGCCATTGGAGAGGAAGTAGGGCGGGTCAGCGAAGATGCAGTCGAAGCGGCCTTCGGGGTATTTGGCGGCAATGGCGTCGAGGAGTTCGAGGCAGTTACCGTGGTAAAGCCAGAGGCCGCGAGAGTCGTCGCGATGGACGAGGCGGGGTGGGCTGGGCGGGAGA
>Ga0247831_1006187_pt1 | contig 14344 bp, 15 predicted proteins | sample LaCruzMarch2015__9_FD_192406 | JGI IMG/M metagenome (GOLD analysis project Ga0247831, IMG submission 192406) | Freshwater microbial communities from meromictic Lake La Cruz, Castile-La Mancha, Spain - LaCruzMarch2015_1m | ecosystem: Environmental > Aquatic > Freshwater > Lake | place: Spain...
CCCCGTGTGCCATCGGTCCTTCGGCAATGCAGGAGAAGACCTCCTTGCTATTGCGCTGCCACCATCCGCCATGGATGAAAACAGCAAGCGGGGCTGACGGCCGACCACAGCGAAAGATGTCAAACCTGTTTCGCGACCCCGACCCGTACGAAATCTCGAGTTCGTCGATCTGGCGGGCACGTAATCTCGCCGATCGATCGGACCAGTCAGCGAGCCGCTGCGCGCTATCGGCAACAGCCGCCATGTTGTTGTAGGCCGCGTCGAGCTCGGCCTTGGACATGCCATTCCAGACGATCGGCTCAGACATCGGAGCTAGTCGCGAGATACCAATCCATGATCTCTCGTCCCTGCATGAATACGAGATCCTCGTTGGCGAGCAACTGATCGAGCAAGTTTTCCAGCAAGGCGATCCGGTGCGGCACACCCATGATGTAAGGATGGATCGCGAAGCTCATGACCTTCGCGTTTGCCAGGGGGCCGCTCGAGCGGGTCTCAGCGACGAGCCGGGCAGCCGTGGTGAGCGTCCGCGCCGCAAATTCGCCGGCCGGATGATACTGGATCATCTGCATCGGGATGTCGTTCAGCTCGACCGAATAGGGCATCGTCAGCAGATCACCATGCGTCGTCTTCAACTGGCAGGGCAGATCGTCGGCCACCCAGTCGCCCACATAGCGAATGCCCGCCTCGGCAAGCAGATCGGGCGTCTCCAAGGTCTCCGTCAGGCCGGGGCCGAGCCAGCCCGCGCAGGGTGAGCCGGTGATCGACCTGATCGTCTCGATGGTCCGCCTGATCATAGTCCGCTGGTCTTCGACGCGGTGAGTCGGAACCTGGTAGAATCCGTGTCCCATGAATTCCCAGCCGGCCTCATGGGCTGCCCGCGCGACAGACGGGTAGGCCTCGCAGACTGAACCGTTGATCGACAGCGTCGGTCGGATGCCGCGTATCGCGAACGCCTCCAGAAAGCGCCAGAAACCGACGCGCATGCCGTACTCGTGCCACGACCAGTTGGGGATATCGGGCTGCAACTGCACGCCGGTTGGCGCGACCAGAACCTGACGCGGCATTGGATTGTCGATGAGCCAATGCTCGACGTTCACGACAGGCCAGATGGCAACGGCCTTGCCACCGGGTAGCGCCACCTTCGGACGGTCCACGAAGGCACGATAAGGCAGACGCTGCTCGGGGCGCATCGGCGTCATGCGGCTCGCTTTCCATGATGGCTGTGTAGCCGCGCCGACATGGCGCGTCGGATCTCATTGAACTCAGGCGAGGTCAGATCGCGGGGGCGCGACAAGGTCAAGGACGTGTCGCTTTCGATGCGTCCGGGGCCTGGTGTCATGACCACCACGCGGTCTGCAAGCAGTATGGCCTCGTCCACGGCATGGGTCACGAATACGACGGTCAGTTTCGTCGCCCGCCAAATTTCGAGCAACTCTTCCTGCAGCCGTTCCCGTGTCATGGCATCGAGCGCTCCGAATGGCTCATCCATCAGCACGACCTCGGCCTCGTTGGCGAGCACACGAGCGATGGCCACGCGCTGGCGCATGCCGCCCGACAGCTGGTGCGGGTAGGCATCGGCGAAGCGCTGCAGGCCCACCATCTCGATGAACCGGTCGGTGGTTTCGCGGACCTTCGACTTTGGCCAGCCCTGAGACGTCGGTCCGAACCCGATGTTGTCGCGAACGGTCAGCCAGGGAAACAGCGCGTAGTCCTGGAACACCATGCCGCGCAGCGGGCCCGGCCCTTCGATCGGCGATCCCCACATGAGCGCCTCGCCGGAGGTGGGCCTCTCGAACCCGGCAATGATTCGGAGCAGCGTCGACTTTCCGCAACCGGATGCTCCGATGAGTGTAATGAACTCACCCTTGCTGATCGTCAGGCTCGCATCCTTGAGCGCTACGATCTGCTGGCCTGCGACGTCGAACGTCTTGGTCACGCTGCGTACGTCGACGATCGGCTGCGAACTGTCATGCATTGTGGGACGGACTCCAGCGCAGCAAGCGACGACCGATCGCGACGACGATGAGGTCGGAGATGAAACCGGCGATCCCGATGATGATCATGCCGCAGATGACGAGTTCTGTTCGCGAGAGGGTACGGCCATCCATGATCACGGCGCCGAGACCCTGCGGTACGCCCGTCATTTCTCCGACGACGATGACGAACCAAGCGAGGCCGAGACCGAGCCGAAGTCCTGTGAAGATGGACGGCAAGGCAGCCGGCAGTACGACACGCGTGAATTGCGCATTACCGCGGCACCCGAGCATCGAGGCGGCTTCGAGCAGCTTCGGGTCGACGCTTTTGACGCCGAGAACCGTGTTGAGCAGGATGGGATAGAACGCGCCGAGGAACACGAGGGCGAAGGCCGAGCGCGCGCCGAGCCCGAACAGGATCATCGACAAGGGCAGCCAGGCCGTGACCGGGATTGGCCGCATGACTTGCAGAAATGGATCGAGCATCTGGCGAGCGAGCGGCACGCGACCGATCAACAGACCCAGTGTGAGCGCTGCAATAGCGGCAAGCGCAAACCCGCCATAGACGCGCTGAAGGGATGCGAGCAGGTGAATGTGCGCCGTCGCCGAGAAGGCATCGTTGTGGATGCCGCCGACGACGAAGTCGACCATATAGATCGCGGTTTCCCAGGGTGTCGGGATGAGGCGCGTCCACTGCTGGGTCGTGGCGACCTGCCACAATCCGATCAGCATTCCAGGCACGAAGAGGGCGAGCAAAGTGCTGCGCAAACGCGCCAACGCTTCGCCGCTGTGCTGGGCCTGGCGCTTGAGCGCAGGTATGGCCGTCATGTCAACCAATGCCATTCTTCCCCCCAAACAGACGCAATACGGCACCCGCAGCTGCTCCGAGCCGCGGATGCCGAATCGATCAAGAGGCCGCGACGGCTTTCGAGAAGGTCGGGTTCAGGAACTTGGCAAAATCCGGCAACGCGCGGATCTGCTTCATCTCAAGCATCTGATTGGCATAGGTCCGCGCCTGCGCGAGCACTGTGTCGGTCAGTTCCCAGGTGTATTCGACGTTGCTGGCCGCCAGTGCGTTCTCGACGGCCGCCTTTCTGGCGCCGAGACGGGTCACCGTCATCTCGGCGACGGCTGCCTGGTTGGCCATCATGAACTCCGATGCCTTCCGGTGCACCGTCAGCATCGTATGGATCAGCTCGGGATCCTTCGCGACCATTTCTTCATGCGTCGCGAAGATCATGTTGAGGCCGCCCATGGCGGTGCCATAGGGATATTCCACCAATTGGCCGACGCCCATAGACAGCGAGAGGCCGGGCGCCGGTTCGGCGCCGACATAGGCATCGATGTCGCCGCGCGAAAGCATGGCATGCATTTCACCGAACGGAACGCGGGTCGCCTGAACGTCCTTGATGCCAAGTCCCTCCATGCGCATACGCTCGAGGATGAAGACCTCCTGCGTGGAGCCCGGCCAGATGCCGACCTTCTTGCCCTTGAGATCCTTGATCGTCTTGATGTCCGATCCTGCTTTGGCGATGACTCCCATCCCCTTGTTGCAGAATGCGCCGACGACGACGACGGGTTCTCCGGCTGCAGCGCCAAGCGTTGCCGCGGCGATTCCGAACCCGCCGAAATCGACCGACTTCGTCACGACCGCGTTCTTGCCATCGGTCGGGCTATCGAACGTCGTGATCTCGATCTTGATGCCCGCAGGCGCGAAGCGCTCGTAGAAGTGCGGCGTCATGGAGTGAATGAGACGCAGTGAGCCCATTTTTACTGTACGCGGCGTTTGCGCCGTCACGATCGCGGGCATGGCGAGGGCTCCAGCCGTTGCCACGGCGCCGGTCAGTAGATTTCGACGATCAATCATGTCCGTTCTCCTGCTGTTCAATGTGTCGTGGTGAGAGGTGATGTTTCAGGTGGCGACGACTGCAAGCGCCGCCATGTAGCGACGCCAGCCGCCGTAGCTGGTGATATCGTCGGCGCCGACGATCCCTCGCGCCTCGACGAGAAAGCCCTTTGGGGTACTGCCATCCGCGAGCCGCAACGTGCCGATCCCGAGCGGCGGCGGAATGTCGGCAACGAACCGGCCGAAACCTGCTGCGTCGAGCGACCAGACCTCGACCTCGATCGCAGCGCCTTCGCCGTCGGCAACGCGCAGAAGCCCCGGCCGGCGTGGTGGTCCGCCGGCCAACGCATAGAAGCGGTAGTCCAGTGTCGTGGTCGTGCGCCGCAAGAATGTGGCACCCATGGCGACAAGATCACGATTGAGCGGCATGCCGTCCATGTGTGCGCCGACCACCGCAAGTGCGATGCGGTCCATGTCAGCTCTCCTTTCCAGCCGCACGATTTGCAGCCACGCCGCCGCTCGAAGGGAAGTACCGAGCTGCAAGCCGCGCGAGCGCGTGATCGCTGCCCGCCCGCCCAATCAGCGTCAGCCCCGCCGGCAGCCCGTCAGCCCGGAACGGGCCCGGCACTGCGATGGCGGCGAGATCGAGCAGATTGACAAAGTTGGTGTAGGTGCCGAGCCGACTATTGGGTCCGATTGGGTCTGCGGCCAAATCCGCGAGCGTGGGGAAGATTGGTGCGGTCGGCACAGCCAGCGCATCAACCGGCGCAAAGACCTGCTCGGCCATACGGCGCAGGTCTGCGAGCCTGTACATGGCATTGAAGGTATCGACAGCGGTGTATCGGCCGGCACCGTCCAAAATAGATCGTGTTACGGGATGCAGGGCATGCGGCTGCTCATCCATGAAGCGGCCGACAGCCGCCCGGCGTTCGGCGACCCAGGGACCTTCGTAGAGCAGACGCGCGACGGCGAAGAACGCGCTCATGTCGATCGGCACGGTCACGACACCACACAGCGACAACGCTGCCGTGGCCGCTTGCCAGGCGCTTGCTGCGGCACTGTCGCCGAAGAAATCTAGGTCATCGGCGCACGGCACCCCGATTCGTTTCAAGGGTCGCTCGTCGGGTGTGATGCGGCGGGAATAGGCGTCATGCTCGTCGTAGCCGGCAGCACAGTCGAGCACCGTTTGGGCATCGGCGACCGTCGCCGCGAACACGGAAACACAGTCGAGTGTGCGACATGCCGGCACCACGCCCCGGCCAGACAACAGACCAACGCTTGGTTTCAGCCCGACGATATTATTGAGGGCTGCTGGAATGCGCCCGGACCCGGCTGTGTCGGTGCCGAGGGAGAACGTGACCAAGTGCTTGGCGACGGCAATGGCCGAGCCAGAACTTGAGCCGCCCGGAATCCGCGTCGGATCGAAGGCATTGCGCGGCACGGCGTGCGGCGTGCGTACGCCGACGAGGCCGGTTGCGAATTGATCGAGGTTGGTCTTTCCGATCGGTAACGCACCAGCTGCCATGAGCCGTTCGACGACGGTGGCGCTGTGACTCGGCGCGTAGGCAAAGGCTGGGCAAGCGGCGGTCGTTGGCATACCCACCAAATCGATGTTGTCCTTGATGGCGAACGGCAAGCCCCATAACGGGTATCGATCCGGGTCGAACGGCGGCAGAGCGCGCGCCCGCTCCCGCAGGCGGCTCGGCGTCTCGACGTGCAAGAAAATTCCCGCTGAATCGGTCGACGCAATGCAAGCGAGCACATGGTCGACAACCTGTAGAGGGCTGACGCCGGCCCCATAGCGGTCGTGCAGAACTGCTCGATGAATGGGCGTCGTGGACATGGGTCGTCAACCTCTCGACGGTTAACAAGGCAATAACCATGCCAATTAACGATTGCGCGCCAAGTTTGGAAATTTCTTTGTTATTTCATATTGTTGTCCAGACGACCCAACCTCGTCGAGAACCGACGTCGCTGTCATCAGCCCGGCGAATTGCATACAATTCAAATCCGGGGCCTAAGTTTTGGGCATCGCACGTGACGTCAGCGCGGTCAGCGTTTCTTGGGTGGAGGCCAGGTGTCGGCGCATCAATGTCGCGGCGCGGCTGGCGTCACTGCGCAGGATGGCTTTGAGGATCGCCTCATGCTCGGCATACGACGCCGAGAGGCGCTGCGGCGCCTCGAGTTGGGCGCCGCGATAGGGAACCAGCCGGGTTCGCGTCGCAAGGGTGATTTCGCGCAGGTACGCGTTGCCCGCGGCCTCGTAGATCAGCCCATGAAAGACGACGTTGCCAGCCCGGTAGCTCGACACATCGCCGAGCCGAGCAGCTTCGCCCATGTCGCGATGATGAGTCTCGAGCCGCATCCGCTGCTCGGCTGAAATAGCGACGGCAGCCCGCGCCGCACATAGCGCTTCCAGGTCGGCCATGACCTCGAACATTTCAGTCACGCGACGCTGATCAACAGTGGCGACGATGGGCGCGCGGTGGGGGCGAAGCTCGACCAGACCGCCCGCCGCCAATTCACGCAACGCCTCGCGCACGGGTGTTCGCGAGGCGCCGAACCGCTTTGCCAGCGTCTCCTCGTCGAGGGCGCTGCCCGGCACCAGGCGATGGCTGACGATATCGTCCGTCAGAGCGAAGGCGATCACGTCGGCAAGCCTCGGCTTCTGCATGGTGCGCGATCCAAGTTTACGCCCCGGATGTTACCCGCAGTCGCAGGGATTGGCACCCCACACTCCACTCCCCATGCGCCGGCTTATTATGCCCGGCAGCTGTCGCCGCAGCGCCTCGTTGTTCGCGGCTCCACCTGCTCACGCCACCCTCGCTCACCCGCCCACAGCCCCCTGCGTGTTCACGTAAACGGCGTAGAGCGACTGGCTCGCGGCCATGAACAGGCGGTTGCGTTTCAGGCCGCCGAAGCAGACGTTGGCGCAGCGCTCGGGCAGCGCGATGTGGCCGATCGGCGTGCCGTCCGGGGCAAACACGCGGACGCCGTCGAGTTCGGCCGTGCCCATGCCCCAGCCGCACCACAGGTTGCCGTCGACGTCGACGCGGAAGCCGTCGGGCGTGCCGCCGGGGCCGGCGTCGATCAGGGTGCGCTTTCGGGCGAGGCTGCGGCCGTCGCCGACAACGTCGAAAGCCAGGATCTTGCGGAAGGGCTGGCCGCGGCTCTCGACGACGTAGAGGATCGTCTCGTCTGGAGAAAAAGCGAGTCCGTTGGGGCCGAGGATTTCGGCGGCGACGATCGTGGCCTCACCCGTGCTGCCGTCGATGCGATAGACGTTCTGGCCGATCTCGGAGGGCGCCACGTGGCCCTCGTAGTTGGAGAGCAGGCCGAACGGGGGGTCGGTGAACCAGATCGAGCCGTCGGACTTCACGACGACGTCGTTGGGCGAATTCAGCCGCTTGCCCTGGTAGTTGTCCATCAGCACGGTGATCGAGCCGTCGTACTCGGTGCGGATCACGTTGCGCGCGCCGTGCACGCAGGTGACCAGCCGGCCCTGGCGGTCGCGCGTGTTGCCGTTGGCGAAATTGGTGTGCGAGCGGAACACGCTGACCGCGCCGGTCTCCTCCTCCCACTTGAGCATGCGGTTGTTGGGGATGTCGGACCACACGAGGTAGCGCCCATCGCCGAACCAGACGGGCCCCTCGGCCCAGCGGCAACCGGTATAGAGGTGTTCGACGGCTGAGAGCTTCACCCAGTATTTCTCGAAGCGGGGATCGAGCGCGCGGATCGCCGGGTCGGGATAGCGCGAGACCGGCGGCCAGGAGGCGGGCGCCGAGCCCGTCGGATTGCTGGCGGGCGGCATCGGGCGGTGCGTCGGCGCGGACATGGTTTGCCTCCTCTCGGCGGTGTCGGGTCTCGGCGGTCTCAGGCTTATGCTCTTCGCTTGCCAGCGGGGTGCGCGGTCGGCAAGAGGTTGAGTGCTTGAACCGGCGGGGGCTGCCATGCGTTGGCCTTGCTGACACGCCACCGATCGGCAGGCAAAGGATGCGACACGCTCATGATGCAGGCAATCTGGTTTCTCGGCGGACTGATCGGGCTCGTCGCGGTTGTGGCGTTCGGTGCGCGCTACATCGAGCATAAGCTGCTCTACGCGCTATCGCCGGCCCTGGTGACACCTGAGGCAGCGGGGCTCGACGGTGTCCGGCTCGAGCGGCTGAACGGTGCCGACGGCGCCGAGATCGTCACGTGGTATGCGCCGGCGCGGCGCGGCCAGCCGACGCTACTCTATTTCCATGGCAATGCCGGCGATCTTTCCATGCGCGCGGAGCGGATGGCGAACTATCTCAAGCGCGGGCAGGGCATGATGATGATGGCCTACCGGGGCTATTCGGGCTCGACCGGCAAGCCCTCTGAGAAGGCCAATGTCGCCGACGCGCTGCTCGCGTTCGACACGCTGCTGGCCAAGGGCGTGCGGGCGGACGACATCGTGCTCTACGGCGAATCGCTCGGCTCGGGCGTGGCGGTGCAGGTGGCGGCGCAGCGGCCGGCCGGCGGGCTTATCCTCGATGCGCCCTACACCTCGATCGTCGACGTTGCCGAACTGCACTACCCCTACCTGCCGGCGCGGCTGCTGATGCGCGACCGCTACGACACGCTGCGCCATATCGGCAAAGTGGAGGCGCCGCTTCTCATCGTGCATGGCGGTCGCGATGCTCTGATCCCGATCGATATGGGGCGGCGCGTGCTGGCTGCGGCGCGGGCTGAGAAGCGGATGGTGGAATTGCCCGGCGCCGGCCACTCCGACCATGCCCAATTCGGCTCGTTCGAGGCGATCCAGGCTTGGCTCGGCGAGCGGTTCGCGCAGCAGGCGCCGCGTGCAGCCGTGGGACGGCGCTGAGGCGGGCCGCCGGGCCACTGCCAGAAGTAACGAAAAAGCAAAACACCGCGCGACGAAACCGTCGCGCGGTGAGATCATATCGATCGAACTTGAAGTCGGTAATCAGCCGCGCGAGTGACCGCCGCCGCCGCCAGTACCGCCCGGGCCGCCCATCACGGGCTTCGGCTTCGAGGGCAGCAGGCCTTCGCGCTGCAGCTTCTTGCGGGCGAGCTTGCGGGCGCGCCGGATGGCCTCGGCCTTCTCGCGGGCACGCTTCTCCGACGGCTTTTCGAAGTAATTCCGGAGTTTCATCTCGCGGAACACGCCCTCGCGCTGCAGCTTCTTCTTGAGCGCCTTGAGAGCCTGGTCGACGTTGTTGTCACGAACGATAACTTGCAAGAGATTTGACCTCTGCTGGATGTCTGTTGTCTGGAATGCCTGAACGCCCGGGCGCGACTGCGGCAAAACCGCAGGCGGCAGGCGTCATCTGAGGGGCTTCTAACACCTGGATGGTGAATTGTCCATCGCCTGACCGCCACGCATCAGCAGCGGTGTATAGAGTACGCGCGGATGGGCGCCCAGGCCACGCCTGGACTGCGATTGTCGCGGGTCGCAGCGGACCTTATCGTGGCGCTGTCCGAGTGCCGAGAGCCGCAGTGGTGCGGCCGTTCGAAGGGTTGATCCGCTATGGCCGCCACCGCTTCCAACCGCCTGATCGACCTCTACAGCGATACGCAGACCAGGCCCTCAGCCGGCATGCGCCGCGCCATCGCCGAGGCCGAGGTCGGCGACGAGCAGCGCGGCGAGGACCCGACAACTACGCGCCTGCAGGAGCGCATCGCAGCACTGCTCGGCCAGGAGGCCGCGCTGTTCCTCCCCTCCGGCACGATGTGCAACCAGGTGGCGATGGCCGTGCATTGCCGGCCGGGCGACGAGATCATCGGCGCGGCGGAGACGCACGTGTTCACCTCGGAAGGGGCCGGCGCCTCGGTGATCGCGGGCGCACAGACGTTGGCGATCGCGGCCGAACGCGGCATCTTCACCGGCGAGGCGCTGGCCGGCGCATTGCGTTCGGGCAACGGGCGGCACAACCCGATCTCACGCGTGGTGGTGATCGAGCAGACCGTCAACCGTGGCGGCGGCGTGGTGTGGCCGGTCGCGCGCATCGCCGAGGTGGCGGAGGTCGCCCGCGCCAACGGCCTCGTGGTGCACATGGATGGCGCGCGGCTGCTCAACGCGGTGGTCGCGTCGGGCGTGCCGGCCGCCGAGATGACGCGCCACGTCGACACCGTCTGGCTCGATCTGTCGAAAGGCCTCGGCTGCCCGATCGGCGGCGTGCTGGCGGGTTCGGCCGCGTTCATCCAGCAGGCCTGGCGCTGGAAGCACCGGCTCGGCGGCGCGATGCGCCAGTCCGGCATGATGGCGGCGGCGGGGCTCTATGCGCTCGACCACAACATCGACCGCCTCGCCGAGGATCACGCCAATGCGCGCCGGTTGGCTCAGATCATCGCCGGCATCGAGGGGCTCGCCCTGCCACTCGGCGCGGGCGACACCAACATCGCGTACTTCGATTGCCGGCAGGCGGGCATCGCGCCGGCCGACCTGACGGCCGCGATGCTCGCGCGCGGCGTGCGCATGGGCACCAGCTACGGCGACATGATCCGCGCGGTGACTCACCTCGACGTGTCGGCCGAAGATATCGAGACGGCGGGGCAGGTGCTGGCCGAGGCGGTGGGGCGGTTGCGGAAGTAGGGTGTGGCCCCGACATCCATAATTGAAACCGCAGCGCAAATCCCGCGCGTAACCCAACGCCACGGGTGATGCCGGGAATGTTGGGTTACGCGCGGAGCAGACGTCGTATTTCAATCGCAACGGCCGGTGGCCGCGCTAACCCAACCTACTTATTGAACTGCGCCGCCATATGCCCTGCTCGAAAGATTCAGCAAATCGATGGTGCGCACCGTCGACAACGAAGGCATATGCCACTCCCTTGCTAGTAGCGGTTAGATGCCGACCCATTCTACGATACAGTTGGGATCCAGCGTTGCGACTCAACTGCGAGCCCAAAGGAAATACCTGCCGCCATCGCCCTCAAAGGACCTCGTAAATAGTGCATAATTCCCGCCAGGCGAATGCGCCACAAACTCCCACCTGTCACTGAGGCAAGCACCTAGCGGCTCCCCTTCTCGGGTTGAGCGATAAACAAATGCGCCATTAAGGTTGCTTCCGGTTGACTCCACGATCGAATCGGAGACGGCGAACGCCGAAGCAGGGAAAAGATCGGACACTTTCGGAAGGCCTTTGAAGTACTCGATCATTTTTATCCCCCTCTTTATGTTACTTTCTCGAATTCGCTGGGCGGCCGCACCACCTTGGCTTGCCGCTTCAAGATGTGCCAAAATGCGCTCTGCGTTGTCCGTTCCCCTGACGCTCCTGACGGGCGTCAAAGGGACGCGAGTTTCGTTGAATGGGACGAGCTTCATTTGCATTGCGGAAACCCGCCTGGATCGAGACGCAACACCAAAAGCGACAAATTGCTGAGTCAGCACTCGATTGGGCTCGCCAGAGCGCTCAACTGGAGCAAAGGCAAAGCGAAATACCAGGAAATCTTCCTCCTGACACCAATAGAGTGTCACGCTTGCATTCGCACTAACAACAAAGCCATCCATTGGGCTTCGCACCCATAGGCTCGACTCTTCCGAAGGACGTTCTGTTGCAAGGGAAGCCAATAGTATAGGGGTGCCTTTCTTGTAAAATTTGGATGAACCTTGCTTACCCTCGGAAGTTGCTAGTCTGTGGGAAGGAAATGCGATGAATACATCCGATTCTGATCCCAACATTACGTAGCGCGTCGTGGGGTGGTTGAGCCAATCTGGTCGCGAATACGCGTAATCATTAAACGATCCGTTGATTGCACGTTGGTGAACTAAGACGCCGTCCTCAACCCTGCGAACGCTGATATTACTGCGCTCAACTTGAATAATATAGCGAAGGTCGTGCGATATATCGAATGTTCTGGCAAGGTAAGAAAAATCTGTTTCAGCGGCCTTCAACGTGAGCGCATCAAAAAAGTTTCTGCGGCCTCCTATGAAAGCATACGAGATGATGTTGCCCATTGAACCAACATTCCGAGTCGCCGCCGTCATGGCTCCTCGATACAGCCAGCTAGCCTTTAGCGCCCGGCCAACCGGCACGTTCGCGTCACGTGCCGGTGTCGGTAGCTCGGCGTGCATTCGGAACACGCTCGACGGGTCGATCGGTTTGCGTCGCGCGTCGAAGCACTTAAGTGGCATGTTTTCGGTGCCTAGCTGCATCACGGTTCTACTTGCGCAGGTTGTTCGACAAACTGTCCATCACGCCACCCTCACCTCATTCCCCCGCACCCCGACCTGCACGTAGCGCAATTCGCGATCCGGGAACACGTTGGCCTTGAGGTCTTTCACCATCTCCTCGGCGCCGCCGAACGGCGCTATCACTTCTACGACCCAGGCTTGCATGCCGGCAATCAGGTCGTCGGGATTCTGGCCGTGCACGACCTTGGCGCCCGGCTTGCGACGGCAGTCCCAGTCCTGCGGGCGGAGCTTGGTGACGCCTTCGGCCAGCATGCCGGCGACCTCCTCGTTGGCGTGCGCCCAGAGCACGTTTCGGTTGCGCGCGGAGCCGACGTCGCACGCCGCGCTAAGCCTACCGGTTTGTTGCTAACAATCGAGTGCTTGCGAGGCAAGTCATAATGGTGACAGCGGCGTGCGCAACAGATTCTTCGGCGAAGCGCATCCAGTCGGCCGGCTGGATGATACCCTTTTCCCAGAACACAACGCCATTGATCATGGACGTCTGGCTATGTGCGGAAATTCGGTGCATCCAGCCGAAAATGAAGAAGAAAAGAAAGGCTGCGAGGACGAGCAGTGTCAGTAGCGCCACGTGCAGCTTCAATTCTCTCAAGGCGCAAATGAGCCAGATCGTGACGACCATCCAGCCTGCAGCAGAGATTATAGCCAGTGGATTTTGGGTGACGGGCACCAATATTACAGTGCGCACGATCAGGTCCATCGATGAAAGAGCTATTGCCCGGACGATCATGCGTGTGACGCCCCGCCACGAACAAGTGCGGTGATGGAAGCGCTGTGCCGAAATGCCATTGCGCAACCCTCACCCCGATCTGCTTCCTGCCCGTCCCCAGCCCGCCGCGTAAAGCGCATGCCCACCGACGAGCATCCGTCAAGCGACAAAGTCACTGAGCGACGTCGGTAGGCATCGCGACCTTCGAAGACGCACCGGGTGCGAGGCTGCCGCGGAGGGCTGCAACCGAATCGGCGGCGCGCGAGAGATCGGAGGCGTCGCGAGCTGGCGAGTTGGAGCGGGCGGCGGGCGCTGGGACGGGCAGCGGCACCGGCTGCGGTGCGCCAGCCCTAGTCGGCGGAAGAGCCGCGTTCTGGCGCAGCGCCTGTGCCGGTGCGGCAGCAACAGGCGCAGCGGTTGCGCTGGTCCTGATAACAGCGGCGGAGCGCGGCGCCGGCCTCGGCGGCCGGGTGGCGCGGACCGGCGTGCGAGTGAGGGCGGTCGGCTCGGGCTTCAGGGCGACGGTGATGTCGAGGCCCGGGCAGAAGCGGTCCGCGTAGAGGCGGGCGAGGGTGTCGATCGAGCGGCCGTAGACGGGGTCGACGGCCCAGCGGCGCGACAGGTCCTGGAAGGTAAGGGGGCGGCGCGCGGCGATGCTGCTGCTCGCCCTGATAATGTCGTCCTGTTTCAGGCGCGTGCGCGGGCCGACCGGGTCGGGCACGCGCTCGCCCGAATAGGCGACGAGGTGCTGCACCTGGGCGAGCACGCCGGTCGAGACGTCGGGGTAGCTGTCGCCCGGCACGCCGCCGCCGGTGGTGCCGAGGCCGGCGAAGTTGTTCTGCCTCGGCTTGACGTCGCCGGGCGTGCCGTTGCCACGGCGGAATTGCAGGAAGTTGGTCTCGAGCGCCATCTGGAAGAATGCGTAGTCCCAGCGGACGCGCCACTGGGTGCCATGGCGGCGATAGTGGTCGGCGATGGTGCGGAAGCGCGGTTCCGGGCTCGCATTGCGGGTCGCGAGGAAGGCCATCAGCCGCTCGGGCGTGACACAGGCCGGCACCGCGTTCTCCGCCGAGGTACGGATCGGCGGGGCAGCGAGAGCGGGAGCCGAGGCGAGTGTGAGCGTCGCCGCGAGCATGACGCAAGCGATGGCCGCCCGGTCAGAGCTCCGCGTCGGGTGCATGTCTTCGAAGGGGATGATCATCGGCTTGCCTCGCGCGTGCTGCGACGGGTTTGTGGCCGCTGGCGCGTGACTCAAATCTTAGCCTCAGTTTTCCGGGCAGAGTTCGAAGGCCTTCTCGAGTGCCGCCGTCGAGTTCGGGAAATCGGCGATCTTCTTGCCGCCCTTGGCGTAGGCTTGGATGTAGGCCTCGACCTCGCGGGCCTCGCGGCCGTCGTTGACGTCGAGCACGGTGAAGTTGGCCTGGGCGGCGACGGTCGACTGGATTATGACCGACTTCTGGCCGCCGTAGCTGGCGGTCCACACCTTGCAACCTTTGCCGGCGGTCTGCGTGGGCGCATCAACGGCGGGCGGCAGGCTGGCGGAGGCCGAGGGCGCAGCGCCCGAGGCGGTGGCGGGCGGCGGGGTCAGGGCTGCCTTCTCGACGCGACCGCGACGGTTGTCGGTGGGCGCCTTGGCCGACA
>Ga0247831_1006189_pt1 | contig 14343 bp, 7 predicted proteins | sample LaCruzMarch2015__9_FD_192406 | JGI IMG/M metagenome (GOLD analysis project Ga0247831, IMG submission 192406) | Freshwater microbial communities from meromictic Lake La Cruz, Castile-La Mancha, Spain - LaCruzMarch2015_1m | ecosystem: Environmental > Aquatic > Freshwater > Lake | place: Spain...
AAATTTAGTTTTATTATTATGTTGTTTTCAATTCTTCACATTTAATTTATTTTCACAATTAAATGCTCATAAAATTGAAAAAGATTTAGTCAAAATAAACGACACTTTATACGCTTCAAAATTCGAAGTAAGTAATGGTTTGTATAAAGAATTCCTAACTTCAGCTTGGTTAAATAGTAAAACCTCAGATACCATTTTATTGGCTCAAATAGTTGCTTCCAAATGGATAGATTTATCGGCTAATATGGCACCTTATACAAAAGTGTATCATTCGCACGTTGCATTTAATAATTATCCTGTTGTAAACATTCATTACCAAGGTGCTATTTTATTTTGCCAATGGTTAAGCTTTGTATATAGCAGTTCAACAAGTAAAAAGCATAAAAAGCTTGAATTTATTTTACCAACAGAAGAGCAATGGGAACTTGCTGCAAAAGGTAAAACCACCTTCACTTTTTTCCCTTGGAAAGGAGAACTACCTTACGAAACTTTAGGAAAACCCTTATGCAATTATAATGATAGCAAAGAGCACCCTGGAGGAATTTCTCATAGATACAGCGATAATGCAGATATTACTGCGGAGGAAACTGCTTATCCATCTAGTAAAAATGGTTTGTACAATGTTATTGGAAACGTTTCAGAAATGATTCTTGGCGGAGAAATTACCAAAGGAGGAAGCTGGCTCGACACCGCTCAAGATCTTTACATCAGCAGCAAACAGCCTTATAATAAAGTACCATCCGTAAAAGTTGGATTTAGGTATTTTGCAACTGTTAAAAATTAGAGCGACCCTAAAGGTCGTTTTTTCGCCCCAATGGGGCTCAACCGCTGTCGCGGGCATTTCGTAAAATAGTGATCCAATAAATTTAATTGTCAATTACAACAATTAATAGGTTGGTAATTATTCAATCAGTCTTATTTAAATCTCTTTCCTTTCGATTGCCCAACAATTCTTAAAGAAAATTCCAACCCGCCTTTTCCATTGCTGGCTGTGCGCAATGAAGACGTATTGATGTCGTAACTAAAGCCAAGTGTTATGTTAGAAAATTCGAACATGGTGGCCAACACTACTGCATCTTTTGCACGAATATATCCGCCTAAATAAACGCCCCCACCATTAAATGCTCCAGTATATTTAGATTCTGGCAAAATATTGTAACGAACCATCGTACCAATTAAAATTTGTTGCGCAGGCCCTTGCCGGTAATACATAAATCCTGGATTAATAGCGAATTTAGTATCCTCGAAGCTGTATAAATAATTACCATGCAGTACATATTTTAGATTCAATTTATCTCCTGAGGAAACAAAAGAGTACAAAGGTTGATTGATGTGAAATACCGAAAAACCGAAGCTCCCTTTATTGAATTGATTATTAGAAGTTTTTATGTTGCCAGTTGTTTTATTGTATGTCCAAACAATGCCACTGCTAAAATCTAAATATCCAAATTGATTTGTACCACTTGGTTCTCCGGTTGCTTGGTTGGGGTCGTAAGCTCCATTTCCATATTGACTTCCCCATTGAAATTCAGAAAAATTTATTCTCACTTGACCAAAACCACTTTGCAAACCCAATCCCAATTTATTATATCTGTTTAATGGAATTTGCAAAGCCAAAGTAAAATCTCCATTGGTGGTTGTGAGTTTTCCATCACCACTTTGGTCATTAAAAAAGTTCAAACCTATAGCCCAATGCGCTTTATCTTTTTTATGCTTTCCAAGTCTTGTCATTGCTGAAATAGCAAATGTTTTGTAAGGACTAGTTACATTGTTCCATTGGTTTTTATAATTGAAATAAACTTCAGAATTATACTGTGCACCAGCCATTCCAGGATTTTGTGTCAATGGCGCCATATTAAATTGAGAAAAATGAATGTCCTGAGCTTTCAATTCAATGAAACTCAAAACACAAAGAAATATGTATACTACTTTCCTCATTTTTTCTATTTTATTAAGGTGATGTTTCCTTTTCTACTAATCTTTTCATCACTTTTTAGCACCACTTCTAAACTATACACAAACACATTTGTATTGAGTTCTTCTCCTTTGTATAAGCCATCCCAACAATCTCTAACATCAGTTGTTCTAAACACCACTTCTCCCCAACGGTTATAAATTTTAAAATCGAGTTCCTTCACACAATTGGTTCCATATAACCTCAAACATTCATTTTCGGGGTCACCTTCATTTCCTGGTGCAAAAGCAGTTGGAACAAATAACTCATCGCAAATAATCTCCACCTTTACCTCTACACAAGCGGTATCGGTACAGCCATTTGCACTTGTTCCTACGACGCAATAAGTGGTTGTTTCTTTAGGGTTAGCCAAAGGATTGAAACAATTATCGCAACTTAAATTATTATTTGGCGACCATAAAAAAGCATCTGCTCCTGATACAATTAATTGTGCAGTATCGCCCAATTCTATGGTAGTATCATTGCTTAATACCAAATCGGGTAATGGAAAAACATTAATCAATACTTCAGCAGTATCAGGACAATTACCAGCATTTACAATCACAGAATAAACAGTGGTTTCTTGCGGCGTAACTTCTATGGAAGCTGTTGAATCTGTTGTACTCCACAAATAAGTTGATCCTCCCGAAGCCTGCAAAATGGTAGGTTCTTCGATACAAATAGCTGTATCGCCAGAAATTTCAGCGACAGTTTCTGGAAATTCACTTACAGTGACAGAACTTTTAGTGATGCTTACGCATCCAGTTAAGGTATCTACAGCTTCTAAAAAATACAAACCAATTGAATCTGGTATAAATTGAACTGTATCGGCTGCTAATAAATTCAAGCCACTTGAATCGGCATACCAATTTACCATAACACCATCAGGAACTGTAGCAGTTAAAATAGGAAGACTTGCTCCTATGCAAATAGAAATTGAAGGAGCGATTAAAGGTGGAGATACAGGAGGACAAGGACATGCAGGCGGCAAAACTTCTAAAGAATCTGTACATCCATTAAAAAGTAAGGTTAACAATGCGTTGGTTCCTGAAGGAATATTTGAAACAAAATAGTTATTCAAAGAAACAGAATCTACAACGCCTGCATTGCTTAGCAAAACGCCACCTGTAACGGAAACCGCTAATGAGTATGATTGCAAATCGGGTGCACAAATAGGTTGGTCTAATAAGACAATTGATGGAGCAATTAAAACTATACTGATGACCTGCGGAGGCCCGACACAGCCTTCTGCACTAGTTTCTGTAACTTGAAGTTGATAAGTCCCCACAATTGAATTCCATGCAACAGAAACAGAATCATTTCCTTGGCCATTTAAAATTTGACCATTTCCCTGAGTACTCCATTCGAAGGTACTTCCTGCCCAGCCAACAACATGGTAATTACCTACTGAACTTGAAACACACAGCGTATCAGCCTGACTCCACAAGGAAGTCAGGTTGAAAATTGCCGCAGTTACGAGCAGTAAATATTTAAAATGTTTAGGCATTTAAATTCTTTGATTTTAATCGTGGAAAATTGGCGATGTGGTTGGCAATGGATTTACAGTAACTAAAACTGTATCTGTATTTATACAACCATTTGAATCTGTTCCAGTAACAGTATAAGTTTGAGTGGTAGCTGGGTTAGCAGTGACGGGAGTTCCAGTTGAAGATGACAAACCTGTAGTAGGACTCCAGGAATATGTAGTTCCTCCTGTTGCAGTTAACTCAACACTACTTCCTACACAAATAATTTGGTCTGCAATAGCAGTTATTGCAGGTAAAGCATTTTGAGTAACTATTACAGCTGTTCTTGTACTGCTTAAGCAACCAGTAGAAATTTCTCTGGCCAATGCATAAAAAGTTCCTGGCCCAGTAGGCGTATAAGTTGTTGTATTACTTGCTAATAATGTTCCGCCAGAAGCTGCATCATACCAATCTACTGCAATACCTGCAGGAACAGTTACTGAAATAGTTGGAATAGGATTTCCAATACAATACGCAGCATTTGCTACAAAAACAGGCGCTGCAATTGTTGCACAAGTACAATTTGGTGAAGCTACTGCCAATGTATTGGTACAAGGCGTTGATGTTACAGTTAATGTAATGTTTGTTCCTGTAGTTACACCACTAATTGTCCAAATATTTCCAGAAGTATTTACCACAGTTCCTGCAGTGCTTGTAACAGTTCCTGCACTAACAGTTACTTGAACTGAATAAGTTAATAAATCTATTGCGCATGTTGGTCCACCAGTAATAGAAATAGTAGGAAGAGGATTTGCAGTTACGGTTACTGCAGTTCTAGTAGCGCTTAAACAACCATTTACAATATTTCTTGCCTCCGCATAATAAGTTCCAGGACCAGTAGGTGTATAAGATGTACTTGAACCAAGAAGAAGCGTTCCAGCTGAAGCTGCATCATACCAATCTACAGCTATTCCTCCTGGAACAGTAACAGAAATTGCAGGAATTGGACTTCCAGTGCAATAAGATGCATTTGCTACAAAAACGGGTGCTGTAACTACAGGACAAGGACAACTTGGTGAAGTAATAGAAACCGTATTAGGGCAAGAATTACTTGTAACAGTCGCTGTAATATTTGTTCCAGTAGGTATATTACTAATGGACCAAATGTTTCCTGAGGTATTTAATACTGTACCTGCTGTACTCGTTACTGTTCCAGCACTTACTGTTACAGAAACTGAATAAGATAATAGATCTGGCGCACAAGCCGCTGCAGTTGTAACAGAAATTGTAGGAACTGGATTAACCGTTACTGTAACATTATCGGTATTAGTACAACCATTCGCATCTGTTCCTGTAACGGTATAAATTTGAGTGAGAACAGGAGTTGCTACAACACTGCTTCCAGTAGTTGCAGAAAGCCCTGTTGCAGGGCTCCAAGCATAAGTTGCCCCTCCAGTTGCTGTAAGGGTAGTGCTTGAACCTTCACAAATTGCCACATTTGTTCCAGCGTCAATTGTTGGCAATGGAACTATTTGAACTGTTAGCTGAATGGGCGTTCCGGGGCAACCTCCGTTTGTTTCTATTACTTGCAATACATACGGTCCAGCCGGCGTTGTTCCCCAGTTTATAGAAATGGCATTGCTACTAGCACCCGGACCCTGATTGGTGGCAATACTTCCGGTAAAGCCTGCCGTAAGAATAGACCAAGCGTAGGTAGAATTTGTAGTTCCAGCTCCGCTGTTTTCAGTGTAATCTACCCTGTATGGTTCTGTAGAACCAAAACAGACAATTTGGGGGTCTGAGCTGTTGGTTTGCGCTTTTACCATTGAACTGAAAAAGAGCCCAAAGAGCAATAGCAAGAGGAGTTTGATTGTTTTCATAGTTTAGTTGTTTAGTCGTGGTAAATGGGTGTAGTGATTGGGATTGGATTTACTGTTGAGTTTAAAGTTGTTGTCGTGGCACATTGACTGCCTATTGGTGTAAATGTGTAGGTTGCGCTTGTGGAATTATTAACTGCTGTAGGTAGCCATGTACCTGATATTCCGTTTGTAGAAGTACCTTCCAATAATGGTGCTGTTTGTCCGGCGCAAAAGGCTGGAAGCGCATTAAAAGTCGGTGTAATCGGTGTAATTACTGTGATAGTCATATTAGCTGTTGTAGCACACAAGCCAGCAGTTGGAGTAAAAGTGTACATTGTGGTGGCAGTATTATTAATTGCTGGAGCCCAAGTTCCTGTAATTCCATTTGTAGATGTTGTAGGTAAAGAAAATAATGCGTCACCAGCACAAATAGCAGCAACTTGGGTAAATAATGGAACTGTTGGTATATTTACTGTGATGGTCATGGTTGCAGTTGTTGCGCACAATCCAGCTGTAGGCGTAAATGTATATAAAGTTGTAGTGGTATTATTTATTGCTGGCAACCAAGTTCCAGTGATGCCATTGGTAGAAGTTGTTGGCAATGCTGAAAGTGAAGCACCTGCACAAATTGCCGTAACTTGTGTAAATGTTGGAACAGTTGGCGTGTTTACTGTGATGGTCATTGTTGCAGTTGTTGCGCACAATCCTGCTGTAGGAGTAAATGTATATAAGGTTGTAGTGGTGTTATTTATTGCTGGCAACCAAGTTCCGGTAATGCCATTGGTAGAAGTTGTTGGCAATGCCGAAAGTGAAGCTCCTGAACAAATTGCCGCAACTTGCGTAAATGTTGGAACAGTTGGCGTGTTTACTGTGATGGTCATGGTTGCAGTTGTTGCGCACAAACCTGCTGTTGGTGTAAAAGTGTAAGTTGTAGTAGTTGAATTGTCTAAAGCTGGTGCCCAAGTTCCTGTTACGCCATTTGTTGATGTTGTAGGCAATGCTGATAAACTACCACCTGCACAAATAGCTGCAACTTGCGTAAATGTTGGAACAGTAGGCGCGTTAACAGTTATTGTCATGCTAGCTCCAGTAGCGCACAAACCTGCAGTTGGCGTGAAATTGTATGTTGTGGTGGCAGCGTTGCTAAGCGCTGGTGCCCAAGTTCCAGTTACACCATTATTTGATGTTGTAGGCAATGCTGACAAACTACCACCAGCACAAATTGCCGCAACTTGTGTAAATGTTGGAACAGTTGGTGCGTTAACCGTTATCGTCATACTAGCAGCAGTAGCGCACAAACCTGCAGTTGGCGTGAAATTGTATGTTGTGGTGGCAGCGTTGTTAAGCGCTGGTGCCCAAGTTCCAGTTACACCATTATCTGATGTTGTAGGCAATGCTGACAAACTACTTCCAGCACAAATTGCCGCAACTTGTGTAAATGTTGGAACAGTTGGTGTGTTTACTGTGATGGTCATTGTTGCAGTTGTTGCGCACAATCCTGCTGTAGGTGTAAAAGTGTAGGTAGTAGTAGTTGAATTGTCTAAAGCTGGCAACCAAGTTCCGGTAATGCCATTGGTAGAAGTTGTTGGCAATGCCGAAAGTGAAGCACCCGCGCAAATTGCAGCAACTTGCGTAAATGTTGGTGTAATAGGATTGGTAGCTGTAACACACGTCTCCGAAAAACAATCAGCACTTAACGCATAACTTACAGGATTGGGCACTGCGGCTCCAAAATCTATAAACCCATTTCCATAATTATTTTCTAAAGGGCCTGCAGGCGTTAAAAATTGATTGCTCACAAATGTAGGAACTCCAGATCCTGGGTCATTTACCATCATAGTAAAAAACTTTAAATTTCCAGAAGGAATTCCAAGTGCACTTAACGGAATTGCGAATTCAAAGCCCTTTGAAAAATCTCCAACGCCGGCATTTCCGACAAAACCAAATTGAGGAGAAGTATTTGCGGTACCAATGTTATTTAGAAAGTTGGTAGACATGTTGTACAAATCAAAAAATACATCTCCGAAAGCCTGATTAATTCCTAAGATATATTCGGGTGTAAAACCAGGATCAAAAGTGATGGAACTGCTCAAATTTTCCATCGAAAAATAAGGAGTGTTGGTTCTTATTGTCCAGCCACCAAGGTTATTAAATCCTCCTGCCTGACAATCAATGAATAAAAAGATTCTATTATTGGAACCATTCACCACATTTGCGGCAATAGCTCCATTTAAGTAACCATTTGCATTATTAACATACAACGCATCTAAATTATTACCAGCCCCAAAGCCACTAACAGGAGGTCCGCCTGTTGACCGAGCAGTTGGATTTCCCCATTCAGGTTCTATAATGTTACCGTCAAAAACAAATGGTGAAACAGGATAAGATTTCACACAAATTTGGTCACCAAGCACTAAAACAGGACTTGTGTAAGTGTTGGTGCTGCTCGGAAGCCCTTGAGATATCCCATTAAAAGTAAATTCGTAAAGTGCACCATTCCCCGCTGTAAAATTAAGTGCAGGACCTACACATGGTAATGCTGGTGTAATGGTTGGAGCGTTAGGTATATTGTTAATTACCACCGTTTGGGTGACAGAAAATGAAGGGCAGATTCCAGCTGCTGCAACTGTATACGTAATTGTATACGTTCCCGCTGTGCTTGTTGAGGGAACTATTGCACCCGTAGAAGTATTAAAACTTAATCCGGCAGGACTTGCGCTATACGTACCACCAGTTGTACCAGCAATTGTAGGAACTTGTGGTGTTGTATTATTCTTGCAATATGGTGCTCCAGGATATGTTACGGTTGTAATGGTTAAAGGTGAAACAGTAACACTAACATTATCTGTGGCTGTGCAGCCATTTGCATCTGTTACTGTTACGGTATAAACAGTAGGTGAAACAGTTGGACCTACAATAGGATTGGCCGTATTCGCCCCACTAACAATACTGGTAGTAGGCAACCATGCATATGTGTAAGAACCTGCACCGTTTGTTGCAGTGGGAGTTCCACCAATAAATACAGTTCCTGAATTTGGACATGTTGACACATCAGCGCCAGCGCTCGCTGCTAATGGCAAGAATGGAGTAAAATTAAAACATCCAGAGGTTGTAACACTTTCGCAAAGATCTTCTATGCCTCCTGATAAATTCGTAATACAAAGGGAATAGCTTCCTGCTCCAATAATAATAGGAGAAAATGTTAATATGGCTTCTAAAACAAATTCTCCGGCTGCTCCTGAACAGTCAATCAAGGTTATTGCAGAAACAGTATAAGGACCTCCTGGCCCACTTAACAGAAAGTCTGTTTCTTGCAAACTATTGCACAATAAGGGTTCCGAAAATATTACCCGCAATTGATTTCCCAAGCAACCAACTGATTCTACTTCAATTATACTAGGTGAAGAAATGTTAAAGAGTGATTGAGTAGATGGAGCTAAATTCAAATAATAACCACCCTGTGATGCACTAAAATTACTGACCAGAATAGCATAAGTATTACCAGCTACTGCAGGAATACTGGCGTTAAAAGAACTTCCACTTGCTCCTGCAAAACTTCCTGAACCAGAATATGGACTCCCACTATTTGCACCAGTTTGCCCTGCCCATGTTAATGTATTTGAAGAATAGTTGCAACTTATTTCAGGGCTTGCACCGCTGCTAATACCTTCACAACCTGTAGTTGTTATATTGTAAACTGCCCAATCATAATCATCATCAGAATAATTAGGAGAAATATAAAACGCAAGGCTTCCATTAGTTTCAGCGGTAAAAACATACCAAGAGTTATTTATTTCTCCATCTAATAGACAAGATGAACTAGGCACAATGTCGCTGCCATTATTCCCTAAATAACCGTTTGGTTGATAATATTGCTCTTCACAAACAGCAATAGAGCCATTACAATCTTGTTGTGAAGGAATAGCCGGCTCTGAACAAGGTTGACAGGAAATTAGTGCTCTCCAACCTAAGTCAACTATTAAATTCCCATTAGAAATAAATTGAAATGTTAAACAACCGGTAGTTGATGCAACTGGAAAAGAAGCAGGAAATGGCCCTCCTACTATATCAAACAAATAACCACCTGGTGCATTTGTTGGGCCATCATAAACTTCCAAGTAATCTCTCGCAACTCCAGCCATATTAAAATCACTTACCGCAAAGTCTTCAAAAAATACAGTAAGACATTGTCCTGGTTCGTCGGTGCAAAAAGTTTGAGTAGAGTTGGTATTACTAGAATAGTTAGCTCCTGGACCTCCTGAATCGAAAAAAGTACCTCCGCAAGTAATATCTGTTGCACTCCCTGTGCCTGTAGGCATAAAATAATTTTGGGCCTTCAAACTAAAAACTTGAAAGAAACCTAAACTAATCAATAATAAATAGGCAGGAAGCTTCAAATCTCTAATCTTTTTTTCCAATTCAACAATTCAACTTTATTGAGCAAATACAATTGAGGAATTACATTTTCTCCTGCTCTTTTCTTTACTCCTATTTGTGCTTTTTCGAGTTGGGTTATTCGCTTTTTTTGAATTTTAATAATTGATTCAAATTGGGTCAGTACCTCTTCAAATTGTTCATTTTGTTCTGACGTAAATTTCAGATAATCTAAATAGCTAATATTTAAATGGTCAGCAGGAGATTTGGCAATATCTTGATATAAAGCCGCATTGTTTTCTATCCATTTCAAAATACGTTCACCATACTTTAGCGAATCACTTGTTGAACTATTGTTTTCAAGACTGGGAAAACCTTTCACATCTACTCCTATAATCCAAAATTTAGGAAAATCAGTTTTTCGGTTGTATTTTCTAAAAATTGCTTCTTGAGCAATTAGATTTTCACTACAAAAAAAAACAAAAAGAAATAAAATTGGTAGTTTTATCTTCATAAAAGCTTTCAAAAGTATCTATTTAATTAAATACAGATTTGTCTTCAGTGTGCAATATACACAAAGGCTTTTAATAAATGAAATTTGTAATGTTAGCTCCCTAAAATTTCAAATGGTAATTTCAGAAACACCTTTGATCTTTGGCATCAGATTTAAAACTCTAAACTAAAAAACAGTCAATCAAGCATTTAAAAAAGAAATCTAATATGCCCTTTCGTTAACCTTATTGTAAAAATTGATAAAAGCTCTGTTTACAACCTTATTCCCTCCTGGTGTGGGGTAATTGCCAGAAAAATACCAATCGCCAGTATGGTTTGGAATAGCATGGTGCAAATCTTCTAAGTTTTGAAATATCACAACCACCTCAGCTTTAATCCCTTTAGGTTTCACTAATTCTGCAATCTTATCAGAAATTTCCTGCTCCGTAAAAGGATCATAAATGCGCTTAACCACATTGATAATTTCTTCTTTTGGGTAAGTATCTTGTGCAATACATTGCTCATACACCTCATCCACGATATAAGTAGTTCCATTGTCCTTGTGTAATGCTATAGCCGCCTGAAACGCAATAAAATCTCCCATTTTAGCCATGTCAATTCCATAACAATCTGGATACCTGATTTGTGGTGCAGATGAAACGATTACAATTCTTTTGGGTCCTAAACGATCTAGTATTTTTAAAATGCTTTGCTTTAATGTGGTGCCGCGAACAATTGAATCATCCACAATAACTAAGGTGTCAACATTGTCTTTTACAACGCCATACGTAACATCGTACACATGTGCCACCATTTCATCGCGGTGCAAATCGTCAGTAATAAAGGTGCGGAGCTTTACATCTTTTATGGCCAATTTTTCGGTACGTATTTTTCGTGATAAAATGGCTTGAAGTCGCGTTTCTGAAAATTCACCATTCAACTGTAATATTTGTCGCTGCTTTTCTCTGTTTAACCAGGCATTTACCCCTTCAATCAATCCTAAATATGCCGTTTCTGCTGTGTTGGGAATGTATGAAAATACAGTATTTTCAATATCGTAATCTATCGTCTTTAGAATCTTTTTACTGATTTGCTCGCCCAATGCTTTGCGTTCAGTATAAATATCAGCATCACTTCCACGAGAAAAATAAATGCGCTCAAACGAGCAACTGCTGCGGGTTTTAGGTTCTCTTATTTCTGGTTCCGAAACTTCCCCATTGCGCTTAATAATCAAAGCGTGCCCCGGTTTCAATTCTTTTATTGAACCAATTGGAACATTAAAGGTTGTTTGCAAAACTGGTCTTTCTGATGTGGCTACAATAAATTCGTCGGTTTGCAAATAAAAACAAGGTCTAATTCCATTTGGGTCGCGCACCACAAAAGCGTCGCCATGCCCCAACATGCCTGTAATTACGTATCCACCATCAAATCTTTTAGACGCCTGTTTCAATATTTCGGCAATGTCAATATTCTCTGCAATAAGGTCTGATATTTCTGCATTTGAATGCCCTTTGCGTTTAAAATCGCGAAACAAACGCTCGTTTTCCATGTCTAAGAAATGTCCGATTTTCTCTAAAACCGTAACCGTGTCCGACATTTCTTTTGGGTGTTGCCCCAAATCTACCAATTGCTGAAATTGCTCGTCAACATTGGTTAGGTTAAAATTTCCTGCCACTACCAAGTTGCGCGACATCCAGTTGTTTTGTCTTAAAAACGGGTGACAATTTTCGATGCTATTTTTACCGAAAGTACCATAGCGCAAATGCCCCATCAGTAATTCGCCTACAAAAGGCACATGCGTTTTCAGGTATTCCGTATCATTAATCTTTTCGGGATTATCGTGCAGAATTTCCTCAAAATAATGGTTTATTTTTTCGAAAATATCTTTCAGCGGTTGCTGGTTATTGCTTCTGTAACGACCAATGTAGCGGTGACCAGCAGGCACATCAAACTTTATACAAGCCACACCAGCGCCGTCTTGTCCGCGGTTGTGCTGCTTTTCCATGAGCAAATTCAGCTTATTTAAAGCATAGCGCACTGAACCGTATTTCTGTTTGTAGTAATCTAGAGGCTTGAGCAGGCGAAACAATACAATTCCGCACTCGTGTTTAATCTGGTCGCTCATAATGTTTTATTGCTTTCGAAAGCAAGGCGCAAAATTAGCGATTTTAAGTGGAAAGTAGCTTTTAAAATTTTAGCATTTTCAACATAAAATAAGCAGTGTTGAAAAAATCTGGGCGCTCCCCGCGATTGCAACCATTTTTAAAAGCTACCTAACAATTGCGGGTCAGGTCTTTGGCCATAGTCCCGTATTTTATACGGGAGCTATTTGCCGCAGCCCTTAGCGCATGGCTTTAAAGAAATGAATAGATTTTTACTAGCCAAAATCACTAAATAACTATTAGATTATTTCAATCTTCCCAAGCAACAGCTCTCAACACATTTCATAATTATAGCAATCCTCATTGTTTTTGCTAAATTGCTCGCCTATTCAACTTTAATTAATCAATGATTTAAAAATTGAGCAATTCACTTTATAAAACGCCCAGTGTTGATTGGCAAAGCGAACTAAATCGTATTGCTACAAAGCATCATGTAATAGTTTGTTGGGTTGCAATTATTTTAAACCCAATTTGGTTTATAGCCGACTATTATACAATTCCTGCTTATTGGGAAATCTTCTTTGTAATAAGAATTTGTGTTACAGCATTGACTTTAATTGCTGTGCTATTTAGAAACAAATTAGCAATCAGTACTGAGTTGTTAATGCTTATTCCTGTTTTGGGAATATCGCTTCAAAACGCCTACATGTGGAGTGTGATGGATTTGCACATGCTTCAAAAGCACTCTTTCGCTTACCTCGCATTAATTATTGGTGCCGGTATGCTGGTGCTTTGGAAACCTGTTTGGACCATTAGTATCGTAGTGTTATCGCTTATTGTAAACATCTTTTTTTTCCATATAAATAGTCCATTAAATATGGACGAGATTTTAATAAACGGAGGCTTACTTGTATTTACTGTGTCTATCATGGCAGGAGTGCTCATTCATACAAGATATACATTAACCAAAAAAGAAATAATAGCGCGCCTTACATTGGCTGAAACCAACATTCAACTGGAAATTCAAAAAAATGTAATCGAAGAAAAAAACAAGAAAATTACCGACAGTATCAACTACGCTGAGAGAATACAACAAGCAAAACTTCCTAAAAAAGAAGAGATTTATGCAGCCTTACCTCAATGCTTTGTGCTTTTTAAACCTAAGGATATTGTAAGTGGCGACTTCTATTATTTCAATAAAAGTAACGATTTAATTTTTATTGCAGCAGCAGATTGCACAGGCCATGGCGTTCCTGGAGCGTTTATGAGTTTGATAGGTTATGAAAGATTAGATGATGCCGTTTCACAAGACACCAACACATCTGTGATTTTGGAGTTGCTTAACAAAGGCGTTAAAAAATCGTTGAGGCAATCAAACGACCACAACTCTACAAGAGACGGAATGGATATCGCGCTTATTTCTTTTAAAAGTGATAAAGGAATTGTAAATTTTTCTGCAGCCAACCGACCCTTATGGATTATACGCAATGGCAAAAAAGAAATTGAAGAAATAAAAGGAACAAAAGCAGCAATCGGCGGACTTACAGACGACAATCAAATTTTTGAAAATCATGAAATAACAGTTTCTTCAGGAGACACATTTTACATTTTTACTGATGGATTTTCAGACCAATTTGGAGGAAAATCGGGTAAAAAATTAATGTCGAAAAAGTTCAAAGAAATACTTCTTAATATTCAACATTTAACAATGAAAGAGCAAGAACAACATCTAGAAAACTTTATAGAAAAATGGAGAGGAGAATCAGAACAATTAGATGATATTTTAGTAATAGGATGGAGAATGAATAATTAAAAATGAATAATGAATAGTGAATAATTGGGGGGTAGTGAAGGGTGGGCAAATAGCCATGGGTTTTAGCCTATGGTAAAGGGTTTTAACCCATTGATAAAAAAATATAACATGCTCATTTGAAATTCATAATGCTAATTTTCACCTGTAATGCCGCGCCAGGGGGCGAAGCAAGCTACCGTGTAGCGCGTAGCACCCGCCCGGGCGCTCAAAAAACTTTATACTTTCTTTATTCCTGCCTGAAACGGTTTTAGGTAGAATGGCTCGAAGTACGCTAAATATTAGA